>Ga0315291_10000976_pt1 | contig 38525 bp, 33 predicted proteins | sample YL17G12_20_MG_FD_203070 | JGI IMG/M metagenome (GOLD analysis project Ga0315291, IMG submission 203070) | Sediment microbial communities from Yellowstone Lake, YNP, Wyoming, USA - YL17G12_20 | ecosystem: Environmental > Aquatic > Freshwater > Lake > Sediment | place: USA: Wyoming | collected...
TTTTAGAGGTGACCGAATGCCACAGAGGCACAGAGACACAGAGAAAAACAAAAAAATAGTTTTGGTTTCCTCTGTGCCTCTGCGTCTCTGTGGCTGCTTTTGAGAATATTTTTGCTTTCCTCTGTGTCTCTGCGTCTCTGTGGCTAAATCGCATTTCTCTGCGTCTCCGTGGCAGATTTACAGGGGGACCACCAGTGGGGTTTCCGCCCCCCAATTTTATGTCCCAATGCCCTTGTTCGGGCAGTTTGACACCATGTGGAGTCAATCTGCCACCAAGATAACCCACTGTTATTATTAGGTTTATCACGAATCACGAATCACGAATCACGAATCACGAGGTTGGCATTCGGGTTGCATAGTATAAGGGCGAGACGGGGGACAACCCGTCCGAGGAGGATAAAATGATTAGCGCAGGATCGGATCTTACAATTCATAGCTCGCAAGTTGATACACATCCAGGGGATGGTATTACTGAAGATGAGATCACTGCTTATCTTGAAGGCAGGGATCTCGATGGCGTAACTTCTTTGCAAATTGATGGCTTGCGTCCAATAGATGTTACTGGTCTAACTGCAGAACAGCTGAAGGAGAAGATAAGACAGCAACTCACGGCCGGCAGCGGTGAAAACGTTATTCCAAAGGATCAGGCTATCGCAGAATTACCAAATGCGAATCGTTATTTAAATAAATTTTTCGGTGAGGCACAGGCGGCACAGCAGGCATACGCTGAAGCACAAGCGTCAGGTCAGAACGTAGAAGCGGCCAAGACGGCCTTTGAAGAGGCAAAGGCCAGACTTCAAAGTCAGATTAGATTAGTTCAACGGCTCAACGGTTACGCCGAAAATGATAGAGATATGGGCATCAACGCCTCAATGTTCTCGTTGGCCGACATGTCGCCGGACGGCGGAACAGGCGCGAAGGCAACGTTTGCCATGACCAGCGGCGCCGGTACGGGCACAGGTTCAGGTGCGTCTGCCCAGACAGTGGGCGGCGGCGGGGCGTCGAGCTACCTTCCGGGCACATGGGGTTCAAGCGGGTTTGATGGGAAAGCTTTCTCGACCACAGCTTATGAGAATAGCATGATGGCCGCAGACAGCGCCCTCAATTCTTTTGATTCGGTCCTCCAGAACCAGAACAAGGGTAAGCAATTGATGATGCTCTTCTTCTATTTCGCTAGGATGGCGGAATCCGGAGATTTGGGCGCGATGTATCAATTCATGAAATTCCTGACCTACATCATCTCCAAGGACAAATCGAAGCAGCAGATCGATATGGGCAAGAAACTGATCGAGCTTCAGGACCTCTCGCGCCAGTGGACGGATAAGCTTTTGAACATGCAGACCAACTCCGCAGATCCCGAGGCGAGCAACAACTTCATGAAGATGATGACGCAGGTGAAGTCAGAGACCGACGCGATTGCGACTTCACAGAAGCTCATCTCCCAGATGATGGAAGAGTTCGCGCAGATCGTCGAAACGCTCACAAACGCCACGAAGGGCGCGCTGGAAGCGCAAGGCAGAGTCATGAGGGTGACGTCGCAGATCAGAGGATAAGGTAGACAGCATAGGAAAAACATCGGGGCCTCGGGGGGGAAACCGCCGGGGCCTTTTTATTGGGGAGAGAAAAACGCTTGCCCGTGTTTGCAATGAATGATATTTTATCAAAATATGGCGGATAAAAAGTCCAGAGAAAAGAAGAAGAAATGGGATTTTTCGACGGGCACGAAACCCATGACCCGCGAAGAGGCCGATGCCGAGATGGCGGATTTTTTCGGGGAGCTTGAGGCCCGCTTAAAGAACATCCCGCAGGAAGAGATAGAAAGAGGAAGCAAGAAGATAACGGATTTCATCGACGGCAAAATCGGCTGGGCGGAGCTTTTCAATTTCACGCCGCAGCTGCTTTTTCAGATGGCCGAGTTCGGCTTTATGCAGTTCAAGACGGGCCGCTATCAGGACGCTGAAAGGATCTTCAAGGTCCTCACGGTTTTGGACTGGAACAACCATTATTATCATTCCATGATGGGCACGATACTCCAGCGCCAGAAGCGCTACGGCGAGGCCATCGCCGAATATTCGCAGGCAATCGAGCTCGACCCGCAGGATATCGTGTCGCACACCAACCGCGGCGAGATCTTCATGCAGCACGGGCTTTTGACCGAAGCGGAGGCCGATTTCGAGAAGGTCGTGGCGCTTGATCCCAAAAAAGAGAACAGGTGGGCGAACCGCGCACGCATGCTGCAGGCGGAGCTGGAGAAAAGGCGGAAAAAGGGGTAAAATAATACAGTGATCAGTGATCAGTGACCAGTGATCAGTGTGAGAGGGAAGTATGGTAAACCCCGTTAGACCGAGTCGTGTTCAGGAAAAAGAAGTGCAGGCGGACCTCGCCAAACTTGAGATGGCGGAGGCGCTTCGCCATGGCAACGTCTATGAAGTCATGAAGAGGCTTCCGGCGGGGCTTACGATCCGCGATTTTGAAGACTACATGAGCGATCAATGGCGGACCTTCAAAAGCCAGATCATGCAAGAAGGTTCCGCTTATGAAAGCGAAGGGTCGGTCCACGAGCCGCATTATTCCGATTTCCCTATGCACGGCGAAGGGACGGCCATGACCTCCGAAGAGGGCAATGAATTTATGAAGGGCATGGAGGCCAGCCTGGGGGGAAGCGGCGGATTCAAGGCTATGGGGGTCAAGGCGGCGACAGAGGATGAGGGCGCCGGAGCAGAGGCGGGTTCGGGCTACTCCGAACTCGAAGGGATGGCCGAAGGTACACTCGATGAATGGCAAGGTTTTACGGATGAGATGTGGAACCAGATATTCGATGCGCAGCTTGTGGAAGACTACGAAAAGAAGATGGGCGAGATCCAGAAGGACGTCGATAGAATAATCGCGCTTGCCAAATCCGGACAGGCGGATCCCGAATATGTCCTCATCGCGCTTGCCAAGGTGAACGTGACGAAGAACGGGTGCCTCATGACGTGGCTCGGAAAAAAGGCGTTCATGAACAACGCAATGATGAACCGCGTGGCTGATGAACTGCGCGTGGCGGGGACTGGCGATATCGGTGCAGTTTATGATGCGCAGGCCAAAACAAGGGACGGCGCATTTCAGCAGCAGCTGGTCATGTCCGATATGCAAAAGGTCATGCAGGATGTGGCGGGCGTGCTGGAGCAGGTCCACGGCATAATGGGCGAGATCAACAAGACAAGAAGCGAAATTATCACTAAATTCTCGGCGCGTTAATAGGGCGAAACTATGGCAGAGGAAAAACCGGAGATAAGGGGGAAGCGGACTCAAATCATAGATCCCACTCCTGCGCGCCGCAAACATCTCACGGAAGTCCTGATGGATTTTTTAGAGGACAGGGTGAGCCTGGCGGAGCTCAAAGGCATATCGAGGGAAAATCTTTTCAGGCTCGCGGACGCCGGTTTCACAAAGTTCAAGCACGGGCGTCTGGACGAGGCGGAGAAGATCTATCAGGGCCTGATTCTTTTAGATCACAGAAACGCATATTTCCACGCCATGATGGGGGCGATACATCAGAAGAGGGGCCGCCCCATCGAGGCGATAATGGAATACGGGCAGGCGATCAAGATCAACAAGATCGATGTCTCCGCATACGTGAACCGCGGCGAGATTTATCTCCGCCACAAGAATTACAAGAAGGCGGCCGAAGATTTCAGGAATGCGATACTCATTGACCGTGAGGGGAAAAACCTCTGGTCCAACCGCGCCCGTTCGCTTGTGATTGCCATCAAAAGGCAGATGGAGGCCGACCGCTCCGGGGGCCGCCGTCCAATAGTTGTAAGGTGACCCCTCCTTTGTAAGGAGGGGTCGGGGAGGTAGATCTACCCCACCTTTCCTCCCCTTACAAAGGGGAGGAATTTAATCCTCTTTTGACGGTATCCCGTACTTCTTCAAGAGGTTGCGAAGATGCTTGCGGTCGATCTTTGCCTCGCGCGACGCCTTGGACAGGTTGTGGTTATTTCGCTTCAGAAGATCCACCAGATATTCTTTCTCGAACGACTCGACGATCTTCTGCTTGGCGTCCTTGAACGGCACGTCCGCCTCGACGCGCATGCGCTCCGTCCTCTCCTCGCCGTGAGAAAGTTCCGCAAAAATGAAATCAAGGTGCGGTTTTGAAATTGTGTCGCCTTCCACAAACGAGCATGCGCGTTCGATCACGTTGTTGAGCTCGCGCACGTTTCCGGGCCATTCATAACGCGAGAGGAGCTTCAGTGCGTCGTCGTCGACCTTTGTCACTTTGACTTCGCCGTCCGGCTTGCGGTTGTATTTCGCCGTCGTGAGAAAACGCTCCACAAGCGGCGGGATATCGTCAAGGCGCTCCTTTAGGGACGGCAGGGATATCTTGACGACGGAGAGGCGGTAGTAGAGATCTTCCCTGAAACGGCCTTCCTCAATCTCTTTGCGCAGGTTCCTGTTTGTCGCGCAGACGACGCGGACGTCGATTTTTACCGCAGCGTTTGAACCGACCCTTTTGATCTCCCTCTGCTCGAGCGCGCGCAAAAGCTTCGGCTGAAGCTCGGGCGTGAGCTCGCCTATTTCATCCAAAAAGATAGTCCCGCCGTTCGCCTCCTCAAATGCGCCGCGCCTTGATTTCACCGCACCTGTGAAGGAGCCGCGCTCATGGCCGAAAAGTTCGCTTTCAATGAGGTTGGGTGCCACCGCCGAACAATCGAAGACCACGAAGGACTTTCCCTTGCGCTGGCTGTTTTCGTGTATCGCGCGCGCGACGAGCTCCTTTCCGGTTCCCGTATCGCCCTCTATTATGACCGTCGCGTGCGTCGGGGAGATTTTTTCGAGTATGGAAAATATCTGCCGCATCTTTGTGCTCTTGCCGACAAGCATCCCGAACGAATGCTGCGCCGACGGTTCGATCCTGACCTTCTCGTCGTAGGCCACAAACTCAAGCGTGGTGATGCCGACCTTTATGTGGTCGCCCGGGACAAGATAGGCCTCCTTCACGCGCGTTCCGTTGATGAATGTGCCGTTTGTCGATTCGAGGTCGCGAAGAAGAAAACCGTCCTCGGCGTATTTGATCTCTATGTGGTTGCGCGATACTGTTTTATCGGCAAGGACGAGATCGTTTGTCTCGCGCTTTCCGATTGTCGTGACGCCTTTGTTCAACATGAGTTTCTTGCCGCGATTGGGGCCGTCGGCCACCAGGAGCTGGCATTTGCGCAGAGATACGACCGAAGGGCCCTCCTCCAGTTTCAGAAGTTCGGTTTGGAACTCTTTGTCTTTTTCCGGCATGTTAAACTCCTTACTCCTGCTCCAAATTGATATTAAAGTTCTTGTCGCCGCCTTCCATGTTGAAGCTTGTGGACCATGTCCTGTAGCCCGGCAGAGATATCGATACATTGTGGGACTGGTCGCGCCGCACCTTGCGGACAGTGACGGGCGTCTTTGCCGGGATCGACTGCCCGTCAAACACGACGTTTGCCCGCGGCGGCGTCGAAGCAAGGCTCACCTCTCCGTAAAGATCGGTGAGATTGATGTCGGTCAGGTTCACTTTTTCGCCCGGCCTCACCGTGATCTTTCGCGTGTATTTCGCGAGCCCCTCTTTGCTCACGATTATCGATACAGATCCGGGGGCGACGCTCGCCGTGAGCGGCGTCTTTCCTTTGAACTCGGCGTTGACGAAGACGTCCGCGCCCGATGGATTCGATGCGAGCCTTATCTGTGCGGGCGTGCCGGCCGCAGTGCCGGGCGGCGGGGGCGTGGTTTCCACCGGTTTCTCCGCCGGTTTTCCCGGCGGCGCCGTCGGCGGCGGTAGTTTTTCGGTGGGTTTTTGCGTCGCCTTCAGCTCGCCTGAAATGGACGCCGGTTTCGCGCTGGCGATTGTGATCTTTTTTGACCAGCGGTCAAACTCATCCTTCACAAGGCCGACGGTGTAGCTCTTTCCGACTTTGAGATTCCCGATCGTCGCAGGTGTCTGCTTCCCTGTGGATTTCCCGTCGAGGATGATCCTGGCGCCGCTGGGAGAAGACGTGATCTGGACGGAACCCTCCTCTACAGCCTTCGGGAGCTCCGCTGCAGGCGGCGCCGTCGGCGGCGGCAAAGTGGGCGTCGCAACTGCCGGAGGAGTCGCGGGAGGCGGAGTTATCGGAGGCGCAGTTGCCGGAGGCAGCGTCGGTATCGCCGCAGGCGGAGGGGTAACCGGCTCTTTGCCGGTTTGCTTTAAGGATGCGGAAATTTTTTGAGGTTTTGCGGACGTCAGATTTACGACCTCCTCAAAGTCCTCATATTGCGGTTTCGAAAGCGTGATCTTGTGGTCGGTCCCAAGCTCGATGTTTTCGATTGTCGCGGGCGTGGATTGCCCCGTGGTCTTGCCGTCCACCAAAATTGCGGCGCCTTCAGGGTCCGAGATTACGTTCAATATGCCTAACTCTTTCTTGGGTTCCGCCGGAATCTGAAGGGGCGCCGTTTTCGGAGGCTCTTTTGCCTCCCAGAAGCGGAGCGCCGGGACGTAGCGCGATATTCCGTACATCGCCGCCAGAAGGATCAAGACCGCCAGGGCCGCCCTGGACCAGCGCGCCGGCTTCTTCTTGCGGACGGCGCGCTTCCTTTCGGTCGTGATCTCCTTTTCCCCTGCCAGAGGTGTGACCATCGTTTCGATGTGCGACTCGGGCGGCCGCTCTTCGATCGGCGTTATCGACAGATCTGCGCGGTGCACGATTTCCATCTGCTTTGCGCCTTCGTCGACGCTCATGGAAGCGGTCTGCGATTCAAGCGCCGCCTCTTTTGCGCGTTTTATCTGCTCGCCTTTGAGCTCGGGCGCGAAGACTTCCTTGATGAAGGCCACCAGTTTGCGCGGAGAAAAGTCAAGGTATGTGGAATAGAGGAATTTTGTGAGCTCGATCTGCAGATCGCCCGCGTTCTGGAAACGGTCGTCCGATTTGTATGCAAGGGCCTTTGCAACGACCCACTTGAGCGTTTCGGGAATTGTGCCGGGGAGTTTCGCCTCTTCAATTTTCGTCGTGCGGATTTTTTTCAAGACCTCGAACTGCGACTCGCCGGTGTAGAGCTTTGTGTTGGTGAGCAACTCGTAGAGCAAGATGCCCGCGGAGAAGATGTCCGCGCGATAATCGATCGCCTTGCCCAGCGCCTGCTCCGGCGACATGTAGGCGATCTTTCCCTTGAGAATGCCGGCCATCGTGTGCGAGATGTTCATCGCAGCCTTTGCGATTCCGAAATCCACGATCTTCACTTCGCCTTCGAACGACAAAAGGATGTTCTGCGGGCTGACGTCGCGGTGGACTATATTCAGCGGCGAGCCCGACGCGTCGGTTTTTCTGTGCGCGTAATCGAGCCCCTTGCAGACTTCCGCGATGATGTAGACGGCGATTTCAGGCGGGATAGGCCTTTGCGTCTCGCGGCAGCGGTACATTATATCGCGGAGGTTGACCCCGTGAATATATTCCATCGAGATGAAATAATCTTCGCCTATTTTTCCGAGATCGTAGACCTGCACGATGTTGGCGTGGGACAGAAGAACCGAGAGCTTCGCCTCGTCGATGAGCATCGTGATGAAGTCTTTGTCGGCCGCGCAGTGCGGCAGGATCCGCTTGATGGCGAGCAGCTTTTCAAAGCCGTCGACGCCGAACGTCTTGGCTTTATAAATTTCGGCCATGCCGCCGACGGCGATCTTCTCGACCAGATAATATTTGCCGAACTGTTTCGGTTCGAAGCCGTTCATTTAAAAACCTTTCGCCACAGAGAAACGAAGAAATTCGAAAATTTGCTTTTTGGCGCCTGTTTTTGCGCTTTTGCCTCGCGCTTGAGTTCCTCCGGCCCCCACGATCCGCTTGTCGGCTCCATTTGCACAAGGCCCATCTCGACCTCATCGCCTTTCGCCCAATAATTTTCAGGCACGACCTGGCCTCGCTTCAAAATTCGAAGTCTCATGTAATCTTCGGGGCGCGGTATCAAGAAAAGAACGGGTTCCGTCGTCCTTCCGTCTTTCCATACAACCGTTGCCTCCAAAATCCCCATCCCGCTGCGCATCACAGTGTTTCTGAAGAGGACGCGATCTATGCGGTCGCGCGGGGCGCGCACGGGTTTTATGGTCACCGCGCGGCCGCGGAACTTGCCCCATTCGGCCCCCCCGCCGCCCTTCTGATAATGCTCCTCGCCCTCTTCATACTCCTGCTTTTGAGACTGGTCATCTTTCGTCTCTTTCGTGGGGAGGATCTGATACGCCGGCGGAGCCTGCGGTCTGTCGACTTTTTCGACCATTATTCCTTGGCCTTTTTATCTTTTTTTTCTTTCGTTCCGGATGATTTGGGTGTCGCGTAACCGTCTTTGTACCATCCGCCTCCCTTGAGCGAGAAGGCGCCAGCTGAAACAAGCCGCGTCACTTTGCCTCCACAATCGGGGCATTTCGCGAGCAGCGGATCGCTGATTTTTTGAAACTGCTCAAACTCTTTTGAACATTTTTCGCACTTGTACTCATACGTCGGCATGGTGCCTGAAACCTCCGGACAAACTGGGTAGTCGAGTCACCATTTAACGCATTTAGACCTGAAAAGTAAATAGATTTCTGACGATATGCGAACCACGGCAGCTTCGAGCTTTCGGGATTGAAGCATGCTTTGTTGGTGACGGGGCGATGTTCCCCTCGCTTACGGCGATTTTCCTCATACGCCGGAAAATCGCCTGCGACTGCGGGCGCTGGGCTTTTTATGGCTTAGTATCCAGCGTCCTCGACGCCGCTCGGAAAACATCGCCCCGCCACCACCACAACGTACTTCAATTCCAGGACGAGGGCTGCCGCAGTTCGCATACCGTTTCTTGCCTTACTGAACAACTTGACGGGCAAATTTGCGGAGGGAAGGCGGGGTTTAACCCCGCCTTCCCTCCGCAAATTTGCCCATTAGGTTTGAAGCACCCCCGCGCCACGTCCCTTCGTAGCACGTTGAATAGGGGCGCAGGTTAATCTAATCACGCAGTTTGCGGAGCTGTCTGGAGCGTTTGGTGGCGGCGCCTATCGCTTCGGCAAGAAGGTCCCAGAATTTCCGGCGCTTGAAAACCTTCATCGCGGCCCAGGTCGTTCCCTTTTTGGATGTGACGCGTTTTCGCAGCTCACGCGGATCGGCGCCATTTTGGGACGCCAACTCTGCGCTGCCCACGACGGTTTGCTGTGTGAGGGCGCAGGCGAGCTTCGGCGTCAGCCCGAATTTCTTGCCTGCTGCGGCCATCCCCTCCATCATGGCGAAAATGTAGGCGGGACCCGTGCCGGACAGGCCCGTTATGACGTCCATGAGCCGCTCTTCGCGGACGTCGACCGTCGTTCCGACCGCCTGGAATATCTGGTGCGCAAAGCGGCGATAGCGCTCCGCCATGCGCGGACCGCAGAAGATCGCGCTGACCCCCTGATCCACAACGGCGGGAAGATTCGGCATTACACGGATCAGCTTCGGCTTCGTGCCCAGCCCGCGGCGGAGCTTCCTGATATCGACGCCCGCCGCAATCGAAATCATGAGGTGGTTGTTTGTCGCATATGGCCTTATCTCATCCATAAGATCGTCCATATTTTGCGGTTTCACCGCGACGATGATTGTGTCTGTCGAATTCATCACCTCCTTGTTGCTTCGGGTTGTGTGAATTCCGTAGGATTTTTCAAGGCGGACGAGCCTTGACCTCCTGCGCGCCGAAGCGATTATTTCGTATGAGCGCACGAGTTGCGATCGCAAAAGGCCGCGGATCAAGGCCTCGCCCATGTTCCCCGCGCCGATAATGCCGATAATGTAGCTGTCTTTCATAAATCCCCCTTTATTAACTTCTGCCACAGAGACACGGAGGCACAGAGAAAGAAATAATAATTTTTTTGTTTTTCTCTGCGTCTCTGCGCCTCTGTGGCTGCTTTTAACTCCTCTCTCCGAATATCGCCGTTCCGACGCGAATTATAGTCGCACCCTCTTCGATCGCCACTTCGAAATCGTGGCTCATGCCCATCGATAATTCCGCCAGCGGTTCGGGCGTCATTTTTAAAGAATTCAGTTCGGCAAGCAATGCTTTAAGTTGTCTGAAATATGGCCGGCCGAATTCGGGATCGGCAGAGTAGGGCGGGATGATCATGAGGCCCTTGAGTTTCAACTTCTTATAGCTTCCGAATCCGCGCGCGATATTTGGGACTTCAGAAACTGCTGCGCCCGATTTTGTTTCCTCACTGCCGATATTGACTTCGATCAGACAATTGATCGGATTTGCCGCACGATTATCGATGGCCAGAGCCAGTTCCGGCGAGTCGATTGTCTCTACCCATGAGACGATGGGCGCAACGATCTTCGCCTTGTTTTTCTGCAGGTTGCCGATGAAGTGCCACTCTATTTCGTGGTTCGTGAATCGTGAATCGTGGATCGTTGAAAATTTCTCGTATTTATCTTTCAATTCCTGCGCGTAATTTTCGCCGAAGCAAAGCTGTCCAGCTTCTACCGCCCCTGCAATTTCTTCTGCGGTCTTCGTTTTGCTCACAGCAACGAGCTTTATCGAAGAAGGGTCGCGCCCGCAGCCCTTTGCTGCGGCTTCAATCTTTTGCCTCACTATTTTTAGATTTTCCGAAATGGCTCCCATTTGAGCAGGGAGTTTGCACTAATATGTGAACGCGTGCAAGTGGCGAAAATCAAAATCAGGGTATTGCGAAGGCGCCGCTGATTTCAAAAACTTGCGCCGCGCCCAAGGCCCATGCGTCAACGGTGTCGAGATTGTCGTCGACGTTGCCGTAGACCTCGCCGGTTTCGCCATCCTCGGCGTCGAATTCATACGGTTCGTGATCATCTGCTGCGGTGATTTCTTCATTTTCTTCTGCAGGCGCCGATCCGGACGGAGGGTTCTCCTCCGGCGTTCCGTTAAGCGGCGTATTTGAGAAATCGGTCCCGGCGGGAAAGAGCTCGGTCCACAAAAGATCGATCCCGCGCGTGAAAACACGTCTTATAAGTGCAGACGGTATGTCGCCGTTGTAACGGACGGCGGTGACCGGAATGTCATCCAGCCAGTCTGACGGGATTACTCCGTCGGCGGCCGCCTTTATCAATGCCGCTATGCGGTGGTGGCCCTGATAAAGGAACCTTTCGCCGGAGGGGAGCTCTAGCACCAGGATTCTTTCGCTCCGCTGGTCGCGGTAAGACGGATAATCGAAAAAAAGCCTTAAGACTTTGTCGCGATCGGAGAGTCCCATTGCGTCGATGGCGTTTTTAAGCAACTTATATTTTTCAGCCATGATACCCCTGCGCTGATGCGGGCCCGGGTGGTAATCCAGAAGTGAGTGGACCGGGGAAAACTGGTTGATCGAAAGGGACGCGCTCTCGTAAGTGCGGTTCCCGGACATTTCCGTGAGAAGGCCGTTCCACGCCTCGGCCAGAAAGGGGTCGTCATATATATAGCGCCCGATTCCGAATTCGGGGCTCTGCTGCAGATACGATGTCGGCCTGTCGGAGAATGAGTCGTCTTGAACCTGATTTGCAGCTTCAAGATTCATGTTCGCCATGCTTTGCCATGCAGAGAAAACGATGATGGATTCCCTGTCTTTGAGGCCAGCTTCAAAAAACGGCACAACGTAATCTTCGTGCATCGACCAGTTGTGTTCGCTTTCCTTTCTCTCTTGAAAAATGTTGTTTATTGCCTTAAGCGCAAAAAATCGCATGTACAGATCTTGATGATTTGCCACAACATATCTAAGGAAGGATATCATTTTAAAAAAATCTTCAGCCGGTCCGTAGGCATAATAGTCGACAAACTCCTGGAGCCCCACAAAAGGGGAGGCCCTGAATGTGAATGCAAGCCCCGGCCAGTTATTTACGATGGGATCGTTCTGGATCCTCAATGTGTAAATGAGGTCCAGTTTCGTTTCAAATTTATGGTAATGATGCATCGCCGTTTCCAGATACGTTGCAAAAAGGATGTCTTCGCCGCTCATCATGGCGTAGTCTAATATTGTCGTTGTGGTCTGATGAATTTTGCCGATGAGGCTTTGCCAGAAATTTTCAGACGGCAGTTCATTACCCCCGATTGCGAACAGCCTTGCCCGGGATAGAAGCTGCTGTGCCGCTGTGAGCGGCGTGCCGTTGAGGATCGTGAAGATTTGGCGGAGTTCGATGTACTGACTGTAAGAGATTTCACCGGCTGCAATGTCGGCTTTCAGTTCTTCCCAGTCTGGCGCTCTGTTTGAAGACGACCGCCTTGACCTGTATTGCGCCAGACCCAATAGCTCCAATAGAGGCGTTCTGTCTTCCTGCTTGATTCGGACTGACATCTTAAAAATCTCCCGCGCCCCATCCTTTATCGGTGAGTAGCATAAAAAGTTGCTTAAAATAGCATGATTTCGAGACGTCCGACGCCTCCTATAAAATGCGTTGTAATGGCTATTATAAGGAAGCTAGGAATGGGATATCAAAATACTGTCGTGGCGATTGCGCCGTCTGTGTAAATGGCTGTGCCCCAGGCCCATGAGTCGTCGGGGTCGATGTTGATTTCTTCATCTCCGGTATTACCGTCTATCTCGCCGGTTTCTTCATCGAAATAGACATCATTGGGATCAGCCGTAATTTCTTCAGCGGATGCCGCCGATGCGGCAGACCCTTCGGGCGGCGCGGATGGCGCGGATGTTCCCGAAGCTTCTGCAGCCGCAGGTGGCGTGCCCGAAACCCCGCCGGGACCGTCCCCCGATCTTTCTCTGGCGTAATTCGTCGCCAGTTCTTCAAGTGACGCCGCCGTTCCGACATTTTGCCGGTAACTTTGATCGATCAGGGGCCTCAACAAAAACAGCGCATTTCCGAATTCATAATAGCGGCTTTCACTTCCGCGCATTCCGTAAACAAAGCCTGTCAAAACCGCCGTTTCCTGTTCTATCTTTGGATTCTCTTCCGGCTGGCTCAAAAAATAAATGATGTCGTCCACTATCTCGCGGAGACTTTGTCTGTATGAGATTTCATTCCTGAATTCCTCGCTATCAATAATTTTTATGGTCATCTCTACAATGTAGCGGCGCGCATCGGAGAGCTTTTGTGATGCTGCAACAAGCATCAGATGGTTTAGTGCGCGTCTCTGCAGCCGGCCTTCGTCGCCCTCTTCTTTATAGCGCCATGACAGACTGCGGAAAGATTCGAACAAATTTACCTCGCCGTTTAAAAGCAGGGTGAAAAGCGACCTTATCGTAATTCCCTTTTCCATGTGGGTGGAGAAATGTATTTCATGCCATATGCTTGGAGACCACTGCCTTGGGCTGGTTATCGGCGTATTAACATCCCACGCCGCATCCGTTGTGAATAGCAGATCCGTATTGTGAATAAATTCATATTTTCCCATCATCCTTTCGAACACCGATTCCACAGTGCCTTGCCAGTCAACGGCATGAAAACCTTCCCACAAAATGCCTATGAAGTTTTCCAGAGCTTTTGCGTATGCAATATCATCGGGTCCATGTTCGGCCGCAAGGTTCAGAAGATGTATTCCGGCGCTTCGGGTCTCGACCTTTCGAAGGTTGTTCCTTATGCCGATCAGGATGTCGACCGCCGTTCTCTCCAATTGACCATCAGCCAGCACAATGCTGATCGATCGTGCATGCCTTGCTGCGCGCTCCAGAAAAGCTTTTTCTTGAAGATCTGTGGCGCTGTTTGCCTCATCCTGAAGCCCACGCGCTATTTGTGCATAAGAAAGGGCGAACAGATATGATTCGAAACCGCCGACGATGTTTGCCGGAGTTGCCCGCCTGCTGCGGACGAACGTGAGCAGCTCACGGCCGGGATCTGTCCCTCCGGTCACCTCTTCATAAGCGGACATCAATCCTGATTCATCGATTTGATCTCGGTCTACGCCGAACCTGGCTTGCATTTCACCGATGGCTTCATCGTAAGCAACTGAATATCCTTCCGGTCCGCGCACATCACCCGTAGCCATGTCTGTCTCCTCTTCGGCAAAGCCCCTTATCATATGAGTTTGCACGATTGCCACAGAAATCTTGGGCGGTGAAGCGGTTTAAAAGATATTTTGCGGTTGTGATGGTCCCCCGGACAAGTGTCGGACACTTTTTGGGGGGACTGTTTCTAGGCGTCCGAAGCCTCGAATAAAATGCCATATTATGACCATTATAAGAAAGTGCGGCGGCTATTGTGCAATAATGTGCAATAAAACATTGCACATTATTGCACAAATAAAAGTTTTTTGTTGACTGGATTCGGTGTAATATTATACACCTATCGGTGTAAATAAAGACACCATAGATGCGATGATAAGCCTTAAATCAAAAATCGCCTTGGACCTCCTGAATTACTTTTTCCTCCATGAAAATGAAAGCCTCTACGTCAATGAGCTCGTCCGCCGCCTCGGAATCGACAAGAGAAATCTCCTGAAAAAACTGAATGAATTTGAAGGCATCGGCCTGTTCAAAACGGAATTCAAAGGAAACCTCAAATATTACTCGTTGAACAAAGGTTTCCCGCTTTATAACGAATACAAAAAGATCATCCTAAAAACCACGGGCATTGAAAACCAGCTGCGGGAGTTGCTCGCGGAAATAAAAGGCATCAAAAGGGCCTTCATTTACGGCTCGTATGTTTCGGACAAATTTGATGCATCGAGCGACATCGATGTTTTTGTAATAGGAAATCACAAGGTCATTGAAGTCCAGAAGGCTATAAGCGCGCTGCAAAAAAAGATCGACCGCGAAATCAATGTGATCAATGTGAGCGAGCAGGAATTTCTTTCAAAGAAAAAAGATCCGTTCTTATCGGATATCATTAAGAAAGATAAAATCGAGCTGGTATGACGAATTTTGAAGCAAAATATTTTACAAAGTTCAAGTTCACGGAAGATCAGGTGCGGCGTTATCTGGACAATGCCTTGAGAGATTTAACAATTGCCGACGAAGACCTGCACAGTGAAGTGAAATTCAGTTATGCTTACAGCGCACTTATCAAATCCGGAATCGCGTTGTTAGCTGCGAAGGGTCACGTCAAGGTGCGAAGTACTCCCGGACATCACGTGAAGATCATTGAAAAGATGGCTGCGCTTTTGGGGGATGAATCCGTTCTGACAATCGGAAATGCCATGAGGATGAAGAGGAATGAGGATTTCTACGGCGGCGGAATTTTTGTATCGGAAAAGGAGAGCGGCGAATATCTGAATTTCGTAGAAAAGGTTGTTCAGAAGATAAAAACAATCATTCAGGCTGCCCAACGCCTTCGTTAATCAATTAAAATACCGCGACCGGCGGGGCGGTTTCCACGTAAACGGCGGCGCCCATGGTCCATGAGTCGTCAGCGGTTGCGTCTACATCGACGTCGCTGTCGATCTCGCCGGTTTCGTCATCAATGGGCGCGTCATAGTTATACGATTCGTCATCCCGTGCCGCAGTGATTTCATAATCCGCAGCCGTGATTTCATCAGCTGAAGCTGGTGCCGTGCCTGAAACTGGTGCTGTTCCGCCGCCGGCCGGGGCGGGGGTGGAGGGAAGTGGTGGTGTTCCTTGTGGTGCCGCACCTGACTCACCTCCCGAACCGCTTCCTCTAATTCTTCTCTCTGCATAGCCTATGAGATACTCGCCAAATGAAGTTGCTCTATCCAGCCATTCTTCTTCGCTTGGGTCTAAGAGAGGAGGAAGATATAAGTTCATTCTATCTGTAAATTCAGCAGCAGCTTTTATATAGGCGATAAGATTATCCTTAAATTTTTTACGCGCACCAAAATGATCATCAAAGGCGGCAATTATGTTCCACACGAGCATTTCCCGAACACCGCTCAATTTTACGGTGCTTGTCAAGTAAGCCGATACTTGTGTCAAGGGATGAAGGTATTTCTCCTTAATTGCATTGCCAGCTTCGGCATAATCGGCATAAAAAGTGAGGCGATCGGCCAAACGATGCTGTCCATATTTTAATAATACTCTGATCGAATCAGAGAAGCTAATATCCAAGTAAGTCATCAACTCATCTAATTCTTCAACTGTCGTGTGAGTCGCAGTGAAGACAGGATTTTTGTCGAATAGGAAATCCAAATATGGACCGGTAATTGTGTATCCCTTTAAGTCCAGGATTCTTGATAAGAGCATGCTTGATAAAGAATCTAAATCGTGCACATTCGGCCGCTCTTCAAAAGCGGATTTTAGATGCTGTTCCCAGCTTTCATCATGAGCACCAGCGAGAAAACGTAAAGACATATCAGAACCATGGCTCAATTCTTCCGCATCGGGGATCTCGTTTGCAGCAGATGCCGAAAGGCGGTTTATCTCCCTATCTTCGCGTGGCTGATAGTTGTCTCCGAATCTTCTTGTCGCAGATTGAAATGCACGTTCTATTACTATACCAATCACACTATTGATCAAATTCGTTTGTTCAGGGGACAAAGGGAAAATGTAATGGTCTTCCGATAACGCCTTGATAAGATATGATACGGTTTCGTTATCGTCCGAGTCTTCCATTAGTGCGGTTACCACAAGCTCACGGGAATGTGGATCCGACAGCAATCTATAAATATCGATCATAGATGTTTGCCCGTATTATTCGCTTCCGGTTATTTATCGCATCCATCCCGAAAAAGTTGCTAAAAAAAGCCGTCCTCCGTCTGGTATAAAATAGCGTATTAGGGCCCTCAAAAGGCGTCTGACGCCTCGGATAAGCTCAAAGTGAGTCCTGTGCGCAAGATCGGCCGGCCGGGTTATTCAAAGCCCGGCGGCGTAGGGCAACTCTTCGAAGGCTCCTGGCTTGCAACCAAGCATGCTAGATTATGTGGGATCAGAAGGACCTGAGAAGAGTTGGCCGAGAGCCGTCGGGCTTTGAATGCGGAGAAGGCCATCTTGCCCACAGGCGAGCTAAACCCTTGTCAACACTATCAATTCCCGCTATATTCCCCCTGCTATGGGGGTTATCCATAAAGCTATAGGTGTCCTTGTCTGCGTTTTCGTTTTGGCGGGGGCGGGCTGCGTCTTCAAGAAGGCGCAATCCATAGGCGTGATGTCCTACCGGGGCGGCAGGGTCTTTTTGCAGAACAGGAAATATTACCGCGTGGGGATCTTGCCCGAAGGCTGGCGGCGCATGGATACCAAGGCGCGCGCCGTCTCATGGTATAACGAGTCCTACAAATCATCCATCACGACCGACGCGTTCTGCGGAAAGAGCTTTTCCGACCGCCCGCTTGATACGCTTGCAGGAGAGCTTTCATCCGCGCTTTCCAACGACCGCACGACCACATCATCACAGAAAATGATGCTGGACGAGAGGGGCGCGCTCCGTCTTTCAGTCACAGGGACGATGGACGGCGTGACGGTGGTTATGGACATAGTCGTCGTGAAGAAGGACGGCTGCAATTTTGATTTTGTAGCGGTCATGCCGCCCGACGCGCCGGATCAGGTGATTAGCGATTTCGAGGCTTTTTTCATGGGATTTCATTATTAAAATTTCCCCTCCTTTGTAAGGAGGGGAAAGGGGAGGTAGATCTACCCCACCTTTCCTCCCCTTACAAAGGGGAGGGGACGTACAATATATGGATCAACTAGCCCTAACGCCGTCGATTTTTTCGCCGCGCAACTTCTTTGCGTCCCTGGGGCAGCGCTTTCTGAATTTCATAAGGCACATCGGAGGCGTGTCGGTCCTCGCCGGCCGCACTTTTCGCGGGATATTCAGATACCGCCTCGATGTAGGCGAACTGGTCCGGCAATTTGCGGTCATCGGCAACCGGTCCCTCATGATCGTCGTGGTCATCGCGATCTTCACCGGCATGGTGATCGCGCTGCAGCTTTGCATCGGCCTCGGGCGCTACGGGCTGAAGCTCAATGTCGGACAGATCGTGGGGCTTTCAATTTTCAGGGAGCTGGGACCGGTCCTCACATGCCTCATGGTTGCGGCACGCGTGGGCAGCGGAATAGCGGCGGAGCTGGGCTCCATGGTTGTGACGGAGCAGGTCCTGGCCATCGAGGCGATGGGCGCGAATCCGGTTGCGAAATTAGTGGTCCCCAGAATGATCGCAACCGTCGTTGCCTGTCCCATTCTGACTGTGATTGCCGACGTGGTCGGCTCTTTCGGCGGAATGGTCATCACCGTGAGGGAGGCGGGCGTCACGACAAATTTTTACCTGGATCAGATCCGCAACACCGTTCTCGTTGAAGATTTCATGAGCGGTATTTACAAGTCGGTCTTCTTCGGCTTCGCCATTGCGATCATCTCCTGTTATGAAGGACTCAACACGATCGGCGGAACTGAAGGTGTCGGCCGCTCAACAACGCGCGCGGTCGTGTTTTCGTCTATAGTGATTTTTATATCGGACTTCTTTTTGACGAAGTTGATCGTTTTTCTATAACTGCTGCCACGGAGACGCAGAGAAATGCTATTCAGCCACAGAGACACGGAGGCACAGAGAAAGACAAAAAATATAGTTTTGGTTTCCTCTGCGTCTCTGCGCCTCTGTGGCGAATTAGAATAAAATGATACCCGTTATCGAATTTAAAAAGGTTTCGAAGGCGTTCGGCAAAAATATAGTGCTGGAGAACGCCGATCTTTCGATCGAGCAGGGCGAAACCATCACGATCATCGGCGGCTCCGGCAAGGGGAAGACCGTTTTTTTAAAATTGCTTCTTGGTGTTTTGAGGGCGGGCGACGGCAAGATACTTTTCAAGGGCCACGATGTGGGCGACATGGAGGAAAGAGATATTATCGGCATGCGCCGCCGCATCGGGATGCTCTTTCAGGGCGCGGCCCTTTTTGATTCGATGACCGTGGCGGAAAATATTGCGTATCCCCTTCGCGAGCATTTTGATTATGATGAGGACAAAATAAGGCAGATCGTGCAAAGAAAACTTGAGCTTGTGGGGCTTTCGGGGATCGAGGAGATGATGCCCGCCGATCTTTCGGGCGGGATGAAAAAAAGGGTGGGGCTGGCGCGCGCAATCGCCACCGATCCCGATGTCATCTTATACGATGAGCCGACGACAGGGCTCGACCCCGCCAACACGCGGCGCATCTGCAACCTGATAGTCGAGCTGCAGAAAAAATTGCATGTGACGTCGATTGTCGTGACGCACGACATGGAGAGCGCCTTCAAGGTGACGGACCGCATCGCTCTCATATCAAACAGGCGCTTCAGTTTTATCGGGACGAAAGATGAGGCGAGGCAGTCGAAGGACCCGCTTGTCAGGAACTTCATCGCGGGAGAGATGGAAACGGGGGACGGTGCATGAGGGGGTTATATGCGTAAGGATTTTTTCACCGAAGCGAGGGTCGGCATCTTCGTGATTGCCGGATTGTTTTTAGGCATGATCGTTCTGTTTCAGCTGGGCAGCCAGCATGAAATGTTCCGGCACCAGTACACATTGTATACGAATTTCCGCGACATCTCGGGTCTTCGGACCGGCGCGGCGGTTCAGCTGGGCGGACTGAATGTGGGCGCCGTTGATGACATCTGGTTTCCTAAAGATCTTATGAATAGGGATATAACCATCAAGCTGCGCATCAATACGAAGTTTCGGGACCGCATACGCGCCGATTCCGTTGCCACGGTCAACACGCAGGGGCTTTTGGGAGATAAATTCATCTACATAAGTGTGGGCAGTGAAGATCAAGCTTTAATACCTGACAAGGGATATGTTTCCAGCAAGGAGACAACGTCAATATTTTCCCTTGCCGAAAAAGCGGGTAACATTATGGACGAGATCGGGTCGGCCGCAGCGACGATAGGCGATCTTTTGAAGACCGTTGAAGGGCAAAAGGAGGGCGATCTCAAGGCGTCGATCAAATCGATTCGCCACACATTGGAGCAGATCGAAAAGGGCAAGGGAACGCTTCACGCCCTGATTTATGATCCGAAGGGCGAGGAACTGGTGAGGGATCTGGCTGTGACGATAAGGTCGGTCAAAGATATTGCGATCGGCGTGGATACAAAGGAGAAAACGGCGGGCATGATAACAAATTTGCGCCGCGCATCGGAGGATCTGCGTGAAATATTGGGCTCGATAAGGAGGGGCGAGGGGACGATGGGCATGCTCATTCGCGATCCGGGCCTTTATAATGATTTGAGGACGCTTCTCGGCCGCGCTAACCGCAACATGCTTTTGAAAGCTGTCGTTCGCGCGACGATCAGAGAAAATGAGGGAGAAGTGTTGAAATGACATCCGATCATGTGTAAGATTGTTTGAGGATGTCATCCTGACCCCGAGCGAAGTCGAGGGGGAAGGATCCCATGGGGACCTTGGGATTCTTCACTTCGCTCAGAATGACAATTCGCTCAGAATGACAAAATGAAACAGGAGGAACATATGGTAAACCAATCCGGTGGAAGGCATGGGCTGATGGATCTCATCACTAGCATGCACGATGTGAAGAGCTATCAGGATCTCACGTGGGAGGGGAATTTTTCAGATTACCTCCACATGGTGGAAAAAAATCCGAAGGTCGCGAGGACGGCGTTCCAGCGCGTCTACGAGATGATCCTCCAGTTCGGCTACGAAGAATATACCGAATACAAAAAGAAGATCACGCACTTCAGGTTTTTTGAGGATCCTTTCGATAACGGCAAGGATGCGCTCTTCGGATTGGATCTGCCTTTGATGAAACTTGTGAACGCCTTCCAGTCGGCGGCGCGCAGATATGGGACGGAAAAGAGAATACTTCTTTTGCACGGGCCGGTCGGCGGCGCAAAGTCCACAATCATCCGCCTGCTCAAGAAGGGCCTTGAAAACTACAGCCGGACGCCGGACGGCGCGCTCTTCACATATTCGTGGTTCAAGGGCAATCTTGACGATACGCGCAAGATCTTCGGGAGTTCGGAGATCATCCCGTGCCCGATGCACGAAGAGCCGTTGCATCTCATCCCGTCGGAGCTCCGCGAGAGGATATTGGATGAGATCAACAAGAAGCTGCCCGAGGATCAGAAGATCTTCTTTGAAGGCGAGCTGTGTCCCAACTGCCGCTACATCTATCGCGAACTCTTCAATGTGTACAAGGGCGACTGGAACAATGTGATGAATCACATAAGGGTCAGACGCATCGTGCTCTCCGAAAAGGACAGGATCGGCATCGGCACGTTCCAGCCCAAGGACGAAAAAAATCAGGATTCGACGGAGCTCACCGGCGACATCAACTACAGAAAGATCGCAGAGTACGGTTCCGACAGCGATCCGCGCGCGTTTAACTTCGACGGAGAGTTCAACATCGCCAACCGCGGCATAATCGAATTCATCGAAGTTCTGAAGCTGGACGTGGCGTTCCTCTACGACCTCCTGGGCGCTTCGCAGGAGCATAAGGTGAAGCCCAAGAAATTTGCGCAAACCGATATCGACGAGGTGATCATCGGCCACACGAATGAGGCGGAATACAAGAAGCTGCTCAACAACGAATATATGGAGGCGCTGCGCGACCGAACGGTGAAAGTCGACATCCCCTACATCACAAAGCTCCATGAGGAGATAAAAGTTTACGAAAAGGATTACGGAAAAGGCAGGGTGCGCGGCCGCCACATGGCGCCGCACACGCTGGAGATGGCGTCCATGTGGGCCGTTTTGACGCGCCTTGAGGAGCCAAAGAAGGCGAATCTCACGCTCATGCAGAAGCTCAAACTCTACGACGGCAAGTCGCTGCCGGGATTCACGGAAGACAACGTGAAGGAACTCCGTAAGGAAGCGACGCGCGAGGGCATGGACGGGATCTCACCCCGCTATATTCAGGACAAGATTTCAAACGCGCTTGTTTCCGACGTCGGCGGCGGCTGCGTTAATCCCTTCATGGTCATGAACGAGCTTGAAGCGGGTTTGAGGCATCACTCCCTCATTAAGAGTGAAGAGCAGAAAAAGCACTACAGGGATCTTCTGACGATCGTTAAGGAGGAATACGAGGATATCGTTAAAAACGAAGTGCAGCGCGCGATCTCCGCGGACGAAGAGGCGATCTCGAGGCTTTGTTCCAACTACATCGACAACGTGAAGGCGTACACGCAAAAAGAAAAGGTCCGCAACCGCTACACGGGCCAGGATGAGGAGCCCGATGAAAGGCTCATGCGCTCGATCGAGGAGAAGATCGACATACCCGAGAGCCGCAAAGACGACTTCCGCCGCGAGATCATGAACTACATCGGCGCTTTGTCTCTTGACGGAAAGTCGTTCGATTACAAAACGAACGAGCGCCTTTACAAGGCGCTTGAGATGAAGCTCTTCGAGGATCAGAAGGATTCGATCAAACTCACGTCGCTCGTCTCCGCCGTCATCGACAAGGATACGCAGGAGAAGATCGACGTCGTGAAGAGCCGTCTCATCAAGAATTACGGTTACTGCGAGACGTGCGCTACGGATGTTTTGAACTTCGTGGCGTCGATCTTCGCAAGGGGCGAGATTCGTGAACGAGGTGGTAGTGAATCCTAAAAAATTCCTCCCCTTTGTAAGGGGAGGTGAGGTGGGGTAGATCACGTTCTACCTCCCCATCCCCTCCTTACAAAGGAGGGGAAGGATTATTATGGCGCAGAAGATTGATCAGGATGTCGCACGCTTCAAGGCGATAATCAGGGGCAAGATAAAAAAGGAGCTCCGGAAATTCGTCGCCACGGGCGAGCTTATAGGCAAAAAGGGAAAGGACCTGATCAGCATTCCTATTCCCAGAATCGATATACCGCGATTCGTCCACTCTGAAGAGCAGGCGGGCGGCGTCGGCGAAGGCGACGGCGACCAGGGCCAGCCGGTTGGTCCCGGTGACGGGAAGTCGAAGGCCGGAAATCTCCCGGGCGAGCACCTGATGGAAGTCGAAGTGACCTTCGAAGAGCTGGCGCAGATGCTGGGCGAGGAGCTTGAACTTCCCCGCATCGTTCCGAAGGGGCAGCAGGATCTTGAGAGCCGCGGTCACAAGTACACTGGAATTGCGCCGGTCGGGCCGGAATCGCTCCGCCACTTCAAAAGGACATACCGAAAGGCGCTCAAGCGCCAGATCATGATGGGGACATACGATCCGCGCGCGCCGCTTGTCATTCCCACGCACGAAGACAGAGTTTACCGCACATGGAAGGAAGTGAAGCGCCCGCAGGCGAAGGCCGTCGTCATTTATATTCTGGATGTCTCCGGTTCGATGGGCTCGGAGCAAAAAGAGATCGTTCGCCTTGAATCGTTCTGGATCGATACGTGGGTCCGCTCGAATTATCAGAACATGGAGGTCCGCTACATCATACACGACGCGGTTGCGCGGGAGGTCGATCGCGAGACGTTCTTCCACACGCGCGAGAGCGGCGGGACTATAATATCTTCGGCATACAAGCTTTTGATAAAGATGATCGAAGAAAATTATCCGGTCGCGGACTGGAACATCTATCCGTTCCAGTTTTCCGACGGGGACAACTGGTCCGGAAACGACACGGACGAGTGTATGAAGCTTCTGGTCGATCAGATACTGCCTTTCTCGAACGTCTTCTGTTACGGGCAGGTGGAGAGCGAATACGGCAGCGGGCAGTTTTTGAAAGATCTTGAGGAGAGATTCCCGAGCGAGGAGAGGATCATCACATCGAAGATACCTAATCGCGACGGAATCATGGATTCCATCAAGCAATTCCTGAGAAAGGGCAAATGAAATCGAAGCCGGCTCAAACCGCGAAATACATGACCTCGCTTCCCGTCGAACTCCACAGGTTGAAAAAGGAGATCGAAGGTTACGCGCGCGGGTTTGGCCTGGATTATTATGACGTGATCTTTGAGGTCCTCGACTGGAACCAGCTGAACGAAGTCGCCGCATACGGGGGTTTTCCCAACCGCTATCCGCACTGGCGCTTCGGAATGGAATACGAACAGCTCTCCAAGAGCTATTCATACGGACTCTCCAAGATCTACGAGATGGTCGTGAACACCGATCCCTGCTACGCGTATCTTCTCTATTCAAACGGCATAGTGGATCAGAAGCTCGTGATGGCGCACGTCTACGCCCACTGCGATTTTTTCAAGAACAACGTCTATTTCGGACACACCAACCGCAAAATGATGGACGAGATGGCCAACCACAAGACGCGGATTCTGCGCTACATCGACAGATACGGCAGGGACATCGTCGAGGATTTCATAGACGCCTGCCTCTCGATCGACTCGCTCATCGATTATCACGCGCCGGCGATCAAGAGGCGCCGGCCGCCGCGCGAGGAGGTGCCTCCGGAAGACCTCGTCGTCAGAAGGCTTCGCGTGGCGCGGCCTTATCTCGAAGATTACATAAATCCCGACGACTTCATAAAGGCGCAACAGCTCTGGCTCGAAGGGGAAGCGAAAAAAGAAAAGCGGTTTCCGGAGCATCCGGAGAGGGACGTGCTTCTTTTTATGCTCGAGAACGCGCCGCTTGAGAGATGGGAGAGGGACGTTTTGGGGATCATGCGCGAAGAGGCGTATTATTTTACGCCGCAAGGGCAGACGAAGGTGATGAACGAAGGGTGGGCCTGTGTTCGAGGAAACACGCGCATTTGCGCCGATCGTGGTTTTTTGCCTATTAAACAAATCGTGGATGGTCTTATTCCGGCATATGTTCATGACGGTCAGTCCAAGCAGCGCATCATCGATTACGCAGTTTTTAAAAATAGAGAAACAGTCAAGGTGACCACGAGAAGAGGATTCGAACTTGAAGGTTCGACAACCCATCGCATTCTCTTAGATGACGGGAAAACTTGGAAGCGCCTCGATGAAGTCGCAAAGCACTGCCGAGTTTCTATCGGCTACCCTCAAGGACTGTGGCCTGAACACCACATCAGTGTGGATTGGGAGCTTCGGCGGAGATTGACGCTTAAAGATTTTGCAGACGAAGCGTGCGTGAACTTATCAACACTCGTCCGCCATCGCAGCGGTGAAACCGTGCATTCTTTGGGAAGTCCTGTCGCTGAAGCATCCGAAGCTTATGACGCCCAGAAACAAGTTCTTCCGGTCATGTTCAATAAGCGGAAGCCGATTAGTATTCCCTCTATTGTTGATGAAAAACTGGGCGCGTTTTTGGGCTATCTTATTGGAGACGGGCATATCAGCTGGGTCAAGAGAACTATTGGCTTCACGTCAGGCGACGAGGTTCAGGCAATAGAATTTGCTTCGTTGTGCGATGAGCTGTTTGAAGTCAAGACGAAGACGAAAAGGGACGGCGAGCGTTATCGCGTCTCTCTGTCTTCAGAGACGCTCCGCGAATTTCTTGAAGGCATGGGGCTGAAAACAGGCCCGTGCGCGAGGGAGAAGACGGTTCCTCCGGCAATTCTTTGTTCACCGAAATCGGTCGTTGTCGCTTTCCTCCGAGCTTTGTTTGATTGCGATGGATATGCCGGGCCGGCTGGCGTAATTCTCTCAACATCAAGCAATGAGATGTCAAAAGTTGTTCAATTGCTTTTATTAAATTTTGGAATTTTGTGTTCGCGTCGTCCGCAACATCACGACATTTGGAATGTTCAAGTCTTGGGCGTTTCAGCGAAGAAGTTTATGGAAGAGATCGGTTTCGGTCTGGAAAGAAAGCAAAAACGATTGCGAGAGTATGTCGAGAATCATAAATGGTTTAAAGAGGAGGCGTGGACCGACGAGATTGTCTCCATTGAGCATGGAATTGCTGATGTCTACGATATTACCGTTGAGAATTCGCATCGATACGTGGCCCAAGGCTTCATCAATCACAACAGTTACTGGCACTCGAAGATTATGACGGAGAAGGCGCTCAAGGATAGCGAAGTCATCGACTACGCGGATCATCATTCAGGAACGGTGGCGACAAGCCCCGGGAGATTGAATCCGTATAAGCTTGGTCTGGAGCTTTTCCGTGACATCGAGGACCGCTGGAACAAAGGAAAATTCGGAAAAGAATACGAAGAGTGCGACGACATGGTGGAAAGAAAGCACTGGGACAAGAAGCTGGGTTTGGGCCGCAAGAAGATATTCGAGGTGAGGCGCTTATATAATGATATAAACTTCATCGACACGTTTTTGACGCCGGAGTTCTGTCAGGAGCACAAACTCTTTGTTTATGCCTACGACCTGACGTCAAAGGAGTTCGAGATCGCAACCCGCGAATTCGGCTCGATCAAACAAAAGCTTCTCTTCCATCTTACGAACTTCGGCCATCCGACGATAAACCTTGTCGACGCCAACTACAAAAACAGGGCGGAGATGCTTTTAGAACAAACGCACGAAGGCATCGATCTCCGCCTGGACTACGCGCACGAGACGCTAAAGAATTTATATAAGCTCTGGCGCAGGCCGGTCCACATAAAGACCATAGTTGAAGGCATTCCTAAGATCCTGTCTTTTGACGGGCAGGAGCACTCCGAGACGCGAGCATAGAAACTCCCGTGATTGCGGTGAGAATCAGGGAACTTGCGATCCCCAGTTTCCATTCGCCTACCCAAAAAGTGACCGCAATGTTGAAGAGGGCGATGCTTAAATAAAAGAGGGGATATAAAAACGTGATTCGTGATTCGTGAGTCGTGAGTCGTGAGTCGAAAAGGCGCCATGTCAAAATGTTGAATGCTATGACTGCAAGCGGGACCAGAAACCAGCCGGCGAAGTTTGTCATGGGGATGCCGAAATACCAGCCGGGATGCGCGTAAAAATGAATTTTGCCCAGAAACCATTTGTCGCCCATCGTCGCGATGGGGTCGATGATGACGTCGAGGAGCATCGTGAGGACCGCGCCGAGGATGATAATCGCCCCCCCTTTGTAAGGGGAGGTTAGGTGGGGTAGATCTACCTCCCCTTGCCCCTCCTTACAAAGGAGGGGGAGTAGTACGAATTCCGCCGTTGTCCATCCCGCGAAAATCAAGAAAGGATAAGACAGCGAATCGAAAAACGGAACTCCCGCGACCTGAAGCTCGCCTTGCAGGTTTTCATATATATAATGATACTCACCGTAAGGGAATCCGTTGTGGATCGATGAGTATTCCGAAAGCCACGCGATGAAGTAGCCTGAAACGAGCCACAAAAGCGATCTCTTCCATCCCCAGCGTTTGATCGACAGAAAAAGATACGCGATGAGGAACGCGAAGACGTAAGGGCGGTGAAGTATTGTCGTTAAAAGTGGGTTCATCGCAAATCAGTGGTGGCGGTGCATGACGTCTAAAAGCGCCTTTACGATCTTCGGATCCCACTGGCCGCTTTCGATCTCATTTTCGAATATCTTGAGCGCCGTATCCTTGTTCATCCCTTTGCGGTAGGGGCGGTCGGTGGTCATCGCGTCGTATGCGTCGGCGACGGCGGTGATCTTCGCGGGTGTGGGGATCTCTTCGCCTTTTAGCCCGTCGGGATATCCCTCGCCGTCGATTCTCTCATGATGGGAGCGTATGATCGTAAGGCACGGCTCCAGCGATTTGAGCGGAGAACAGATGTCATAGCCCCGCGACGGATGCGAACGGATGTGCGCCATCTCCTCGTCGGTAAGCTTTCCGGGCTTTAAAAGAATCGATTCCTTGATTCCGATCTTGCCGATGTCGTGGAGCAGGCTCCCCTTGCGCATATAGTCGAGATCGCGTTCGGGAATTCCAAGATATTTTCCGATCAGCATGACGATCTCCGCGACCCGCTCCGAGTGGCCGCGCGTGTAGAAGTCCTTGGCTTCGAGCGCCTCCGCCAGAGAAATGAGGATGCTCTCGCTCGTGTCGAGATCGTCGTGGAGCGATTTCATGTGCAGGAGGGATTTGATGCGCGTCGTGAGCTCCAGACGGTTGATGGGTTTCACCAGAAAATCGTCGGCGCCGAGCTCAATGGCCTTTAGCTTGTCATCTAACTCCTGAAGCGCCGTGATGACGATGACGGGGATGAACTGCGTATCCTTGTTCTGCTTGATCGAGCGGCATATTTCAAAGCCGGAGATCTTGGGCATCATGAGGTCCAAAAGGACCAGATCGGGCGGCGAAACATTGATCTTTGAGAGGGCGTCTTCGCCGTCGTATGAGACCTCCAGATTATATTGATAGGGCTTGAGCTGGGAGCGTAAAAGCTCAACATTCACCTTATTGTCGTCCACAATCAGTATTTTGGGCTTTTTCTCCATAGCGGGCCGATAATAGCAGAGTGTTTCGGTGCTGTCCACATCTGCAAAAACAGTTGACCATTTGCTGTGCAGACACTAATAGAAATACCTCCCCTTTGTAAGGGGAGGTTGCCCCTCCTTACAAAGGAGGGGAATGAAAAAAGGGGGATAGATATGTTTAAAGCGATAAAATGGCTTTTTTTCATCGTCCTCATTGCGATCATCGTCCTGTGGGCGACCGGCTATAAGATCCGCGGAAAAACGGTTTCGGATTACGCGCGCGGGATAGTCGGCGCAAAGACATATGATGAAGGAATGAAGGACATGAGGTCACTCGTCGGCGAGGCGATAAAGGCGGTCGGAGAAGCGGTATCGCCGGAGCCCACAAAGGAAGAGAAAGAGGAGCTGGAAGGCGTGATCAAAAAGGAACTTGAGGGGCAGCCGGCTGCACCTGTGCAGGCCGCACAGCCCCAAAAACCTGAAACACAGCCAAAGAAAGAGGGAGGTAAGTAATGCCAGCGGAAGGGAAGAAATGTTCGATTGAGGGATGCAAGAGACCGTATCGCGCTAAGGGGTACTGCAACGCCCATTTTCATAAATGGCGCCGCGGCGAGTTAAAGGCAAAGCCGCGTTACAAGATATGCAAAGAAGAGAAATGCAAGAAACCGCTTTTCAAGAAGGGATATTGCGAGCAGCACTATCAGGCATGGGCCGCTTCGAAGAAACCGGGGGTCGCACAGGTGGAAACGCCTGCTCCGGCACCGGAGGCCAAGCCGGCCGCTGAAGCGCCGGTAACTACCTAAATACTTTGCCACAGAGGCACAGAGGCGCAGAGAAAATAATTTAAATTTTCGTATTTCCTCTGTGTCTCCGTGTCTCTGTGGCGTATTTTTATAATGAAACATTCTTTGCTTATCGAGGCCTACAATCATCTGCATAAGGCATTCGGGCCGCAGCACTGGTGGCCGGGCGGGACGCCGTTTGAAGTGATAGTCGGAACGATCCTCACGCAGAACACAAACTGGAAGAATGTGGAAAAGGCCATCGCGAATTTAAAACGCGGTGGCCTTCTTAATGCAAAAAGACTTCTGGACCTGCCGCCCGCAACACTGGCAAGGCTCATACAACCCGCCGGCTATTTTCGCGTCAAGGCAAAGCGCCTCCGCAATTTTTTGAATTTCTTCTGCAACGGTTACGGCGGGAAAATATCCTCATTGGAGAAAGGGGAGCTGCCCGAACTTCGCGAGAAGCTTCTTTCAGTGAACGGCATCGGCCCCGAAACCGCAGATTCGATACTTTTATATGCGCTGGGAAAACCGATTTTTGTCATCGACGCATACACGAAAAGAATCTTATCCCGCCACTATCTTGTCCCTGAAGATACGACATACGACGAGATGCAGGAGCTCTTCATGGACAATCTTCCTCACAAAGCGAAGCTTTATAACGAATACCACGCACTGCTTGTGAAATGCGGCAAAGACTTTTGCCGCACAAAAAAACCGCGATGCAAAGAATGCCCGCTAAATGGGTGGAACTGGTAGCTATTCCGGCCTTATAATGGACAGCACGTATGCCTCGGGATCGATGTATTTTCGGGCGACTCGTGAAACGTCCTCGCGCGTGACGGCCAGAATCTTCTTGGGATATCTCTCCACCTCGCCCACGCCCAAGCCATACAATTCATTGAATGTGTAAGCTGACGCAAGCGCCATGAGCCGCTGCGACTCAAGCTCGTAGGTCCCCACCAGATATTGCTGCGATCTTGCGATCTCATCGGCGCTCACAGATTCGCCGATAATCTTTTTCAATTCACTTTTGATTCCGTTAATTGCGGTGTCAACCTTCGCCGGTTCGGTTCCTATATAAACGGCAAAGTAGCCCGGTTCGATCCCTTCAATATGGATTGAGCTCACCGCATACGCAAGCCCCATGCGGTCGCGCAGTTCCAAAAAAAGCCTGCCGCCCTGGCCCGAGAGTATGTTGTTGAGGACCGTCATCGCATAACGGTCGTGGCTCATGAATTGCGTCCCCTGAAATCCCAAAACGATATGCGCCTGCTGCTTTTCCTTCTTTTTCAGCTCGGTGACTTTCGGTTCGGTCGGTTTCGGATCGGCCGGTATCCGTCTTGTCTTTGCCGATCCGCGGGGCAGATCCCCCAAATGGTGTTCGAGCAGCTCAATTATCTCTCTGGGTGAGATGTCGCCGACCACGGAGATGATTGTTCCCTCGCTTTTTAATATGTTTTTATAATTTCTTTTGATGATGGCGGGCGTGAACCTCTTCACCGCCTTGCTCTCACCCAGCACGCGAAGCCCGTATGGATGCCTGGGATAAAGCGTCTTCAAAAAATGTATGAACGCCATCGATGCAAGCGCGTCCTCCTGATCTTTTATCGACTGCAAAAGCAGGCGCCTCTCGTGCATGACCTCGTGCGGCGCGAAAGACGGATGCGTGAGTATGTCGCAGAAAAGCTCGACTCCGTCGTTTATGTAATCGCTGATGAACTGGCAGCGGAGGCCGAACGTGTTTCTGCCCGAAAATCCCTCCAGATGGCCTGCCAGCCTCTCGATCTCCTTCGCGATCGTCATCGCATCGCGGTTCTTAGTCCCCTTTGTCAAAAGCCGCGCGGTCAGCTCGCTTATGCCGTTCGTCGCCGGCGTTTCGGAGCGGGTTCCGCCGAGCCACGCCATGCTCATCGCTACAAGCGGCAGATTGTGGTTTTCGCGGACGAGCAGTTTCAGCCCGCCTTTGAGTTTGAATTCCGCGACGGAGGTTTTTGTTTCTTTCGGAAGTTTTTTTTGCGGTTTCGCGTTTGTCTCGTATCCCAGCGCCTGGGAAAGCTTCTTTTTATGCTTGGGCCAGACGGAGCCGTTAGGCGTGAGAATCGCGAGCGTGCAATTTTCGGGCGTCATGTATTTTTTCGCAACCTGTCTTATCGTCTCGGCCCTCACATCCATCAGCATCTGATAGTAGCGGCTCTCGAATTCGTGCGAGCCCGCAGCAGCCAGAAAGGACGTGAGTTTGCCGGCCTGTCCGCCGACCGTCTCCTTTTCGTAAATCTCGTTGGATCTGATATTTAACTTTGCGCGGGAAAGCTCCGAAACAAGCACGGACTCTTTGTGCATGCGCTCAATTTCATGCTGTATCGCTTCAAGCGCCTTTTGCACGTTGTCGTCATTCAAAACCGCGCTGATCGTCATGATGCCCGGGTCCTTCGGCGTGTAGGAAACTGCGGAAATGTGGTGGACGAGATGTTTTTTCTCCTTCACGATCTGCTCTAAGCGCGACGATTCTGTCCCGCCAAGTATGTGCGACATCGCATCGAGCGCCGGCACGTCGGCGTGGATCAGCGCGGGGATGTGGTAGGCGAGCGCAAGATAGGTGCTCTGGATATTCATGTGCTCAACGACAATGCGCAGATCCTTCTGCGGCGGCTCGACTATCGCCTCGACGTCGGGCTGCGGCGGCGGCGGGCCTTCAAAGCGCGCAAAAGTGCGCTTGATCTGCTCAAGCATCGTTTCGGTATCGAAGTCGCCGACAACTATGAAAGAGATATTTTTGGGGACGTACCACCTGCCGTAAAAATCCATGAGACTTTTTCGCGTGAAAGACTTCACCGTTTCGGGAAAGCCGATGATCGGGCGGCCGTAGGGATGGCGCTCATATGAGTGTTTGAAGAGGATCTCGCCCACCATGCGGCCCGGGTTGTCTTTCTCGCGCCTTATCTCTTCGAGTATGACCTCCATCTCGCGCGCGAGCTCCGTTTCATCGAAGAGCGGATGCTGGAGGGCGTCCGCAAGTATCGCCAGGCCTCGGTCCGCGAATCGCGTTGCCATGTTGATGTAATAGACGGTCTGGTCAAATGAGGTGTATGCGTTGATCTCGCCGCCGGCCGCCTCGATATCGCGCGCAATTGCGCCGACAGGACGGGTGGGCGTCCCCTTGAAGAGCATGTGCTCGATGACATGGCACATCCCCGCCTCCGCATCCATTTCAAATGAGGAGCCGACCTTGACCAGCGCATTGAACGAAATGACGGGGCTTGAACGGTTCTCCTCCAGAAGGAGGTGCATTCCGTTGTCCAGCGTGAACGTTTTTACCGTCATATATCTCCTTGATTTAGCACTAGGATTTCGTTAACCATCAGCCACGGAGGTTGTGTCTCTGTAGCTGATTTTTATAAGAATTTTAAAAGGAAGGAAAGGTGAAAATGCTCGAGTTCCTCTTCATAAGGCACGGCCAGACCGACCACAACGTGGATCAACGCGTGATGGGAAGGCAGCCCATCCCGCTAAATGAGATCGGGAAAAGGCAGGCCCAAGAAATCGCGGACCATCTAAGGAACGTGGAACTCGCGGCCGTCGTATCGAGCCCCGTTCTTCGGGCGAGAGAGACTGCGGAGGCGATCCTCAAAAGACATCCGGATCTCAAACTGACTCTGGACGAGGGATTTTCCGAAATCGATTACGGGGAATGGGTGAATCTTACGATTTCAGATATCGTGGTCCGTTATCCCGATGTGTGGCCCGCGTATCATTCGAATCCTGCGGTTGCAAAAATTCCGGGAGGGGAGAGCCTTGTCACCGCGCGCGATCGCACATTTGCGTCCATCTTGAATTTAAAGAAGCAACACCCTGACGGAAAAATTGTAATCGTATCACATGCGGATGTCATCAAATTGGCGATCACGGGGCTTTTGGGCTGGCCGATTGAGATGTTCAAATCTTTTTCGATGGATAACGGCGCCGTCGTCCTTGTGAGGGAGCATCCTGCTTTCGGCATGAGGATGGTTTTGTATAATCCGATGAACGGTTTGGGGCGGGATATAAAAGATGGCCAGTAAGAATACAGATTGGGAAAAGATGGCGGTTTCCGAGCTTGAAGCGGAGGTGCGTAAACACAACCGCCTCTACTTTGTGGAGCACAGGCCCGTCATCTCCGATTATGAGTTTGACAGGCTGGTCCTGGAACTCCGCAAACGCAAACCAAATTCCAAAGCGCTTACAGAACTTATTTCAAATGTCGTTCCGGCCGGCGCCAAGGTCATCCACAAGATCCCCATGCTCTCGCTTGACAAATGTTATGATGAAAAAACCATCATCGATTGGGCGTCGAAATTTGAAGGAGATGTCGTCGCATCGCCCAAGATAGACGGCTGCGCAGTTTCAATAAAATATGGAAAAGACGGCAGGCTCGTTCAGGCCGCGACGCGCGGCGACGGCGTTGAGGGGGAAGAGATCACCGCCAACGTGCGGACGATCAAAGAGATACCGCAGCAAATACATCTCAAAAATGTGGAGGTGCGCGGCGAGATATATATGTCGCTTTCCGTTTTCAAACGCTATGAGAAGGAGTTTGCAAATCCCCGAAATCTCGCTGCAGGAGCGGTGAAGCAGAAGGATCCCAAAAAGACAGCCCAGTATGAACTGTCTTTTCTCTCATATGAACTTTTGGGGGCTGGGATCAAAACCGAAGAGGAAAAAAGGAAGGTCCTTGCAAAGGAGGGATTTCCCGTTGCCGAATGGGTGCTGGCTTCGCAGGATAAAATGCAGTCTGTCTTTGATAAGTTTTTAAAGAAGCGCGACGAATATGATTTTGAAACGGACGGCGTCGTCTACAAGGCAAATATCGTCTCGGAGCAGGAGCGTTTGGGTGTTACCGCGCATCATCCGCGTTACGCCATTGCATACAAATATCAGGGCGAATCGGGCGTCACAAAACTGGTCGATGTCGAGTGGAGCGTCGCGCGCAACGGTGTAATTACGCCGGTTGCAGTCGTTGAACCCGTTGAGCTCTCCGGAGTTACAGTCACACATGCGTCTCTTCACAATGTGGGCATATTGAAAAAGCTCGGCGTGTCGTCGGGTGCAAAGGTGTTGATGATGAGGCGCGGCGGTGTAATTCCAAATGTGGAATCCGTGGTTGAAGGTTCAGGTAGGGCGGTTGAGGTTCCAAAAAAATGTCCATCATGCGGCGCTCCCACGGAGCGTCGAGATGATTTCCTCTATTGCACGAATTCGAAGAGCTGTGTTGCCTCCAAGATTGCGGAGCTGGAGCATTTTATAAAGGAGATCGGCTGCGACGGGTTCGGCGAAAAACTTATTGCGAAGCTCTATGAGAACGGCTTTGTGACCGATCCTGCGGAGTTCTACACATTGACTAAAGACGATCTGCTGCAGCTTGAGCGCATGGGCGACGTGTTGGCGACGAAGCTTGCGGCTGCAATCAACGACAAACGCAATTTGACACTTGAAGTATTTTTGCGTTCATTGGGGATTCGCGAAGTCGGCAGGCACGTTTCAAAGATTTTGGGAGAGTACGGCGATATTCACAAGGTCATGGCGCTCAAAGAAGAGGAGCTTTCAAATATCCATACGATCGGTTCCGTCATTGCGCATGAAGTCGTCGCCGGATTGAAGGAAAAGAGACCGTTGATTGAGAAACTTTTGAAGCAGGTGAAGATAAAAAAGGTCGAGGTCAAGGCTAAGGTCAAGGGAGGACCGCTGGCCGGGAAAAAAGTTCTGTTCACGGGAGCGCTTGTGGCGATGGAGCGCAAAGAGGCGCAGAGCATGGTTGAAGAGGCCGGCGGCGAGGCGGCGGAAGGGGTTTCGCGTGAACTTGATTATCTTGTAGTCGGCGACAGCGGCGGCGCAGGCTCGAAGCTTGATAAGGCGAAAAAGATAATTGCTGACGGCGGGAAGACAAGGATATTAACGGAGAAAGAGTTTTTGAAAATGGCGGGAAAGTAATTCCCCTCCTTTGTAAGGAGGGGTTAGGGGAGGTAGATCTACCCCACCTGACCTCCCCTTACAAAGGGGAGGGATTCATGGCTATGGATCTCAATTTCTATCAATCGCTCGATAAAGACGAATTAAAAAGGCGCGTTGCCGATGTAAAGAAGCGCTTGGGCAAACGGCTTTTGATCCTCGGCCACTATTATCAGCAGGACGAGGTGATAGAGTTTGCCGATCATCAGGGCGACAGCCTGGCGCTCGCAAAGGCGGGGGCTGCGGATCGTGAGGCGGAATTCATCGTCTTCTGCGGCGTCCATTTCATGGCCGAGTCGTCCGTGGTCCTTGCAAGGAAGGGCCAGAGAGTTTTTATGCCCGATCCCGATGCGGGTTGTCCTTTAGCCGACATGGCTGATATCGAACAGGTCGAAGATGCGTGGAATGCTCTGGTTGAGAAGCCAGAAGTCAGAAGTCAGAAGTCAGAAATCATACCGATTACATATATAAATTCATCTGCGGAGCTAAAAGCATTCTGCGGAAAAAAAGGCGGAGTGGTTTGCACTTCGTCGAATGCGGGCAAGGCGTTCGACTGGGCATTGTCAACGGTAGGACAGGCGTCTCGCCTGTCATCACAGAAATTATTCTTCTTCCCCGACGAGCATCTCGGCAGAAACACTGCCAACGAAAAAGGCTTCAAGAGAAATGAGATTGTCGTCTGGGATCCGCTTGAACCAAACGGAGCCGTCGATCCCAAGTCGCTGGCTGAAGCCATGATCATTTTGTGGAAGGGCCATTGCCACGTCCATACTTATTTCACGCCGGAGCACGTGAAGCACGCGCGCGAGAAATATCCGGGTTGCAAAGTGATAGTCCATCCCGAGTGCACGGAGGATGTGGTCAAGGCCTCCGATGCAAACGGTTCGACTTCATTTCTCAAAAAATATGCCGAGGAGGCTCCGGCGGGATCGACCGTCGTCATCGGAACCGAAATCAATATGGTGAACCGCCTGGCAGGGCAAAATCCCGACAAAAAGATCGTCCCTCTGGCGCGGTCTTTGTGCCCCAACATGTTCAAGACCTCCATTGCCGACCTGTGTTTCACCCTTGAGGGGCTGCCCGATATTAATGAGGTGGAGGTGCCGGATTATATAGCCCAAGACGCCAAAATCGCTCTGGAGAGGATGCTTACTTTGGGTTAAAAAGCGCCACAGAGACGCAGAGAAATGCAATTCTGCCACAGAGACGCAGAGGCACAGAGAAATACAAAAAATATAGTTTTGGTTTCCTCTGTGTCTCTGTGCCTCCCTGCCCCGAGCGAAGTCGTGGGGTGTGGCATATTTTAGATCTTCTCCGTGCCTCCGCGGCTGCTGTTAAAATAACCCAATAATTACAAGAGGTTGCAAGCCATAAATTACCCCTTATTATACGCAACTTTAGGGTCCCCCCTGCCGATAATAATAGTGAGGGAATAGTATGTTTAGTGCAGGAATGCCACCATCAGTAACTCCCGCGGAAAGGGCGGATATAGACGCTGCTGAAGCTGCAGCCGCTGCCTATGGTCCTGTTGTAACTCAAGCGCGTAACGAAGAGGGTGATGCCAGCACAAAATACGGCGAAGCAAGGCAGGACCGTGTCACTGCACAGGGACAGGTCGAGGGGGATAAAAATAAATTTGAAGGCGCAGAGCAGAAGGCGCTGGAATACGATCACTCGCTTGAAGAATTAAAAGGTCAGCTTGATACCCTTTTCAATAACTATGCAAGAACTCATGATCTCGCTAATTTTTTCAAGCAGCACTACATGAGCGAATTGAGGGGCGATATAATTCAGGCCGGCCTCGAGGCTTATTATCAGAACATAAACAATGGATTGGCGGCGGTTGTTGCATACCATGCGGCAATAATAAAATTTGGCGCCGTCCTTGCGGGTCTCCATTCAAGTCTTGATTCGAACTTTCATCCGGTTAGTTATATACAGGCGAAGGAACCGGCCCAGGATCAGTCGCCGCAGTATTACGCAAATGCAAATTCAGAACTAAGCAATTACAATGCAAATCTGGAGCAATTTAATAAAAAGAAAAACGATCCATTCTATGACAATTTAGTAGCCGAGGCATTGGCAGAGTTGAAAGAGGCAAAGTTGGATTTGGGCGAGCTTGAAGCTGTGGAGGCCGATGCGCAGACCTATTACGAAGATTTAAGAGATGATGTCATGGATGCCTTGGAACATTCAAATGAATTGAACGCAGAAGCTCGTGAAACGTCGACAGAGGCCGCAACCGACTGATCATATTCCCTTCATCCCAATCCCGTCAATTTCAGCGCTACATTTAGGACAGGCGGATTTTTCAGTGACGAGGTTCGCCTCTATGAAATATCCGCTTCGCGAAATGATCCTTTCGCCGCATTGATAGCAGTATGTGTGCTCGGTGGGGTCCGCCGGCACGTTTCCCATATAAACGTAGCGCAGCCCCGCCTTTTTGCCGATGTCATAGGCTGTCTTGAGTGTTGCAAGCGGCGTCGGTTCCACTTCTTCGTATTCATAATGCGGATAAAAGCGGCTTAAGTGCCACGGAATATCGCGGCCCACTTCAACAAGAAAGTCTGCAATATCTTTCAGTTCCGCCGGATCGTCGTTCATCTTCGGCACTATAAGCGTAGTCACCTCCACCCAGATCCCCGCCTCCTTCATATATTTTATTGAATCGCAGACGCCGTCCAGCTGCGCCTTCATTACTTTGCGATACGTGTCTTTGCGGAACGCCTTTAGATCTACGTTTGCGGCGTCGAGATACGGCTTGATCGTATCGATCGCCTCGCGTGTCATGTAGCCGTTTGTCACAAAGTTGTTTCCGATGCCTTCCTTCTTTGCAAGCACTGCGCAGTCATAGGCATACTCGAAAAATATTGTGGGCTCCGTGTATGTGTATGAGATGCTCTTGCAGCGGTTGGCCTTTGCCTGTGCGACGATTGCCTCTGGCGGCACATCCTTTGACGGTTCGCGGCCGGTTTCAGCGCGGCCGAATTGCGAGATGTCCCAGTTCTGGCAGAAGGGGCACTGGAAGTTGCAGCCGAGCGTCGCGATAGAAAACGCCTTCGAGCCCGGATAATAATGGAACAGCGGCTTCTTCTCGATGGGATCGACGGACATTGCTATCGGCTTGCCGTAGAATATTGAGTAGAGCGTGCCGCCCTCATTTACGCGCACATTGCAAATCCCGTGGTTGCCGTCTGCGATCATGCAATTATGGCGGCAGAGTCTGCAAAGTGTTTTGTTGTCGGCTTCTTTGCTGTAAAACATCGCCTCGTGCATGTTACTAATTTAACCTATGATGAGTGTTTGATCAATATTATTCAAAGTGCCGCGAAGGGACGTGGCGCGGTGGTGCTTTCTCGCTACGGCTCCTCGCCTCATGCGCCGTCTCGTCGCCTGCGCCTCTTGCGCCGCGGCATCATATGGCTACTGAAAGCGGCGCAATTCACACGCCGCTCGAAAACACCCCCGCATCACGCCCCTTCGCAGTATGCTGAATAACATAATCCAATGTTCGCATACCGTTTCTTGCCTTGAAGCTTTCCCGCCCCACAGACGTAAGCTGAACAACTTGGCGGGCAAATTTGCGGTGGGGAGGCGGGGTTTGGAGCATTCAGCGCCGTGTCAAATCTGTATTTAAAAAGTCATAACGGGGACGACCGCAGTCGTATGAGGAGCGTAAAATTTTGGCTGGTTTCGCGAATTAGGGGCTGACAGCCACGAGTTCAATAAGCAAGTGCAACACTTGGGAAAGGGTAGATGGTTATGGTATCCCAAGTGGTTATGGGACAAAAATACAGCCATTTGACGGCAAAAG
>Ga0315291_10000978_pt1 | contig 38445 bp, 40 predicted proteins | sample YL17G12_20_MG_FD_203070 | JGI IMG/M metagenome (GOLD analysis project Ga0315291, IMG submission 203070) | Sediment microbial communities from Yellowstone Lake, YNP, Wyoming, USA - YL17G12_20 | ecosystem: Environmental > Aquatic > Freshwater > Lake > Sediment | place: USA: Wyoming | collected...
AGGGGCTGTTTGGTAATATGAGGACGTTCATACGCAGGATGTACCACCATGCGACTGCAAGAAAGATGCCGGAATATGTGAGGGAATTTGTCGTCAGATTTTCCTCACCGGAAATCTTCGGTTCTCCACATGAGTATATCAAAAAATCGTTAAAGCTTGTACCATAGAGGTTACATTACCCAAACACTTCATACATTTAGGGGGGAAAAATTAATTCCACTTTTAACTCGAAATCCTCCGCCTTTTTGGTTATAATATTTGTATGAAAATCGATATCAAAGAACCAGTTGCCATCCTCGGTTACGGCACAGAGGGGCAGGAAGCCTTAAAATTCCTCAAAAATCAGGGGATTAATGATGTGACAGTATGCGATGAGAAAGAGAAAGTTAAAATCCCGAAGGACGTTAAAAGCCGCCTTGGCGAGTTCGCGTTCAACGATTTATCGGGTTTCGCGACAATAATCCGCAGTCCAGGTGTCCGTTACGACTTGCCCTCAATCCAGTTAGCCAGAGAAGCGGGTTGCCACATAACCTCGATGACAAAACTGACTTTGGAACTGGCATCCGACAGGATTACGGCAATAACCGGCACAAACGGAAAAACCACTACAACCGCGATGTGCGAACAGATCCTGCGCGCTCATTACGGTAACAAACTTATAGTCGGCGGCAATGACCGCAAGCCCATTTTGCAGGAAGCCCTAAAACACCCAAACTATCCTATTGTAATCGAGGTATCCAGTTTTCAGTTTGCCGATTTAACAACTTCTCCATATATTGCCGCAGTTCTGAATATCACTCCGAACCACATGGACTGGCATAAGAACATGGATGAGTACATAAGCGCCAAAACAAATATGCTCCGCCACCAGAAAGTTACTGACTGGGCGGTTCTTAATGCCAATAACGAAAACTCCGCTAAACTGGTCCACTCAACACCAGCCCAGCAGTTCTGGATCGGGCAGAAAAGAGGCGAAAACTGGGCCGTTTGGGAAGATGGTTATCTAAAACTTTCATTCGGGGCGCAGGAAGAAAATATCCTGCATTTCGATCAATTAACAGTAAAAACCCACCCCGATAACATACTTTTTGCCGCAGCAATCGCAAAACTTCATTACGTACCACCTACAACTATCGAAGAGCAGATTAAACTGTTCAAAGGCGTAACCGACAGGTTGGAATTTGTGCGCACACTCAACGATGTCCATTTTTATAACGACTCATCCAGCACCTCGCCTGAATCCGCGCTTGTTGCAATAGACCAGTTTGTGCCGAGCAAACTAATCCTCCTTTTAGGCGGAAGTTCCAAAAAAGCTGACTTCAGCTTTTTAGCTAGCGAAATGGTCCGCTTTCGCGTCCGCGCCTACTTATTTGGAAAAGAAGGGCAGGTAATCAAGGACGCCCTGCTAGCAGCAGGTGGCGAGAACCTGATTCTGGATTACGACCAAAGCGGTGATTTTAAGAAAATAATCCAATCAGTTTTTAAAATGGCAAAACCTGAAGACAGCATTGTGTTATCGCCTACCTGTGCGAGTTTTGATATGTTTAAAAATTCAAAAGAACGGGGCAAACAATTTAAGGAAATTGTTAACAATCTGTAGGCGAGAATGGCTATTCTCGCATGCAGTATTTACCGTTCAGTGTGCTGTGTATCATCCAACACAACGACATCAGCCTCACTCTTTTTAAAGTACTTCGATATCATTTTAAACTCTTTCAATCCGCCAAAATAAGCGAGCAAAAAATAAACAATAATCCCTGTTGCCGTATAAAAAGCAAGCAAGCCTATCCGATGAATGGTTAAACCCGAGAAGGGAATGGAAAGCTTAAGGATATGCACAACTGACCCCATTATTATTCCCATCAGTAAAAATTTTATAATACTCATCCATTCGAATATCTCATATTTGACCTTTTTCTGCATTAATACATATAAAATAATAAAATTCATTATATTTCCACAGGTATATGCAACAGCGACCCCAATAATTCCCCAATTCAATTGCAGAGCCAATATCAAACTTCCGCAAATGCTAATTGCCGCGCCTATAAACCCGCTTAGAAGCGGAATCGTAGTGTTTTGAAAGGCGTAAAACCCCCTAGCGATAATGGGTATTAAAGACTGCGCGAATAAAGAAATAACAAGAAATCCCAATACTTTCGCGGTTAAAAGCGCATCTGCGTGTGTGAATTTCCCATATACCAGAATAACATCAATAATCTCATTCCGAAGCACAAGAATTCCGATCGTCGCCGGAATAATAAGGAACAAAACCTGCCTCATAACCCTTTTTATTTCGTCAGAGAAAGGTTTGGCAGAAGGCTCGCTTGCGAGCTCTGAAAGAGTGGCGAAAGAAGTTATCGCGAAAGAAAGGCCTATCATTCCCAGAGGCACTGCCTGTAAGTTATCTGAAAGATAAAAAACGGTTATTGAACCCGTCATTAGAAAACTGGCTATAAAAGTGTTAACAATCAAAGTCAGCTGGGTTAAAGAAAGGCCCAGTATTCTTGGAACTATAAGCTTAAGAGCTTTCCTTACATCAGGCCTATCAAGTCCCAGCATCCAGATATATTTGAATCCGATTAATTTAAGCGCCGGTAATTGGATTACAAGCTGTAAAACAGCGCCTAAAACAACACCCCATGTAACTCCGATAACGCCAAATTTTGTTCCGAAATAAATGATGCCAAAGATAATTCCCGCGTTATAAAAAAGAGGTCCGAGAGAGCGCAGGAAAAAAGTCTTAAAACTGTCCTGAAGGCTCACAACAACCGAAGTTACTGAAAAAATAATTGGAGAAAGCAGCATAATCCGCATCAGTTTTGCGGTCAGCGCGAGTTGGTCAGCTGAAAAACCCCCCGCAACAAAGTGTGCCAGATACGGCGCGAATATAAACATAACACCAGCGATAACAGATACTGCTAAAAACATCAGATGCAGCATACTGCTTGCGAATTCCCAGGCATTTTTCTGATCATCGTTTTTCTTATATTGAATGAAAATCGGTATGAAAGCCGCTGAGATTACGCCTAAAACCAGTAAATTATAAATCATATCTGGGATACGGAAGGCGGCATAATAAACATCGAGATCAAATATGCCTTTGCCAGCCGTAGCGCCGAATGTCTTAGCTAGAAGATGGTCACGAAAAACCCCAAGAATACGGCTTAATAAAGCCGACAAAGCGAGTAATAAAGTAGGCGGTAAGATGTTTAAATATTTTGTATTCATCAATTTTTTAACGTTAACATTTTAATCAATACTTGCATATTCAGTTGCTTTTGTCGTTGACATATATTAATAAAGTATTAGATTTATATCCTATTAAGCATTATCAAATGGCTCCAAATGTGGAAGATTATAGGGATCAATACGAATGTATGTATGATGGCGAAACAGTCCTAAGAGCTGCATCTATAGGCATATTCTCTGATGATGTTGGCAAAACTGCCAAAGATGAAGGCCATCCACATTATGCCCACCTTCCTAATAACTATATTCTTAGGGAATTAGGCGTCAAAATAGGTATGGGAAGAAATAAAATTTGTAAAAAATTAGGTAAAATTATTGAATTAAAAAAACAAAAGAAGTTAAATGAACTGGCTGAAGAAGAAGCTTCAATGAACCCCGATCTTAAAGATGCATTTATTGGAAATGTAACTCCATTTCCTGGAATGGAGGAACGGTATAAGGAACAAGCAGTTTACGATGTCGCGCGTAACAGGATTTTGGCGGTATTAGCTAAAGTCAAAAATTTTTGCGAAGATTCAAAAGATACAACAGATAATAAAAATAAAGATGAACCAGAATTTGACCATTGCGCTTAGTTGAATTTTAAATCACTAACCCTCCACACGATGCCCAATTCAAAACTAGATGTTAGTAAACATTTATTGAGAAGAAAAGGAGATGTAGAACCGTTAAACGACGGTGAAGCACTTTTAAGATCTGCCAACCTTATTTCCGAAGGTTTTTTCGGGGAAAAAGGTATTACAGATAGGCAATTTTTTGAAGATATTGGGATAACAAGTGAAATGACCCGCGCTCAAATTGTCGAGCTTCTTACGGGGTTGGATGAATCGATGGTCTATGCGGGACCAGAAGTAACACGAAGAAAAATTGAAAAAATTTTAGAATTATTACGCAATAAAGGTATAGTCGGCTTAGAGGGAGAAGAAGAGACAAAACGGTTTAAGAAACTTATCGAATATATTAAACAATATTGCACAGATACTAAGTTTCATGACAGGGGTCAAATTTTATAAAATTCACAAATTTCACAAACTGACCAAACAAACCGGTGGCTGGCTCCATCGTTGCACGTGGAGCCAAAATTCAGACTGAAGGTCACTTTTGGCTCCAGACAGAGCCGTGGAGCCAGCCCATCAGCTTGTTTGTATTTTTTCGCTTAGATATGGTAAAATAAATAACGTCGTTCGCGAACGACGTTATAAACTAAAATTTTAAAATAAAAATATGTTTGAGATGTATAACACCCCTTCGGCAATATTGTATCTCGTATTATCAATCGGTTTCGGACTGCTGGTAATTTTCCTGATAGTAGCCATCTACAATCTGATATGCATTTTACGGAACATCAGAAAAGTCAGCGAAAGAGCCCAGAATACCATCGATCTTGTTAACCATTACCTCTGGCAACCGATAAAAATTATGATGATGATTTTAGAGAAGGGGAAGGAAGTTGCTGCAAGGGCGCATAAAAGTAGTAAAAAATAAGGAGTAAGGACTAGTTTGTAGGTTATAGTTTGTAGTTGGTAGTTAATTCAGTTTTTTACTACACACTACAACCTACGAACTACAAACTTTTTGATATACAGCAAAAGTCTTCCTCGCCATCTCATCAGCCGAGAATCGGGTTTGTACCCTCTCAAGGGCCGCTTTTACCATATCCCTCTTTTGATCCGGGTTTCGGAGTATCGTCCTTATTGCGTCTGCAATACGATCGCTGTTTGCAGGCGGAACCAAATAGCCTGTTTTTCCGTCTTCAATAATATCTTTCGTTCCACCATTATCTGTTGCTATAACCGCCACACCGCTCGCCATCGCCTCTAAAAGTACCAGCCCAAACGCTTCTCTGAGCGACGGTAGAACGAAAACGTCCGAGGCTCTGAGTATCTGAGGTACATCTTCCCTCCACCCTAAAAAATGCAGATTTGTTACATCCTTATAATCGGTTTTCAGCCTTTCCTCGTTAGGCCCCTTACCGACTAGCATCAGATGGAGCGACGGCATTTCCACCTGCAGTTTCCTGAAAGCATCAATTAAATACTTAATCCCCTTTCTTTCATGTAGTTCAGCGATGCAGGTTATAACCAGGTCGCCGTTTTGGACAGGTAACGACGCCTTGTCTAAATTGTCCAAAAACCTGTTTAGCTCAATGCCATTATTTATTAAGTTTAAGCGGTTTTTGACATCTTCGCCATATTCGCTAAGGTGTCTAAAATTGTCCATACTTATGGCGATGATCTGTTTTGTTTTTTGTAGACATCTTCGTTTAATTAATCCCTTAAGTCCTGTAAGCTCAAACGGGTCGTGTTCGGTTGTTACAATAGGGATCCCGACTTTCTCCGCTGCCCAGAACGCATATCGGCAGCTCCCAGGGTTCCACAAATGTATGTGTATCAGATCAAACTGTCCTGTTTTAAGTAATTTTTTAAGCGCCAAATAATGCCGAGGGTCATGTTTATGTATAGTTGGCATCACATATAAATAATCATACGCATTAGCTAATTCATCAGCCCGTCCGCGCAATACCGAATACGCCCCGCACGCTAAAGAAACTTTGCATCCAAGCGGTTTCAGATGCTTTGCCAAAAGCGCCATCTGCTTCTCAGCCCCTCCGTAATTTGGTGTGTCAGTATAAAATAGGACCTTGATTGACTTGATTTTTGACCACGGATTAACAGGATTAGACCGTTTGCCTGAGTTACGGAATTCAGACTTGTTAATCATTGTTTTAAATTATTTTTTTCTGAGTACAGTTTACATTATGCAGATTAATCCTGTAATCAAAATTAATCCTTTCACCAAGGTCGTTTTTTATATTCAAAATACGAGTAAATAACCGGATAAATCACAGCCCACAAAATCGCGATGATCACGACCCAAAAAGCGTATCGGGAAAACAAGACTGCCAAAACCGTCAAAACACCCGCAATCATAAACAGTTTACTGCCAAGCAGATGTGTCTTTTCCCAGACTCTATCACTGCTTAATGTCCAAGGTGTCCGAATGCCTATAAACCAGTTCCTCTTGGAATGTTTCAGCATTTCGCCGATAAATATTAAAAATATCCCCAAAAACGGCAGTATCGCGCGCGTCATATTGAACGCAAAGCCCAAATTTGCAGCCAACGAGAGCAGATAGATATAAAAAAGAAAAGTAATAAGTACAAATATAAACCAGTCAAACCACACCCGGAATTTCTCTACATTCTTTTTTAAGGGGTCGATTTGCGGAAGCAGTAAGAATAACAGGTACATGATCACCGATATCGATGGCATAAGATAAAGCGCCCAGCACTTGCCCATGTATCCGTTTGGCTGCCCCGCGGCATTCCAGTGGCTTATCATTTGGTCAGGCATTTTTGGGTAAAAATACGTAGCAATAGCAAATGAAAGCAAAATGATGAATAGAATTGCTATATGAATTTTTTTGTTTTTCATAGTTTTTAAAAATTAGCTGACGTTTTAATTATACATCAGCCAATTGTTCACCACTATCCAATTCTTCACAAACTGCCTTACAGAATTCAGCCACTTCATAGAGATACAGATGCATAATTGGTAAATTTCTTGAAGAGTTTAAGAATTCGGTGATTTTTGTGAAGCTAACCTTCGCCAATGTTCCATCAGCATCAGCAGGATAAGTTATTGTTAGCCCTTTTTCTGAATCTATCATAGAAGTCATTCCCATTCGTCGCCCTAAAGGAGAAAGAAGCGCGCTTGTCCCTTGACTTTCAAGGTATTGGTGAAGAGTAAAATTAATAGCATAGTTTCGTAGCATTAACATGGAAACCGCATAATGACTTGAAGGTAAACTTAACGGCGTTCTTTCAAGACTTTTTGAGCGCCTGCCCAATACTTTGGCCGCTCCTTGAATAATTTTTAATATTTCAAAAAATGTATACATAATTTCTCTCTTAGTATCTGTATCATACAATTGATCCAATCTTGACGGGAGAGAAGGGTCATCATTTCTCCAGTAAACTTCGCTTGGTAAAGGCATTGAATATTTGCCCATTGGCTTCTTTGTCATCGTTGAGTGATATTGGCCTTTTCTCTTACGCCATACAAATTCATTAATGGTGGGAAGCTTAGGCATTAATGATTCAGGAATAACCTCGAGAATTAAAGGCGCGGCAGAATCAATGACCTGGCGAATAGATTTATGTACTTTATTAGAGTTGGGTTGCTCAAAACACATTTCTGGAAAAACAACATATTCTTCCTGCTGTAACTGATTTTCTTTTTCAGGATGTTTGTTGATCAAAGTGGCCCAAAGTAGTGTACGTAGATAATGCACAAGATGATAATGACGAAGCCGCTCATCACCTTTAAAATTCATCGCATCAATTAATTCTTTAGGTGGGACTTGTAGTACCCCCGGTTGATTCAACAGAACTTCTATTTGACTAGCTAAACCCTCCCGTCTGCTGCCAATATGGATTTTGATTGCTGTTGCTAATTTTTCACTAAAAATCCGTTGCCGCGTTTCACTGATCATTTCATAGTTCGTAGAAGTACCTATCAATTCTCGTTCTCTCTGTTCGAGCACATGCTTATTCCCGAAACTCCAAATAGGCGATTGACCAGATTCTATTCGTTCAATGTTAAATGAAACAACTGACCCATAAAGATCATCAAGCGTTTCAGCTTTTTTTACTAGGGATTCAAATTGTTTCATTGATTTTGCAGAGTGCATAAATGCAAGTTAAGTAGTATATTGTACATATATTTATTATTTTGTCAATATTATTACTTGACAAATAATCAGAAATAGTTAATAATATACACCTAATTTAATCATTATGCGTAAATTATCACTCTTAATCATCATTTGTTTGGCTATGGCAATCGGGTTGTCAGTTACACCTGTAAACGCTTTTTATGATAATTATCCTACGGAAAACATCCAATTTCACCCACAGAACAAAGATTATTATGATGGCAATTTGAGGCTAAAGCTCAAAGAGCGCGCGGATATTGAAAGAGCTTCTGCTCCAAATGTGCATTACAATAAATACGATGGTGATTATTACACATGTAGTTGGAAGTACAATACGAATCTCGGTACATGGGTTTGTAACAAAACTTACCCAAATAAATATACTTATGTGTCTGAATCAGTCCAAGTTTGCCCGTTTGGTTATATTTTAAATCCAAGCAAACAGTGCGCGCCTGTTAACGTGCCATACAATGCCCATCTAAACTCTCGAGGCGATGGATGGCAATGTAATTCTGGCTACAAAAATGTCGGTAGCGGCTGCATTTTGAACTTAGCATCAAATACCTCGACTAGATATGTCGCGGTCGTAGACGAGCCTGAACAGATACAGGTAACAAAATATGTGTATGTTTACGGGGATGGCGAGAGGCCAACAAGCCTTCCTTCAACTGGCGCTGGTGTCGGTTGGACTTTGATTAGTGGCGTGATTGGATCTTTGGGGTATGCCGTTCGGAAGTTTTATAAGTATATATTTTAAACAAATCTTGAATTAGGAGTAAGCCTATGATACCCTTTGCAAGCAAAAAATAGGTTAATTTTATCATGGGTCAGTAGCTCAGTTGGTAGAGCAGTAGCCTCTTAAGCTATTGGTCCTGGGTTCGAGTCCCAGCTGGCCCACCACCCAAAAACGGGCTTCACCTTGCGAATTCCCGCTGAGCGGGACTTCTTCAGGTTGCGCCCAATTTTGGGGCCCGCCCCGAAAAATACCCCTGCCTACCTCCTTGCCTCGCATTTTTCGGGGATTTTTGGTGGGCGGCTTAATAGCATAATTCAAACCGCCTTCTTTATTTTAATCTCCACTTTCACCCGATTCTTCGCCAAATCCTCAATCTTAATATGTTTCCGTATTACATCCCCAACCGACACCCCTTTTAGTGCGTCTAATATTACTTTAAATCCCTGTCCCGGGTGCGCTGTTACAATCGTTTTTTTTGTAACATTGTCTCTGAAATTGCTGAGAATCAGTTTTGTTGTTTTGGTGGGCATGATTAAGTCCAACTGGTCTCCTTTTTTCATCATATTCCTAACTTCTACGACCATTTTTCCATCATCAGTTTTACATACAACGCCGGCAAAACTAAAATCATCATTATAATTTCTTTTTTTACCGTATTTCTGTCCCTCAGCTCCGGGTTTGCCATACCAGAAACCAGTGAAATATCCGCGCGTATCAATCGAATTAATCAAATCTAAAATCTCCGGCGTCGGAGGTTTTCCTTCCATCGCCAGATCCAATGCTTCCCGATATGCTCTAGTCGCAATCGCTAAGTAATAAATCGTTTTATGCCGACCCTCGATTTTCAACGAATCCAGACCCGCGTCAACCAGATCACGTAAATGCTCGATCATACACATGTCTTTCGAACTCATAAGGCTGGTACCCTCCTGATCTTCTTCCATCGGAATTAACTGGCCAGGTCTAAGTTCTTCCTCCAGATAAACCTTATAGTTCCACCTACATGAATGCGAGCACATGCCTTCGTTCGCATCTCTGTTCGACATAAAGTTGGAAAGCAGACATCTTCCGGAATATGCCATGCACATGGCGCCATGTACAAAACCCTCCAATTCAATTTTTATCTTTTTGCGCTTTAACGTTTGTCGGATTTTCTGTAATTCGCGCAGACTCACCTCACGTCCGAGAACTACCCTGCTTGCGCCCTGTTTAGCCCAAAATTCAATAGCAGCTGAATTCAGTACATTCGCCTGTGTGCTGACATGCAGAGGTAGCCACGCGCATTTATTTTTTATAATGTTAAAAATACCGACATCCGATACCAGTATTCCGTCCGGGTCCAATCCTTTTTTATGTAAATCGGATAACCGTTTCAATTCTTTTTCTAAAAAACTCAATCTGTTCTCGTGCGCGTGGATATTCATTGTCACATACAATTTTTTGCCCAATTCTTTTTTAATCCGCAAAGCCTCTTCCAGCGCGTCGCCTTCCTGGTCGTTTATTTTTACCCTCATGCTCATCGACTTAACGCCCATGTAACAGGCATCCGCGCCGTATCTGTACGCGGTTTTAAGTTTCTCAATATCTCCTGCCGGTGCGAGTAATTCGGGCTTTTTCATAAATTATTTTTTAGATTTAGGTTTTTTTGTGAATCCTTTCGTGGCGTAATACATACGGACTTGCGCTTCAGTAAATATTCTGCCGCTCGGTGAACGGTATTTTCCTTTATCTGGCCCTGATGTGATTTTTGTAAAAGGCATTACTATTAAATTACAAATTTATAATTCAATTTTCATTAGATATTGTTCCCCTCCGCTATTTGTTCGCTCGGGAGCTTTTTCTTTTGTTACAATTTTAAAACCGCATTTTTTGTAACATTTCTGAGCGGCAACATTTGGGATATCAACATTCAAATATACTTCTTTTAAATGCAGTTTTTCTTTCACAAATTTCAAAAGAGTTTTCATCGCATCCGTGCCATACCCTTTACCCCATTCATCTTTTTCGCCGATAACAATTCCTACGAATATTTTGTCAGGATGATGAATATTTTTACTTTTATGCACTCCGCAATTTCCGATTATTTTATTATTTTTTTTAATAAAGATACTAAAAGTTTTTTCATTCGGCTCAGTATTTTTTTCACGCTCTTCGCAAAATATTAATTCCTCCTCCATTGTAAAAGGACGCAAAACACTGTAACGCGTTACATCTTCATCCTGAGTCCAGCGCACCCAGTCAGCCGCGTATTCTTTTGAGAAAGGCTTTAAATAAATCTTTTTGCCCTCGAGCCTCATAAAAATCTTGTTAGCTAAGTGATTGTACGAGATGTGAGACATATTGTCAAAGATGCCCAAAATTGAAAATTCACAAAACCCAAATTACAAAGCACAAATTATTCAAAACCCAAACTTGTTTAGTTATGTTTGTGAAATTTGTTAAGTTTGTACTTTGTTTGGAAAATTTGTGCAATTTGTGAATTTTGTAATTTTCAATATATAACTATAAGAGGAATTGTTACATCCGTCAGTTGTAACAAATTGTAACAATTTTTTATATCTGTTATTTTGGAGACATGGAAAAAGATTTTGTGGAATTTGATCGGGAAAAACTTACAATCATCGTTCATCTACAGAGCGGAAACAATTTAATTATCGGAAAAAATGATGTGGAAATTTCTTATTTCTCCGGCGGTCCTGGTGGTCAAAACGTCAACAAAAATATGAATGGTGTGCGCCTGATTTACCGCATTCCCGAGGAATACAGGATGAACGCTTTAAAAACCCGCGAAATTGTTACCCGTTCTATTAGCCAGCGTAAAAGAGAACAGAATCTGGACCTCGCGTTTGAGCAACTGGCGCACAAAGTCAGGAGATATTTTTATGTAAAACCTGAACGCAGAAAAACCAGAGTGCCAAAATCGGCAACTGAAAAACGGTTATCTGGCAAAAAAATGCATGGGAGGAAGAAGGAACTTCGTGGCGCGGTGAAAAATGTGGAATAAATTAGCTTAAATTACAATAGGCAAATTACAATGAACAAAAAATATACAAATTACAACTTCAAATTACAAAGTGTATATAATATTACAAAAATTGTATATTGTAATTTGTGGTTGTAAATTTTTTGTAAGTTGTTAATTGTAATTTGTAATTTTTTATATTTATGCTACTAATTTCTTTTCAGGACTTAATCCGGCGATATCATTCAGGAGAAAGTTTTGTGATTTTTGACACTGAGACAACTGGGCTGAATACATTTCATGATGATATTGTGGAAGTCGCTGGGGTCATTTGGCAAAAAGACTCAAAACCAGTTGTGTTCCAGGAATTGGTGAGGGTTAATACTAACAAAATCTCAAGTGGCGCGTGGGATATTCACAAAATCCCAAAGGAGGATATAGAAAAAGCCAGACATCCCGCTATTGTTCTTTCTGATTTCATTAAATTTACCGATAATCGGCCCCTTGTTGCCCACAACGCGCGTTTTGATTACGAAATACTGAATTCCAATCTTATTAAGAGCGGATTAAAGCCTTATCAGAACGATCAGGTCGCCTGTTCTTTGGTTTACGCGAAAGAGCAAAATAAGCCAGGCCGTCTTAACGAGCTTGCCGATTTTTATAATATTTATATCGAACAGGGTAGCCTTCATCGTGCCCTTTACGACGTTAAAATTTTAATGGAAATCATGAACAGGCTTATGAAGGAATACGAGCCTGAGGAGCTGCAGTATTCCTTAATACTATAAACACAATCGTGGCTCCTCGCTTCGCCCCTGTCGCTCGCGAACGACGTGGCTTCGCTTAGTGGCTACAATAGTGGATGTATTACTAACCACAATAGTAGCCACAATGTAGCCACAACTGTAAATTCAATCAAAAATATGAAATTATCACTAGGTTACACCACCTTTCCCACAAAAACTGAGGCAAAAAAAGCCGTTCTGTATCTTCTGCGAGAAGGGCTGATCGCGTGCGCTAATATCATCGACGGGGTTGAATCTTACTTTACTTGGGAAGATGAAATCCAGCAGGCGAATGAAGTCGTGGTGATTTTTAAGACAAAGCAAAAGAACGAAGACAAAATCATACAAAGGGTCCGCGAAATGCATTCCTACGAAATTCCATGCATCGTTTTTATGCCATTAGAATACGGTAATCCAGATTTTCTGAAATGGATTGATGAAAGTTGTTAATCCTCTTGCTCAGGTTTGATATCTGAAAGCCGGCATACAGCGCGGAAATCAATAATATAGATTTGGCCCTCATCGCCCCTGAAAAAAATTTGTGTCGGGTCTTTGCGCAAATCCATATAATCAGCTAATTCCCTACTGTCTTGAGGCACGAATTTAAATTTACACTCAAAATATCCCTGATAATCATTCTTTAAAGAAGAATCAGGATTTATCACATAGGTTTCTCCGACTTGAAGATGTTTTAAGCCGTTCATGGCTTCTTGTAATTTTTGGCGTGTTTCCTGAAACAAATCAGTTTTAAAATGCCCGCTTTCAGTAAGGCTATCTTTTTTTCTTGCCGCAATCCTAAATTTGTCTTCGAGTTCATTTATATCAAACAAACATCCAAATTCTGAACGTAGGCTTCCGATTATTGAAACCGAGTTATCATCTAAAAAATTTTTACTCGCATACCATCGTAAAGTATCCGGTCTTCTGGCTATCTCAAGATATCCGATAAGCTGTTCTTTGCTTAAAAATGGGCATTTAAAAATAAGCTTGGTGAGAGCTTGTTCTTGATCTCTGGCAGAAAAGGATTCAAAGTTGAATAATTCTTTAAGTATTAAAGCCCTTTCTGCCTGAGAAAGGCTAGCCCACTCAGTACTTATATTTTTATAAGAAAAAACAGCGTCTTCTTTTGAAAAATCCCTAGAAGTCTTAGAACGCAATATAAAGTGGATGGAAAGTCGTTGCTCGGATTTTTTCTTTTTTTTAGGTTTCTTCTTTATTGCTGGCTTCTTCCTGATCGGTTGGATAGGTGATGGTCTCTGCTTTGGTACCTCATCAATTTGATCTGGTAGAGGAACTGCTTTAGGTTTTTCAGCTGGCGTCGGTTGCGCCGGAACAATTGGAATGGGATCAGGTTTATCGGCAGGAAGTGTAAATTCTGGATTTAAAATTTTTGGTCCATGAGCGATAAATGAATCAATCCATAAATGTATTATTGTCTGAGCATTTCTATCGAAAAAGCCAGCAACTTCAGAATAAAATTGTTCTTCGCTGAATCCCTGGGACCTGACAACCTCAAACAGACATGTAATTTCGACTAATTGCTGTTTATCATCAAGGCTCGCCCATTTTGAGGATAGTTGTTCAAGGTCTTGCCTGAATTTGGGTTCTGCATTATTAAGTAGTTCTTCTGGCATAACAACACATTCAAAAAATAGCTTGGTGTTGCATTGTAACCTGAAAAACAAAATTTGCCAAACCTTATTTGCTTGCGTTGCAGAATTAATAAAAATTAATTACTTGTTCTATATGACGGTTATAGTCTCTCTATCAAATATATTATTTGTCGCATAACCTCTTATTCTTTCTATTAATTCTTGAGGATCTTGATCGGCTCTGAATTCAACTGCTATGCCTCCATTTCCAATATCAATTGTTCCTCGCCTACCTTCTCTTTGTCTTTGGACTATTTGTTCTTTTAAACGATCAAAATCAAAGTTTTCGAAAGGCTTTGATGTTTCTTGGCCCGGGTTAATATCAGTGGTATCAATGTTTTTCATAGTTTTCTAATTATTAATAATAATTTTTATCATGTGCATAACTTACTATTAAGCGGCCAGCGCCTCTTCATAGGCCTGCCTCATTTCCGGAATCTTTTTAAATTTTCCGCATGCCTTTACTATTATTTGGCGCACGCGCTCCCTTGATAATCCAAATTTTTGGCCAGTTTCCGTTAATGTGGTCCCGTCTTCATTATGGCCGAGGATCCCAAATTTCATAGATAGCATTTCTCTGTCCCTCGGAGATAATTTATGCTGGCAAGCCAGTCTTATTATCTCATTCCGGTTAATCTCAGAATCCTTTTCCGCAACCTCTGCGTCAGGCATCGGCAATCCGCTCGGTATCAGACTGCCCAAAGTCGATCCGCCTTCTTTAATAGGAGCATCCAGGTATGATGCATATTTAGCTTTAGCCGCTTCCAATAAATCCTCAACTTCTTCACTGCTCAAACCAGTTTTTGAAGTTAATTCGTTAATAGAAGGTTCGCGTTTTAATTGTTTCACGAGAGAATTGTATTTCCTGATAAGTTCTCTGACAGCCTGAACTTTGTATATAGGAACATGCGCGCTTGAATTACTGTCCAACGCTCTGAATATTTCCCACTTAACACAATGGGTCGCGTAAGTTGAAAACTGGTAACCAAGATTTGGGTCAAATTTATTAGCGGCATAAACAAGCCCAATGTTGCCATATCCCACCAGATCATCCCAATCCAGACCGTGGTTCATAAATTTTTTTGCCAAACCTTTAACTAATGGCATAAAATCCACGGCCAGTTTTTGCCTATCTTTTTGTGAGAGTTCTATAGGTTGTTTTGCAGGATTTTCATTTGATGGTTTTGACATTTTCGGTGGTTAAAAAAATAGGAAAAAATTGTATCATATTTGAATAGAATTGTCAATACCTAAAACTACTCTAAAATCGACTTTGGTGGACCGGAGGATCCCGCTCAGCGGAACCGATCTTTGCAAAACATGCCTTTCGATTCCGCAACGCTACACTCAAGGCATTCGACCTAACCCTGATGGTGGTACACCATGAGCGAGCCCCGAGCGCACGCGTGGGGCGAGTCGAATGGTGGACCGGAGGAGAGTCGAACTCCCGACCTCAGCAATGCGAATGCTGCGCTCTAGCCAACTGAGCTACCGGCCCTTCGTCGGCATTTTACTGCACCCTTCGCCCCGATGCAACATCGGGGCTTCGGGTTACGTAAAATGCCTCCTCTTCCCCAAAAAATACCCACCTCCTTCCTCTTTGCCTCGCATTTTTTGGGGATCCCTTTTGCCGTTAGCCAGTTTGCACATCATTTGCTATGCAAATACCAAAACTTCGGGTTTCGTAAAATTCCTCCTCTATGTAAAATACTGCTAACCCTGAATTTAGCAAGCCACAGGACTAAGCAACTTATTATTCCTATCATAAAAACCACATCATTTCTTTTTCAACAAAGTCCCCTGCCTGTACTAGGAGGGGACCCTGTCTTTCTGGAGAGGATATTCCATTGGTATAGAACGCCCTCATCGGTTGTCAGTCCGTACTGTTTGTCGGTGGGTACTTCAACTTGGCGTAGACGATGAAGACCGGGATGGTGAGGAGGTAGATGATCCCCGCCACGCCCAGCATCATCCAGATTCCGAAGCAAGCCCAAAGCGCCACAAAGACAGCAGTGATGGCGCAAAAAAGCTTTTTTGGAATCTTTTTGAGTGTGATGGTTGGAAGTCGACTGACTATCAGGCCCCCGATCAGAATTGTGTATGGGGCTGTGAACCAAGGCTCGCGCAAAACCCTATCTCCCAAAACGAAGCTGAGGATCAAGGGCAATAGCATCAGCCCCGCCCCTCCTGGTGAAGGGATTCCTGTGAAGTAGTGCGGGCTGCTGAGCTCCGTATTTGTTTCGGAGTTGAAACGCGCTAGCCTATACAGCACGCACAGACAGAAGATAATCGCAACCACCAAGCCGACAGGGACCCCACCGATCACAAGCTTCTTCAGGCTCCACTCATACATCAAGAAGCTTGATGCGCAACCGAAGCAGACGAAGTCCGACAAAGAGTCGAGCTCCATGCCGATCTTACTCTCGGCCTTGAGCTTGCGAGCCGCGAGCCCGTCGACGCCATCGAGGATGGCGCCGAGGGTAAGGATGAACATGGACCGCTTCCAGAGCTCCTGGGTCGCCCAAACGATCCCGAGGTAGGCGCAAGCCGAGACGGACATCGTAATCAGACTGGGGATGCAAGAAATTACCTTCCTCATTTTCTTCCTCCTGCCAGCCTGATTTGCCGGCTGAATTACGCGTTGTCTAGTTGATGTTAAAAGGTGTACGAACTGTGAAAGAACAGGAAATCAATCTAGATGATTTTAAAATTTTTGTAAATGAAAGAAAAAATTAGCATCTTAAGAAAGAAACTTAACAAATAGACTACTTAAATAGAAGCCCAAAGGGAATATATGCTATAAAAGCCTTACTTAGCTGCAATTACAGATAGAAATTCGTTTTTGGGAAATGGTGGGCGATAGTGGGGTCGAACCACTGACCTCATCGACGTCAACGATGCGCTCTAGCCAACTGAGCTAATCGCCCTTAATATAACGTAAAACTTTCCGACTTTAGGCGGTTAACTAGCCTCAGCCAGAGGCTGATCCGCCTGTGGCGGAAACTGAGCTAATCGCCCTAAAGGCAGGGGAATTATAAAGTTATAATAAATTTGTTTCAAGATTTGTTATACTGTAACTATAGAATTGATATTATTTAAATATGAAAAAATCAGGCTACTTTTTAAAAAGCTTAATTAATTCAGCAGGCGTCTTTGTTTATGTGTCTGCTGTAGTATGGCTTCTTAGTAATGCAGAATGGATATTTGGTAAAGCCTCTAAATATGATTATTTGGTCCCAGTTTTCATGTTATTGCTATTTGTCGTGTCAGCCACTATAACCGGCTTATTAGTTTTAGGTAGACCAATTCTCCTGTTTCTAAATAAACAAAAAAGAGAAGCATTCATAATGCTGTTTTCTACACTCGCTTGGCTGGTCTTCTTTCTCATTGCCGTTGGAATCGTTTTGGTGATACGTTAATCCTTACTTTCACCTAAAATAACTTCCTGATAATCCTTTACTATCTGTTCAATTTCATTCCATAAAGCTTCGTAACGTTCTGGTACGAACCCTGAACTCATATACATAACTCCCTTTGGAAATTCAGCGATATTCCTCTTTCCCTCCTCAAGTAATTTTGGAATCAGTTTTCTGTAAAATTCCAATTCTTTTGGGTCTTCTGGCAGTACAAATTCCCCTTCTTTTAAAGCTTTCAGGATCTTTTTTAAATGTTCCAACATTATTGGGCTATAATCCCTTTCTCCACAAACATTTTCAAAAACAGAATAGATGTATGCCACTAAATGGCGGAGAGCTGTTTCTGTATGCCATATTCTGGTGTCCAAATCCGCATAATTTGATTCCGGCACGTAAAGTCTCGGGCCAGGATTAAACCCAGGACTGGGCTGAACGGAAAAGAACTCATTATGAAGATATACCCTTCTAGCTTTTTTAACTGAAACCAAACGACGCTCAGTAGGATATAAATCTGAAGCGATATGATATTCAGCACAGCATGGACCTAAATGAGGAGTCATGACCATCATATCCCCACAGTAAAATCCGGATGACAGAATACCTTTGCTATGATTCCTGCCAATCGGCTCAGGATTAATATTCTTCCATCTTTGAGCGGCAAAAAAAGATTCTTCAATTCTTTTACGGCTGTCATTGACTACCATATCCCAAGCGCCGCTTGCTTGCAGTCGCGAACTTGTGGAAGGTAATACTGATAATGCCAACTGTATTTTTTCAGAATCTCTTTTTAATAAATGTTCTAAAAGTTCTTCTGTGCCACTTGGGCATGAAGTAAGAATTTTTATTTCTCTGTAATTATCATCCCATTCCAAATAATCCAAAAGCTGTAAAAGATATGGGTAGTCCAAAGGATCTGATGCATCGTAAAGCATTAATTTGCCTATTGCCCCACCTGTTTTATATTTTTCTAAAAATCTGATTAAAGGTTCCAGCGCGAAGATTTGGCGGTTTTTGGGAGTATATGGCTTTGCGGATAATCCGCATTCTCTGCATTGCCCCCTGCAAAAAGAGGAAAGCATCAATGCTTCAGTGGCCATCGCTGTATGGTAAATCTCCGGATGAGTCAGGCCGTTTAAATGCTTCCAAACATCAACTTCTTCCAAGCCATGAGGATATGACTCGATCCAGCGTTGACTTAGATCTCGCTGGTATTCTGTTTCTTTATCTTTCAGTGGATATGACATATGCTCTTTCAAGCCAAAACGTTCAGCCTCCAAAGCGAAATCGTCATCAGGGGAGTCATTTAATCCCATTTTATTAAATACAAAGTTTAAGGGGTCTAAAATAACACAAAAGGAATTTAAGTCAACATCAACAAAATACAATCCCTAATATCTAATATCTAATATCTAATTTTGCGAATCGGATATTCCGCCTAACAAAATTAGATATTAGATATTAGGGATTGGATATTAAGAAAAAATGTTATATCGTTACGTCGTTACTTCGTTATAGAAATGGCCGAAAGCGCGATTTTTCTACTCATCGGGTTTGCCGTAATAAGCGTTTTGTATTATTTCGGGATTATCAGAAATATCGACCCGAGGATAATGGCAACAATCGTATTTCTTTTTTTATTGCCTGGTTTTTATGCTGCTGTGACAGGAGGTCCATTTGTACCCTCCAGTCGTAAAAGGCATCAGGATATGTTGAAACTTGCAGATTTAAAAAAGTCCGATATTGTTTATGATTTAGGATGTGGGGATGGTCGTTTAATTTTTAAGTCCGCGCAATACGTCAAAAAAGCCATAGGTTATGAACTTTCCATACCGCTATATTTGTTTGGCAAAATTCGCCAAATTTTTAATCCAAAAAATGCTGTAATCCGTTACGGAAATATGTGGAAACAGGATTACAGCGACGCCGATGTGATTTTTTGCTATTTGTTGCCCAGTTCAATGAAAAAGTTTTATAAAGAAATCTGGCCAAAACTTAAACCCGGAACCCGTGTAGTCTCTAACGCGTTTGAAATACACGAAATCAAACCTATTAAAAAAGAGGATAGGGTTTACTTGTATAGGGTATAAATTAATACTTATTATTGACATAAATAATTTTATATATTAGTTTTATATTCTTTACTAACTCTAAATTTATGTCTGAAACCAAGCCAACCATTATAGAATTTGACGCAGGAGGAGCATTAATAGGTGTAGAAATCCAACCAGATACAACAAGTAGTGCTTATGCAGACAGGAAGACAACTCTCGTATGCCCTAGGCTTGATGTCACTATTGCAGATTATAATTATGATGCGGCTATTGAAAAAATGCGTACCGCCATTGCAAATTGTATAGGTATTAAACCTGAAAAGGTCAAAATATGTTCGGGAGAAAAAAGAAAGGGACAGTATATGATTAAATGAGGATATTCGATTTAGCAGGGAAACCCATAAATTAATTTTAGCCATTTCCTCTAAATACGCTCCGTTCTCTTTAAATAAGAGTTTTTTTATGATATAATAACAAGATGGATAATTCTCAAATTACCAAAACAGCGGATGAAGCGGTCGAATTATTTCAGACAGTTATGCGCCTTTATACGCAATATTTTGACACTCTTGAAATTTTTATAAAAAACGTGCCTGAAACAGAGACGGAAGTACTGAAATCTTTAAACCAGCACCTCATGGAGGTACAGAGCGCTTTGGAGCACGATTTGGGTGTTTTTTACGATGCTTTAAACCGCGATAAAGAAGATGTGGGCAAAATCAAAGATAAATTACAGATAGAATCAATTTACAAAAATTTAAATTTATAATAATGCAACAAAATAAAGCTGAAGAACCGCAAGATATGCCAAGACCGCCAGATGCGCCAAAAGAGGATGCTGAGTTTAGACCAGAAGAAAGCGCTGACATGATGAGGCAAAAGATGCTTGCCGGAAAAGATTTAAAAGAATCGATGATAAATTCTATTGAGGGATCAAAAGGAGTTATATATCAGAAACTTGTTGGCAGTAAAAGCTTTAAAACCGAAGCTACTGAATTAAAAGATGCATACATTGGTTTTTACAAAAAAGGATTAACAACAACTGCAGGCGCCCTTGGAAAACTGGTAAGAGGACGTATAGTTGAGGCTTTTAAAGAAAGTGGTAAGGGTATAGCTGAAAATTGTGGGAATTTATTAAAAATTGTTACATCGCCTTCACGTTTTGCAGTAGCTGGCGCATCTAATGTCGCTGATGGGGTCAAATTCGTGGCAAAGATGCCTGTAAAAGCAGTTAAAGGTGTAGCCAAATTACCGTTTAAAGCTGTTGAAGAGATAAGCAAAGGAATCGACAAAATGTTCGAGGTCGGGAAAAAATTCCAAACGTGGAATAAGGGTAAATAATTATAAGTTTGGTGGAGATGAGGGGACTTGAACCCCTGACCTCTTGCATGCCATGCAAGCGCTCTAGCCAGCTGAGCTACATCCCCGTCGTCGGCATTTAACAGTGGCCCCAGTCTTAGGGGTGGGCGTCGTTATTTTATATAAAAAGGCATTTTAAGTCGATCCTTTTTTAAATTTCCATTCAAGCATTTACTTCAAAGCCCTCTTAATCCGCTCAATACCCTCCTCAATATCTTTCATCGACGAAGCATACGAAAATCTGATAAACTTATCTCCTTCTTTGCCAAAAGCACCACCTGGCACTACCGCGACACGTGCTTTTTCCATTAAAAATTCCGCAAATTTAAAACTATTTGTTATTTTGCCTTTGTAACAATTTGTTACATCCGGAAATGCGTAAAACGCACCCTCTGGTTTCTGTAATTTGAACCCTGGGATTTTGTTTATCTCTTTATACACATAATCTCTGCGTTTCGCGAACTCATTCGCCATAATTGTTACAGAATCCTGAGGGCCGGTTAACGCTTCCAATGCGGCTTTCTGCGCGATTGAACACGGATTTGAAGTCGAATGGCTTTGCAGATTGCCCATGGCTTTGATAATTTCTTTCGGTCCGGCTATATATCCAATGCGCCATCCGGTCATCGCGTAAGTCTTGGACACGGAATTAACTGTAAAAACCAAGTCCTTGAGCTCCGACATACTGCCAATGCTGAACATCTTTTTGCCATCATAAATAAAATATTCATACACTTCATCCGAAATGACGTAAAATTTATGCTTTAGCGCAAGTTCTCCAATTTTGACAATTTCCTTTTTTTCAATGACTGCGCCAGTCGGATTGCTCGGGCTGTTTAAAATCACTACTTTCGTCTTTGGCGTGATGGCTTTTTTCACCATATCAGCAGTCAGTTTAAAATTATTTCCAGTCGTATCAACTGTTACTGAAACCCCGTCGCACACCGCGACCATATCCGAATAACTGACCCAATACGGGGAAGGGATAATTACCTCATCACCAGGATCCAGTATTGCCATAAAACAGTTATACAGCGCCTGCTTTCCGCCATTGGTTATCAAAACCTCGGATGTATCGCAAAGTATTCCGTTATCGCTTTTAAATTTGTTGCAAACCACCTCCTTTAATTCAGTTATCCCCGTCGTTGCCGTATATTTTGTGAATCCTTCATCCAGCGCGCGTTTTGCTGAATCCTTAATGTTATCAGGTGTGTCAAAATCAGGTTCGCCTGTTCCGAACTTAAGGATATCGATTCCCTGCTTCTTAAGTTCAATCGCCTTGGCGTTTATAGCCAGCGTCGCGGATGGTTGGATTTTTAGGATACGTTTTGAAAGCATAAATTTATTTTACATTTATAATTTTACATTTTACATTCGGCGTAACAACAAAAATAAATGAAGAATGTAAAATGAAAAATGATTAAATTGTATGCGAAATGCGAATTACAAAACGCGAAATATTACCCCAAGGATTTACGAATCCCCGCAGCTTTCTCCAGCTCATCCGAAAAATCCTCCTTTTCTTTCAGGCGCAGATAAATCGACGAAACCAGATTGCGGTAAATATAATGTTTGGTTTTTATAGGTCCAAGCTCTACGCCAAGATAATTCTCCATTTCCTGAACATCAGTCTCAATGTCCTTAAATACAGAATTGTGTTTCGCAAGTTCACTCAGATTTTCTTTGTTCAGATATTTGCCCGCGTGGATAAAATCCTTTCTCAAATTCAGATAATGTTTTTCAATGGTTTTCAGCGTTCCGTTTCTCATAGCATCTCTGATTCCTCTGCCACTTCCGATAAACTCAGGTGGAACGCCGATTGAATACAAAGCCGATGTAAATCCTATTGCGCGCGGAAGGCTGACTTTGCCGACTCCACGAGAATAACCAAACAATCCGATATGTAACATTCTCTCTCGTCGTCCTGGTATTTTTCCCGCAACTTGGTTTATCAGGTTAGCTGCCCGTTCAACGGATTTTTTGTAATAATTTCCAAAAATATCATTGATTTTATGAATATCAGATATCTCTTTTTTGTTTAGCGGCGTGAAAGCAAGTGTAGGTAATGTTTTTTCAATGTACTGAATCGCCTTTTTTACATCAGGCAGAGGATAGTCGTACCTGAAACCTGACTGAATTGTAATCGTTCTGACACCGCTGTATTCCGCAATCGTTTCTTTGATTGTCTCAGGATTCACTCCGCCGCGGAATGGCAGACAGCCAGGTCCGATAATCGGATACATCGGTACTCCGTATTTTTTGCCGACCTCGTAAAATTTTTGCAAAGCGACTTTGTTTGAAAGCACAGCAGGTATCAAACCGGCGTTAAGCGCAGGGTCGGATCTGGCGATAAATGGTCTAAGGTATGGCGGTTTTTTTCCGAATTCTGTTTTGCACCCCTCAATATACTCACTCAAGACCTTATCTGCGCCACACAGATCATCGACCCCCTCGAATAAGGGGATTACATGGAATTCGTGTTCGCCCTTTCGTTTAGTTTTAAAGGCCTGTCTTTTGAAATGCTCGACTTCATGGAATGTCTTTTTAACGCGGATCAGTTGGTGGGCGGTTTTTGTCATAGGCAAAATTACCTCAAATATCGGAGGGGCATGAAAACCGATTTCATGTGCCAGATCATCCGCAGTCAGAATCCCCATAAACGCCCGCGCCAGCCGGAAACCGCTCTCCTCGTCCGTATTCGGTATACGGAAAGTCAGGAAAACATCTTTTCCGAGTTTGTGCCGTTTGAAAAATGGGTGGTATTTTTGGAAAAGTTTTTCAACAACTGCTTCATCGACAAATTTCCCTTCCCAATCCCACATGTATTCCGTGCATTTCAGTTCATCGAACATTCGGTAGCACTCTTCAATCTCATCAAGCGTATTGATGAATTTTTTTCCATTCCAATAAGCCGCACTAGCGTTATCGGGATGTTGCGTGGCCATGGTCGCGGGGATTTTTCGCATAAATTATTTATTACAAGATTACAAGACTTCGTATTACAAGACTGCGTATTACAAAGCCTTGCATTACAAAGATTACAATAAATTATCAAAAACTGAAACTGACTTTGGCTCCATGGCTCCGTCTGGAGCCATATATCAGCTATCGCTGTCTCCGGACTGAGCCTGGAGCCAGCCTTGGGAGGTGTATTGATGCAGGTTTGTTGTAGTTGTAACAGCCTACAATCCTATTTGCATTTTAGAACAACAAGATTTCAGGTACAATAAAAATATGGGAATACAGCAATACATACTAGTATTTCTCGTCACCACGTTCGCCGGTTCATACGCCATTATATTCGGTGGAGGCAGTTTTCTTACCCTCACTACTTTGTTTCTGTTAGGCGTTGACCCAAAAGTCGCTGTTGCCACAAATCAGACTGGCGCGCTCGGCCAGATGCTGACAGGAAGTTTTATATTTATTAAACATAAAAAGATCAACCCCGAGGTCATAAGATGGACGGCACCCGCTTTCATCGTTGGCGCGATTATCGGCGCTTTGGTGCTTATACAGATCGACGCGGAATTAATTAAAAAATTAGTTTCATGGTCAATCTTAATTCTTGCGACATTGACCCTATTTAAAAATCCTGAACAGACACCGGTTGATAAAGTCGGAAATCAAAAATTGATAGTGGGTTTGTTTTTTACCGCCGCTATCGGAGTCTATTCAATGGTAATCACAGCTTCGTCAGGAACAATGCTGATGTTCGTGCTTATGTACCTGTTTGGGCTTAAATTCAAACGCGCCATCGAAAATCGCCAATGTATAATGATTTCGGGCGTCGTATTAGCCTGTATATTATTAGCTATCAAAGGTTTGGTCGATGTTTATCTTGTTATTCCGATGTTCTTTGGGCGTGCTCTTGGCGCTTACCTAGGCGCGAATATTGTCCTAAAAACCCACGGTCATTTTTTACGCGTCATATTCAATATTGTGATAATTGTGCTGGCATTGAAAACGTTGTTTTTCTAATTACCATTTTAACTGTTGTTGGCTCCGTGGCTCAGTCCGGAGCCAAGATTATCCGATAGTCTGGATTGTGGCTCCAGACAGAGCCTTGAGCCAACAACGGTGACCATCAGTTTTATGTGGATTCATCGCAAAGTCCAAAAGGGCACAGGTACCGGCGTAAAAATCGGTTTCCCGACGCTTAATTTTAATGTTGGAAATTTTGACGAACATTATGGTGAAGGTGTCTATGTTTCAGAGGTGAAAATAGATAAAACTGTCTACAAAAGCGCGCTTTATTTTGGTCCACGCTTAAATAGTCGGCGTACGGTTTTGGAGATGTATGTTGTAGGGTTTAGTAAAATGCTTTACGGTAAAATCGTCAGGTTTAAAGTTATTAAAAAGATCAGAAAACCGAAAACATTTATAAATTTAAAAAGTCTGAAAAAACAGATTATTGAAGATCTGAAAAACCTGTAGCTAATGCAATCAGCGACATTTATTGAACACAGTCTGAGTGTCATTTTGATGTGTTTGACGAATTATCGATTTTTATATAAAATATTAAACCTTGATCAATAATCACCATTCAAATGAACGAAAAAGATAATATGCCTGATAGAACTGTCGAGACGCCTGATGGAGCTAGGACGGCTTCAGGCACACGAGCATCTGTGTATGAAAATCTTTCAGCTCAAGAAACTCGTAAACTTACTCCTGAAAAGCAGGCTGAACTGCTTTCAGCGCTTAAAGCCCGTTTTGTTAAACAGCCCGGTCATTACAAACGCCCTGAAGGCGTCAATTTTGTCGAAGTCAGAAAGGCCCTTGAGGCAAACCCCACACTCATGTATAGCCTTGCGCAGATGGAAAATACAGCAGGCGCGCCAGATATCATTGCCGTTGAGGAGGATGCCTTTGTGTTCGGCGACTGTTCCGCAGAATCACCTAATCGCCGTGATCTGACTTACGATCAAGCTGTTGAAATGGCCAGAGAATTTGGTGTGGATATGATGGCTGGAACAACTTACAGAGAAATGCAGAAGACCGGAAAATTTGATTTAACTACCTGGAGCTGGCTTAAAACTCCTGCCGATGCCAGAGATAACGGTCACGCGCTTCTCGGTTACCGTTCTGTCGTTGTCGTCTGCGTGTATCGTCGCGACGCTGGCGTTCGCAGCCCGGGCTTCGGCTGGCGCGGTGTTCTTAGGGTGCCAAGGATTTAAATTAAAATTTAATTTTCTTGTAATTGGTAATTTGTAACTTGTAATTTGTAATTTTTTATACCGTTGCTCTGAATAGAATTACAAATTACAAATTACTAATTACAATAATATGACCAAATTAGATATCACACCCGATAAACCTATCGATGCGCCTGATGGGGCCAAGACTGCTTTAGACACACGATCCGCAGTTGCAGGAATTTCTTCAGGCAGAAAACCCCGAATGCCCCACGAATTACCCCGCGGTATACAAATCGTTGTTCTTTCTGCGCTCGAGACACGGTTTAATCAACAACCCGAACATTACAAACGGCCTGAAGGCATAAATTTTGCTGAAGTCCAAAAGGCACTAGAAAGACGACCTGATTTTTTGTACAGTCTTTTTCAGATGGAAATGACCGGAGGAGAGCCTGATATTATTGCCATAGAAACTGATGCCTTTGTCTTTGCCGACTGCTCAGCAGAATCTCCAAATCGCCGTAATCTGGCTTACGATCAGGCCGCTACAATGGCTAAGGAATACGGTGTTGATATGATGCCTGCAGACGCTTATCGCGCAATGCAGGAATCAGGCAAATTTGACCTTAATACCTGGAGCTGGCTTGCGACACCAGCTGATATCAGAAGTACAGGTTGCGCGCTAGATGGCTCTCGTAATGATCATACTGTCCACGTGCGCCATACTTATGCTCTTTCTAACGACAATTACGAAGGCTGGCGCGGCGTGCTAAAGGTGCCAAAAGTTAAATAATAATCACCAATAATATGACCAAATTAGAAATTACACCTGAACAGTCAATCGACGCGCTCAAAGCTGCTATGGAAAGTGGCCAGTTAAAACCAGAGCATATAAAAACGCTTGAAGAATTTTTAACTGATGCCAGATCTACTATAAATGTCGCTCTTGCCACAGAGCATGTGTATGGTGCGGTGACAGTGGACGGAAAACCTGATTTGCTCTTTTGCGGTGATCAGTATGACCATTTTCCAGATGAAATTAGAGAGCGCGCCAGCTGGGAAACAATTGCTGAAAAATTATTTGCCAATGAATGTGAAATCCTGAAAAAAGTCCAGGAAATGCAAGGCGGCGGCGAATTTGTTGGAATTGATAAAAGAGGAAGAGCATTATTTAAAGACAAAGGAACAGAACCTGTGTTGTATGGTTTTGATAAGGAGGGTAGGCTGCTTAGAATTTATGACCGCAATCCAGAGCAGATGAAAAAAGTCGAAAAATGGACGGATTATAATGAAATCCGTGAACAGGTTTTAAAAGACGGTTATGAGTTGTTTGCCGATGACGGCGATTTCGGCTTTAGCGATGAAATGGAACAAGTTACAAGACACACTGGAAAACATTTTGTTGCAGGCGACAAAGAATTTCGAGCGTCCTGGCTGGAGTTTGGCGCCAAGCCCGCATACGCCAAATTTATAGGTTTTTATTCTAATGGCAACCGACCCCTAGTTGCTGGTTGCAGTCCCAGCTACCGTGGTGACGATTATGGCGTAATCCGCCTGCTAAGGATCTGAAAGTTTAGTTTTTGAACCTTTCATGTTAGTAATCTGTAACTTGTAATTTTTATACCCTTACTCTGAATAAAATTACAAATTAACAATTACTAATTACAATAATTATGGCTAAATTAAATATTACACCAGAACGGTCGATCGATGCGCTCAAAGTGGCCAAAGAAAGCGGTCAGTTAAAACCTAAACATATAAAAGCGCTGGCAGATTTGATATCTGATATCAGACCTAAAATGGTAGATAAACTGCCGAAGAGAAAAACAGTTTCTAAAACCCCTGATCCTGCTATAAAAGCTGAATTAATTAAGAAACTTAACTTGGAAGTCCAGTATAGTGAATGCTTTGATACGCTTAAGCATTACGGCTTTTTAACTGAAAACGGCAAAGCCAGAAAAGGCGACATAAAACCACCTTCTTTTGAAAAAGTCATGAGCGCTTTCAGGCCTGAAGAATTAGAGATTGCCAGCCGTTTCCAGAAACCAACCCTCCTTCTCATTCCCGAAACCTCTTTTGCCTCCAAAGTCAAAGCTCTGGATGCCCATAAACAAGGAATGCAGCAAAATAACACTTACGTAGATACAATTTATACGGATTCCGGTTTTGATAAAATAACTGGCTGGCGCGCTGTCATTGTTGACGGCGCTCGGGTAATGGAAGCTTATGAAGGTGATGATCCGGATTTAAGATTTGATGAGCGTATCAAAAACCGAAAAGCTGCCCGCAGGCCTGGCGAGAAAGGCATGGACAGACACAGGTACGCGCTCCTCATGATGGAGGCTATCAGAAACGGCAATCCTATTGATCAGAAATTATTCACCTTATTGGAAGATGATCCGGCTTTATCAGACTCCCTCATTCCGATTGCGGGCTTTCGCAAGCACGACTGCAGTATTTTCTTCCGCCTGAACGGCCTGAAAAATGTACATGGTTACGCGCAGTTACGTTCCTCTGTTGGGGGAGATGTGCTGCTTGTTTAGGCTTTATTTTTTGGTTTTCCTGAATCGTTTTAAACATTCAGATTTTTTGTGTCCTTGACAAAATATAAATTTATATATAAAATAATATAGTGCAAATTTATATCAATAAAATTTTATATAAATTTACCTGATGATATTAAAGGGAATATAGATGCAACGCTTATGGATTTATCTGATGATACTCAAGCAAATGAATATGCAAGCCTTTTTCTAGACGATTTATATGATGCTGCCTCTGAAATCGTTGAAGATTTATTTGCTAAAACAGAAATCCGCAAAGAAACAATGTCTCTAGAAGAAGTAGCTAAATTAGATGAAATTATTCAATTTGGAACATTACAGCATTGTGAATATTTATTAAGTATGATCAGGGATAGAAGGGAGCAGGAAGTAGTAGATTGCTTTGCTGCACATTATTTATTTGAAGAAAGACAATCTGAAGAATTAACAAGATCGATTGATGAATCTTTGAAAGACGAAAACATTAGAGCCCTTATGAACCAAGAGCTTGCGAAAAAAGGTTTGCGCTTAGCAACTCCAGAAGAGAAGCAAAGAAGGGTACAAATTCAGCTTACGGCAGACCACATTATCGGGAATCCAGTACTCGACCCAATAGATAGGGACCTCAAAGAAGTAGTTGAAGAATATCGAGCGAGAATTGGTAAGGGTCATGAAGAACCGAATAAATAAAGTTAAAATTGATTTAAAATTTTGAATTTCAGCCACTTGGGTTTAATATATAATCCGCTTTCGGATTTCGTATTTAGAATTTCGCATTTTTATGCTCAATTACCTTCGCAAAAAAATCAGCCCGGATAACCCGATACGCCTTTTATGGCACCTTTTTAAAGGAATCGTGGCGGCGTATAAATACGGTTTTCCGGCAAAAAAGATGGTTTGTATTGGAGTTACCGGTACAAACGGTAAAACGACGACTACCCACATGATCGAACATATCCTCCGCACAGCCGGCAAAAAAGTCGGGATGATGTCTACGGTGGAATTTCGGATAAACGGAAAAGTTACGCCCAACACATCCAAAAAAACCACGATGTCGCCGTTTAAAACGCAGAAATTCCTTAAAAGCTGTCTTCGGCATAAGGTCGAATACGTTGTTATAGAATCCTCATCCCACGCGCTTCATCAGTACCGTTTATGGGGCATCCCGTTTAGCATTTCCGTCCTTACAAACATCACCCACGAACATCTGGATTACCACCAGACGATGGAGAAATATAAGGACGCGAAAAAAATACTTTTCAAAATCGTTAGCAAAACCTGTCGTCGGAATTTGCCTAAAGCAATTGCTGATATTCCCCACAAACAGGCAATAGTCATTAACACAGCCGATAAATATTTTTCTGAATTTAATGAAATAAATTGCACAAATAAATTCACATACGGTTTTGATGAAGGCGAAATCCGCGCGCACCACGTTACATCGTCGAAATTCGGTTCAAAATTCGCCCTGCATTACCGATCTGATGAAATCGGAATTCAGCTCAAAATCCCTGGCGAGTTCAATATCGAAAACGCACTGGCCGCCACGGGCGTGGCTTTGGCCTGCAAAGTCAGTTTGGATGATGTCAGGCGCGCGCTTGAAACGTTTGAAGGCGTGCCCGGGCGCATGGAAACCATTAAAAGCCCAAGGGGTTTTGAAGTTTTGGTTGACTTTGCTCTGACACCTGACGCTCTGGAAAAACTTTACAAGGCGATACACGACATAAAACCAAAGCGCGTTATCGGCATAATCGGCAGTTGCGGTGACCGCGACCGCGAAAAACGACCACTGATGGGCAGGATTGTAGCTCAGAATACTGATGTGACAGTCGTAACAGACGAGGAACCGTATACAGAAGATCCTATGGTCATAATGAAAGCGGTTTTGGAAGGTGCGAAACACGTTAAAAAACTAAATAAAGACCTATTTCTCATCGAAGACCGTTATAAAGCGATTGAGTTTGCCGTCCAAAATGCCAAAGAAGGAGATTTAATAGTCTTAACCGGCATGGGCAACCTGCCTTCGCGCACACTGAACTCGGGACCGGTTGAATGGGATGAGAGAGAAGTTGTGAGGGAAATTATAAAAAAGTTTTAGATATAATTTGATAGATTGACAATTTTAGAATTGTTATATATAATAACATTCTTTTTTAATTATAATCATGAATGATACTTCTGGCCCAGAAAAAAAGTTAAGCAGAGATGAAAGAGTCCTTATTGCTGCAGGTGTCGCTTTAAGCGATGCAGATTTTTGGAATAAGCTAATTGAAAATGGCTGCCCTAAAAGTCTTGCATCTAGTTTAATAAAAGAGCTTAGTCAGAAATATTTCAACTGGCAAGTAAATTGCACAGAAATCAGGCAAATTATTAGACAAAAACTTAAAGAAAAATATCCTAAAGCATGTGAACTCGCGCTTACTTATAGAAGAAAACTTAAAGAGTGGGTTATTGAGCAATCAAGCGATGTCGACCCACCACATTTTGTAATTCAGAATATACCACCTGTGACTCGCGAGAATCTTAGTCAATATTTTGATCTTATAAAAGAATCTGGTGTGATTCCAGGTGAGGATTATCATCCGCTTGGTAAGGTTTCAAAAGAAATGCGTATTAATTTTCAAAAATTAAAAATAGGAAATTTACAAGATAGAATATGTAAATTTATTCAGCAAAGTGAACAAAATGCATTAGCAGTTTTAGTATATATGATCGAATCAGAAGACGATGAATTGGTAGATGCTTTATTAAAAGCAGGATTAATATTCAAAGAAACAATTAAGAAGCTTTCAGCTAATTTACATTTTGTCCGCTCTCTAATTAATATTATTGAAGAAATTCCAAAGCCACAACAAAATAAAAAAGAGGAAGACAGAAGAGCTAATGTAGTTTTATTTAATGCTTTTAAAGCTCTAGTAGATTTAGGTATATGTAAAGAAGTAAGTGAATATCCAGTTAGAGATGCGACCAAACCAGACGAAGAAGGGTTTTGGTATATGCAATATCGCGACAATAAGGAAGAAGTAGCCGAATTATTAGTCTTTATACCCCAAAAATACATTCCATACCATTGGAATAGCCACAGGATAGTGATACCATCACTAAATGACACTTTCCATGAAGTAGCTGCAAAATTAGATGAGGCGCCTAAACTAGATGGTCAATTAAATGAGGAAGATTTGGATAAGTACACCAACAGCTTAATAAATAATCGCCGATATGCCCTTGATTTTGACAGAATGAAGATTACTGAAATACCTGGTACAAATGGAATGGATATTTGGATGCATTTTTTTCATCATGTGCATATGCAACCCGGTGAGATTGGTATTGAACTAATCGTTAATGGGGCGAGCATTGTGTATTTTTTGAATGAAAAATGCGAACTAAAAGTGCCAGAGAAGAGTATTGTGCTACCCAGGCCAATGTTTATGCCTAAAGATCCGGAAAAGTTAAAAGATGGATACAGCATGGACCAAATTTATACCTGCCCAGAATCAAAAAGAGATTGGATATCAGAAAGAGCTCAAAAAATACTTCATTTTTATTTTGTAAAATATGCTTATTATTTGTTATGTGTCCCAAGACACATCCAAACAGATGAAAAAAATACGGACAGCAAAACAACACAACAACATGATAAAAAGCAAAATCAAAATAACAAATTTGATATCCGATTAACCGAATATTCTTCAGAGATAACAATACCTTCTATATTTCCAAATGGAACAGCAGATAGCGGAAGGGAAAGCCGTATTACAGTCTATCATGGTGTTACTGGTCATGTGCGGGAATTGCCAGAACGGTATCGGGCGACAGAAGAAGCCATAGCTGAGGCAAAAAAACACAAAATTGTCTTAGCTCCTGGCCAAACTTTTGTAAAGCCTCATATGAGAGGTGGTCAACACGCAGAAGAAATAAAATCAAAAAAGAAAATAAAACCTGATTAAATAAAAAGGCATTTTTAATATTTTTTTATTGTCGAAAAAATGGCTTTATGGGAAAATAGCCCCGCTATTCAATTTTAATATGAACCACAAATTCAGAATCTACAACCCGATAAGCGGAATATTTGTAATCAACAAACCAAAAGACTGGACGTCATTCGATGTTGTCGCGAAAATCCGCAATAAACTCAACGTCAAAAAAGTCGGACACACGGGCACACTTGATCCTCAGGCGACAGGAGTTCTTGTGTTGTGTGTGGGTAAGGCAACTCAGCTTGTCCAAAAACTTATAGGTTTCGATAAGGAATATGTTTGCTCGATAACTTTAGGCGCCACAAGCAATACAGATGATTTGGAGGGTGCAATAATACCGATACCTGGCGCGTCGGAAGTCTCGATTTCCGAAATCGAAAATATTCTCAAAGAATTTACAGGTACTTTTAACCAATTACCGCCTGATTTTTCTGCAAAAAAAATTCAAGGGAAAAAGGCTTACGAACTCGCGCGTAAGGGCAAAGAGGTAAAGCTCGAACCTGCCAAAGTCACAGTCCACACAATCGAAATGCTGGACTACAAATGGCCTGTATTAAAACTTAAAATCAATTGCGGTAAAGGCTTTTATGTCCGTTCCCTCGCGCGTGATCTGGGTAAAAAATTAGGCGTAGGCGGTTATCTTAGCGAACTTATCAGGACAAAAGTCGGTCACTTTACGATCGAACAATCGATAACAATTGACCAGGCAGACGAAAAAACACTTTTGCCGTTATCAGCAGCACGCGTGTTAAAATAATTTGGCAAAAATTAAACTAATCCGCTCGCTAAATCCATCAATGCGGCCTTAGGGTCTTTTGCTTTCGTTATTCCGCTTGCCAACAGTACTCCTCTTGCGCCGAGCTTGATTGCGATCCTCACGTCTTTGCCGTTTTTTACGCCCGCTCCGACTAATAATTTCTCCGATCCGATTAATTTTGCGGCATTTTCAATGATCTCAGGCTTTGCCGTTGATACTGATATCTCTCCTCCGATAAGTTCAGGCGGTTCAACTGCAATGTAATCCGGATCAAATTCTAAAAAAGACGCGCCTTCTTCAGGCGTCTCAGCACAGACAACAGTGGTAAGCCCGACTTCTTTACACCTCTCAATTGCCCTCTGAAGAGTCTCACGGTCTAGACGATGCTCTGAATGGTTTAAAATCGTCCCTTCAGCTCCAATAGATTTAACAGCTTCTGGTAAAATGAATCCCGTATGGCTGCCAAAGCCAATCGGATCGATATGCTGTGCAAAAACCGGTATATTTACGGCCTCAGTAACTCTGAATAAATCAACAGCCTGAACCGCAATGCGGATATCAGCGCCCAGATCCTCAGAAACCTGCTGATGAATTTTTGCTAATTTTATAGCATTCTCCGCAGTTGCTGAAAGATAAGTTTTAAAATTGGTGATAATCATGCTTCTTATTGGTGTCCTAATTGGTGGCCAGCTCCGATATAACATCGGAGCGGTGACCTATTGGTGACTTAAGAGATAAAAATCGACTTAATAACCCCAATTAGGTCCCCAATTAGGTCCCCAATGGTTTACGCAAATGCCCACAGAATAAAAAGAATCGGTTCCGCGACCAAAAGTAAGCCAACAATGGAAAGGTAAACCCATTTCGCAATCCTTTCTGAGCGCAGTTTTACCTCCATTTTCTGGATTGTCTCCTCGCTTTGTTTTGCCCTTTGGCCCATAGCTGAATACGCCTCCTGCAAAGCGCGTTCCTTTTTGTTGTAATCCAGCATAGGCACCATATTCTTTGCCTGCGTCTCCAGCTGGCCTACGCGATAAGTGGCGGCTTCGAGCCTATCTTGTTTTTCTTTTAATTCTTTCTTGGTCTCAACATAAAGATCTTTATATATCTGTTGTTCAGTTGAAAGTCTTTCCTCCTCATTTTTCAATTTTTTGATTTTGATATCTTTTACAGTTAAACCAGTTGAATTTTCAGACTGGTTATCTGCATCGATCGGATTAAGAATGTTATTTAAATTATTTTCATCAATATCTACAAGGCGGCCAATATGGTCCCTGATTATTTTATCTATATCTATTTTTTTGATAAGTACGCGTCGCCCGTCTTTTCTGGTCTTAAAACGGTAACTGCGCATATAACGGTCTACTGTTCTTGTGGATACCTTTAAAATTTTACTCGCTTCAATGCGGTCAACAAAGGCGGTATTGGACATATATTTTATATTTATTATTGTGTAAATTTTGTTAAACTTTATCTCTAAAATAAACTTCGACAGACTATCGAAGATAGTATATTTAAGTTGGACAATATCGTCAAACTATTATCGCCAAAATTTGTCTATATTGGATTGGCGAAAATTGAAAATGATTGTATATATCTAAAAATACAAAATTCACAAATTGCACAAAACGACCAAACAAAGCACAAAATCCACAAATTGCACAAATGTTCACAAACAAAATACAAACTGCACAAAGTATAAAATACAAACTTGGTTTGAAATGTTTGTTATGTTTGTAATTTGGATTTTGTTTGTGTTTTGTGAATTTTGTGCTTTGTGTTTTTAACTAAAGCTATGCCAACAACCTCACAAAATCATCAAATAAATAAGCTGGATCCTCCGGTCCCGGTGAAGCTTCCGGGTGAAACTGGACAGCAAACCAGGGCTTCGTCTTGTGTTTCAGACCCTCTGTTGTCCCGTCATTCGCGTTTTCGAACCAAACCTTCCACCCCTTGGGTAACTTTTTCGCATTTACAGCATATCCGTGGTTCTGGGATGTTATGTAACAGCGCCCTGTCTCCAGATCCACGCATGGCTGGTTTGCGGACCTGTGCCCGTATTTCAGCTTATACGTGTCCCCGCCCACCGCAAGCGCGAGTAGCTGAGCGCCCAGGCAGATCCCGAAAACCGGTTTATTCTCTTCCATAGCCACTTTTATTGCCTCAGTGGATTTTATCGCCACTTTCGGATCACCAGGACCGTTTGAGATAAAAAGTCCGTCATATTTCTCTCTGAGTTTTCGTAAATCGTAATTCCATGGAAGTCTGATTACCCTAACTCCTCGTTTCAGGAAATTGCGGATGATGTTATGTTTTATCCCGCAGTCAATCAGAGCTACTGTGCATTTTGGCCTGCCTTTTGGTAAAAGTATATCCTTTTTCGCAGGCGAAACCTCCGCGACCAGATTACTGATATTCGGGTCGCTGAACATCATGGATTTATCAAATTTTACGTCAGCCTGCACGATTTTGCCGAGCATCACCCCATGTTCTCTCAATTTTTGCGTCAGCGCTCTCGTGTCTACTCCCTGGATAGCAGGTATTTTGTGTTTTTTCAGAAAATCCGCCAGGCTTTTTTTCGCCTGCCAATGCGAATACTGCTCAGAATATTCACTAACAATAATACCTCTCAAATGTATCTGTCTGCTTTCCATCATCTGGCTGACGTTTTTCAGTGCTGCATCCGTCGGTACTCCATAATTGCCTATCAATGGATACGTTAAAACCAAAATCTGCCCCCTGTACGAAGGGTCAGTAAAAGTCTCGGGATACCCTACCATTCCAGTATTAAAAACAACCTCCCCATCAACAAACCAGTTTTTCTTTTTCGGCTTGCCCGACGAAGCTTTAGCGGAGTTGGGCAAATAACCGAACGACTCACCTGTTACTTCTGTACCGTCTTTTAGGATTAATTTTAATTTCATGTTACTTATGGGTGACCTTGCCCTTTTGGGCGGAGACCTAATTGGTGACCTAATGGGGGGATAATAAGTTAATACTTAATCCTTTATTCCCCAATTAGGTCTCCGCTCCGATGTTATATCGGAGCAGGTCACCAATCAGGTCACCCATTAGACTGACGGTTTTAAATCAACAACTCTCAACTGCAGTTTTTTATTCCCGTTCCACTCATTTATTTCGATATTGCAAACGATATCATGAGGTATGGCTGGGTCAATTTTATCAAGATGCTCGGCTAAACGAAAGGCGATTGCGTTAACAGTTTTATCGCCGTGTTTTATCGGGAATTGCAGATGCTCAGACTCTTTGCCTACCAAACGGATGTCCAGAATTTTGGCATTCTTTATAAGAAGAACTGGTTCAGGATTTCCAGTCCCAAAAGGCTCGAGTTTATTAATCTTATGGCAAGTTTCAAAACTCATTTCATGTGGCTTTATTTCACAGTCAATATTCAGGATTTTGATGAATTCATCAGGATTTATTTTGGTTTTTCCCAAAATTTCGACCCTTTTAAGAAATTCAGCGAGATTCTTTTTTGGTAGAGTGAAACCGCCAGCCATAGCATGACCGCCGAAAGCGGAAAAAAGGTCGCCCGCGACCTCCCTTAAGCTTGTTGTGATATCAAAATCATTGATGCTCCTCATGGAACCGACAAATTCATCCTCCTTTTCCTGCATTACAATCGCGGGACGGATGTATTTTTCGGATATGCCGTTTGCCACAAGGCCGAGTAGGCCTGATTTCCATTTTTTGTTTATCAGAACAATGATATTCGGCAAAGATTTCATTTTTTCAATCTCCGATACCGCCTCATCGATATATTTTTTTGTTATAACACGGCGTTTTTCATTCAGTTGATTTAAAATCTGCGCCTTTTCAAGATTTCCTATCAAAAGCTCAAAGGCGTGATTTGGGTCATCCATCCTGCCAGCCGCATTTATGCGCGGTCCGACCTGAAACCCTAGAACCGTGCTTGTGATTTTATTAATAGGCAGATTGGCCTCGGAAAGCAGAGCCAGAATGCCTTCATGTTTGCCTTCAGCTAGTCTTTTTATACCCTCACGCGCCAATATTCTGTTTTCGCCAGTTAGCGCCATACAGTCGCCGATTACACCTAACGCAACAACTGTCAGCAAATAATCCAGATATTCGTCGGTTTTTTCAGTTGGCCATAACTCTTTTGCCAGGACTGAAACCAGTTTATAGGCGACGCTCGAACCGCAGATATCTTTATTCGGATACCCGCAATCAGGTCTTTTCGGGTTGATTATCGCGTACGCGTTTGGCAGTTTCGCGGGTATGTTGTGGTGATCGGTTACAACCACATCTATCCCACTCTCGTTAGCCAACTTGATTTCATCAAAATTAGAGGACCCGCAATCAACCGTGATAATCAGTTTTATACCCTCTTTTTTAAAATGTTTTATGAAGTAATCTTTCAAGCCATAACCGTCTTTTTCACGATTGGGGAGTGTGTAATGAACATCAGCTCCAGCCTTTTTTAAAAAATCATACAAAATCGCTGTGGCGGTTATTCCGTCAACATCATAATCACCGAAGACCATGATTTTCTCCTTATCCGTAATCGCTTTTTTAATCCTTAAAACTGCCTTGCCCATTTCTTTTAAAAGTTTAGGGTCATGCAGGTCGGAAAGAGTGCCATTAAAAAACCATTCCGCTTTTTCCGGCGAATCAATTCCTCGGTTCTGTAACAATTTGGCAATCAAATTTAAGTCGCCATTCGTATTCCTGATTATCCATTTTTTTCCAAATAAACTCATCTCTTAATTGGTCATATTGGTGGTCATCATAACCCTTAGAACCGATTTACGCAACCAAAACCTAATGAAAACACAAAATTCACAGAATTCACAAATGCTCACAAACATAACACAAAATTCTCAAACTTATCAAACATGCCAAACAAGTTTGTATTTTATGATTTTTATGCAGTTTGAAAAGTTTGTTTGTGCTTTGTGTAATTTGTGTTTTGTGAATTTTTCACACGTTACCCCGTTATATTCTCTTTAAAAATGCGACATAGGTAGAATTGATAAAGCTTCACCTTTATCTTTCTAACCATATGCCGCATGGACAATATAACAAAAATCCACGTCTGCTGGAGCCTTTACAGAAGCGG
>Ga0315291_10000979_pt1 | contig 38407 bp, 41 predicted proteins | sample YL17G12_20_MG_FD_203070 | JGI IMG/M metagenome (GOLD analysis project Ga0315291, IMG submission 203070) | Sediment microbial communities from Yellowstone Lake, YNP, Wyoming, USA - YL17G12_20 | ecosystem: Environmental > Aquatic > Freshwater > Lake > Sediment | place: USA: Wyoming | collected...
ATACCACATCCGATACTGTAACTTTACCGTCCATGTTGGCATCTCCGATTTTGATACTGATTTTGTACCGCGCCTTTTTACGTAAATCAGCTATACCCTTATCAGTTACAATTAGTGCATATTTCAGGATAACTTGGGTTGTGATATCAGGACTAGTTACCTGAGCCATTGACATCACCATACTCATATCCTGAGCAGAATCCTGCTCAACTGACCAGCCAGGAGTGTCCATCTGTTTCCACAGGGAATCATCGTTAAACCCGCCATTAGGATAGAGCTGAGTCGCATTGTTCTGAACGTGAGCGCCCAAAGGTGCGGTGCCTTTGTAGATGGTAGAGCCACCTTGCTTTACTTCCGCATCTAAGAAGATGAATCCTCCATAGCAGTCGACGAACGCAGCACTGTCACCCTTCTGCCAGAGAAGATTCAAAGAATCCTCATAACCACCCCAGTTATCTGAGCCATTCTTAGCCGGGACATCCCAGTCAGCCGCTATGCCAAAATAACCAGCAGCTGGATTACCTGGAGCGATATCATCCCACCATTTAGGAGGCGGATTATATAAATACCAGTTCGTTCCCTGAATCACGAACAGACTATCGTAGCTGGAGATCACAAACTTAGAATATTTAGTCCACCAGAACCATCTGTCATGTAAAATGCTATGCGCTTCAAGACGTCCTGGAAATAGCGGGGCTAATTCATCATATACCACTTGGGTTTTCAAGTCTGGATAGCTATAAGTCTCCACATGAGCTTCAGGCAAGAAATCATGGTGGTCGTATAACCAGGTAAATCCAATCTTACCATATCCCGGTTCATCCGTAGCAAAAACCGGAGTAAACTCAAATAGATAATTATGTCCATTATGGAACATCCCATTGCCGGTCGTAGCACCATCTTCCTGGTTTCCTATGTTCCCTACGTTGGAAATGCTGGCTCTAAGGTCTCCCTGAACTACTGTATCCCATTCAGGATAGTAGAAGGTGTCAGTCACCACAAAGTGGAACTTCACATACTCCGTATCCACATAGACCTCTGCACCGCCTTCTAAACCATTGTTTGATTCAATCATTATCTGGTCTACTAAGAAGGTATCTGTCTTTCCGGCTCCGCTGAAGGTCACCTGAACTATCTGTGTAGGACCAGCTTCTACGATATTGAACTGACTAGGAACAGAACTCACATAGGGAGGACCATACAACTTCACATACAGTGTAGATGTCCCAACGTTGTCAAACATAATGGTGTCTACCATGGTTTGTCCATTTTTAGCCCATCTGTGAGGATAGATCATCTGAGTCGGTGCAAAAATGAGAGTACTACTATGGTCTGCCCCACAAAGGATTACACCGTTCCACCCACAAAAATTAGGGTCTGTCCAGATTGATGACATCAGAACACCTGCCCCACTGACGCAACCAAGACCGACGTTTGCTCGATGATGGAGTGCAATAGCACAACCATTATCATCCAATACCGGAGAACCAGAAGACCCTCCAGCTCCAAGAGCACTGTAAGAAACCTCATAAATATTAGGAAAACCTATTACATTACCTTCAGTGTAAAGCTTTTGGCAACCGTCAGAGTGGTGAAATCTATGCAATAATTCGTCCATAACTGGATTATGCAATCTAACTGGAAGCTGTCCAAAAGCCGCGCTTGGCGGAAAGGGAGCTCCTCCCATCGAGAATACCGAAAGCACTGCATAGTCAAGCAAAGGCCAAGGACGGCTACACATTTCTGCTGTCACAAAATATTGAGAGATCGGCTTAAGATCTCCTGCTCCACAAGCTTCACGTTCAGAATTAAACCAGCACTCTGCATTTCCTATCCAGCTACCCGGATTTGCCGTATCCGGTCGGCAATGCCAATTAGTTATTACACGATTCTCCGCAAGAATCCAGCCAGAGCACTGATAGAGGAGTCCGGGAGGATTCTGTGCATAGATGATTGCACAGACGGGAGTTCGAGACGTGGATAAATATGACTAGGCACATTGGGGCATTCAACATCTACCCCACAAAGAGACGGTGGAGGGCAAATTGGATCCTTTGTCCCATAACCAAACTCTGGGATCTGAAAACCTTCACCACCCTCGGGTGAAAATGAATAAAGTTCCAATATGGCTTTGTCTCCAAAAATACTAACTGCCCAAAAATCGCTTGGCCACTCTGCATCATACTGATGGTTCTGCGTGCCCTCAGGATTTTTGATTATCATGTAGTCGGAGTTGTCCAAGTTGAAATTTGTGAAATGAAGTTTGAGAAAAGTTGCTCCAGGAGCATAAATCGTGTCGCTCCAAGTGGCAACACCTGGAACCAGGGCGGCCTTGTACGGATGTGGAGTCTCTACACCAACTATTGTTTTTATTTCACCAACCACTTCCTGTGCAGATACCCAATGAGCAGTGAGAACAAGACCGCACAAAACAAGTATGCCAAAAATGTAGACATTACTCTTCATAATATCCTCCTAATATTTACAGGGGCAGTAAGTAAAGCACCCCTTAATTTTGTGATATATCCTATTGTTTATCTTCTTTGTGTGTGAAACATCCTCGAAGACACCGCTTACAATCATCAGGTAGGTAAGAGCACACAAACCTTTAGAGAATCATTTCTTATTTGTAAAGTAGTTCCACAGACATACTTGACAAACCTATTAATTGAATATCTCAGTTTCCCATAAAACACCTCCGGAAGTAGAGTGATTAGTGATTAAAAGCATTCGTAGGACAACCATTTTCACCAGAGGCGGAATGCTTGACAACTATTCCGACCAGCAATCCTTCGGACATGCTTGACCTAACTCTGGTTACTTCCTTAACTTAACATCTGAACATCACATAAAACACCTCCGGGGAAGGGAGTGATTGGTGATAGGGTGATTAGTGATTAAAAAAATAGAAAATAAGAGAGCAGGGGAATTTGAACCCTCTTTCTTCATTTCACCTCCTGTGAAATTAAATTTAGAGGTTTTAGATGCCCGTTAATTTGATAATTTCTAAACTGTAATTTATCTTGTAAAAAGGTCTTGTCAAGTGAAAAATGTACGTGTTAATTTACATAACCCAAGTAAGACTTATTTTTCCCCCTTTTCCATCTGTTAATTAAACTTAAATAAGAATTTAAAATTTTTCTTGACAATATTTTTCAATAAACATATATTGAAACTAATTAATTTGAAAACCAAACTGGTTACCTCCTTGTAATTCTTTTAAAGATGAAAGGAGCCACGAACTGATATTTAGCTTAATAAGAAAGTAATGCACCTATTAGGAATAAATTCCTTTGATCAGCTTACCCTTTATCACCAAAGAGGTTAAAGATAATTCGAAAAATACGAAAAAATCCTAAAAATAGAGGTGTAAATGACGGAAAAGACAAATTTCTTAAAAACTCAGCTCTGGTCAATAATTCTTATCGTGTTAGTCGTGGTAATGGGAGTTGAGATTTTCCTTTTAGTTCAGGAGAATCAAAGACTGCGAAAAGCACTTTCTCGTCCCAGAGGTCCTTTTAAAGTCCTTGGCCCTGCAGACAAGGTCCCCTCCCTGATGGGTATAAACCTAAAAGGGGAGGAGTTCAAAGTGGAGTATCCTTCATCTGCAAAGACAGTCCTCTTCTGGTTTTCCCCAACCTGTCCCTCCTGTGAGGAAAACCTGGCATTTTGGAAAGAGATTTATCAGAGACACAGCTCTGAAAAGCTGAGATTTGTGGGAGTTGCTCAGGCTGAAAAGAATAAGGTTGAGGAGTTTATAAAGAGGTTTCAGTTAGAATTTCCCGTTTTGATCGTCTCTGATTTATCACTGGTTGACCAATATAAAGTAGAGGTGATTCCTCAGACAATGCTCATCGATACCAACGGCATTGTCCAGAAAGTTTGGCCCGGTCCTCTTCCGGAAAAATACAGAAAGGAGATCGAGGAAATGCTCGCCTCATCTACAAAGCATTAGAAAGGAGGTGAAATAGATGAAACTGTTTAGAAAGATCAAAGCTGTGGTCCTGGTGTTGGCTTTAGCTGCAGTCCTCTGGGGTTCACTTTATCTAACCGCTTCAGCCAAGAGATGCCTTTTAGTATGTGTGTTCGACCCGGTTTATGAATGCAAGGTTATATGCTACAAATGAGTTAAAGCATTAGAAAGAGGACCGGGCCTTTTCTCCTGGAAAAACCTCGTTCGGGCTTTGAAGGAGAAGTTAAGGTTTTAAAACAAACCCTGATAAAGGTGGTGAAATAAATGAACCTTTTAAGAAAAATAAAGGTTGCAGTTTTAGTCTTTGCTCTGGTAGTTATCACCTGGGGGATTTTTTATATGACCGCTTCAGCTGCAACCTGTTTCTGGGTCTGCCCCAAGCCGCATATTTGCAGGCTGGTCTGCTTATGAGCAATCTTAAGGATCTGAAAGAGGAACAGGCTACTCTTTAGGGGAAAATACTCCATCCGTGTTCAAAGAGAAAATTTTAGCTTCTAATTACACAAGGAGGTGATAAAAAGTGAAGCTTTTCAGAAAGTTCAGAGCCCTTGTGCTCATTTTTGCAGTGATGGCTATGGTTATGGGGTCCACTGTGCTTTTAACCCCTAATACCGCTCAGAGCAGTTATCGCTGTTGTGGCTGGTGTATGTACTGCACTATAGACGAGCCCGCTTATTGCTGGTGCGCCTGCTGCTTCTGGTGTAAGTAAGATGAGCACAAGCTTTCTCTGGGCGAGCAAGAAAGTTGCTCGCCCAGTATAAATTTAGAATCCAAGATCAAAACTCGGAAGTCTAAATAAAAAAATTAAGAAAGGAGGTGAAATAGATGAAGCTTTTCAGAAATCTCAGAATATTTGTTCTCTTCTTTGCCGTGCTAATTCTGGTCCTGGGATTCACCGTGCTTAATGCTCCAAAGACTGTCGATGCTGCCCGCTTGTGCTGTTACAGGGTCTGCAGCCTTATCCCGCCTTACCATTGCTGGGATGAGTGCAAACCCTGTCCTACACTTCCTCCGCTTCCTCCAGGTCCGTAAGACCCGTAAATGACCAGCTGATCTCAGGAGCATTTTTTTGGGCGAGCAAGAAAATTGCTCGCCCAGGATAAGATTCAAACTCAAGATTACAAAAAGTGGTGGAAAAAATCGATCTTTTGAGAAAAGTTAAAGTTTTTGTATTCTCTTTGCAGTACCAGCTCTGGTCTCGGGATTTACTGTGCTAAATGCTCCCGGTCATACAGACACAAGTCACTGCAGGGTTTGTATTGCACCATCAATCCACCACTCTATTGCAGGGAGAAGTTTGTCTCTATTCCTGAATTCCCTTAGTAATCAAACAATGAGCCTGAGAAGCAAAGCTTTTTTGTGAATAATAAACAGCTTGCCCCGCATAGACTTAGACTGCAAAACTGAAATGCAAAGTTAAATCCCAAAGCGGAGAAAGGAGGTGATTTGGGATGAAGCTTTTCAGAAAGCTCAGAGCTTTTGCGCTCCTCTTTGCAGTGCTGGTTTTGGTTATAGGTTTTACTGTGCTGAACGCTCCTAAAAAAGCAGATGCAAGCCGCTGTGAGTGCTGGGTTATGTATTGCACTGTAGATGAACCTGCTTTTTGCTGGTGTGTTTGCGAGCCGTGTCCTCCTATACTTCCTCCAGGTCCAGAAGACCCATAAATGACCCACCGGTCTGAGGAGCAACGTTTTTGGGCGAGCAATGAAACTGCTCGCCCAGTATAAACTATAATGCGAAGTTAAAATATGAAGTCAAGATTAAGGGTTGAGAAAGGAGGTGATATAAGATGAAGCTTTTCAGAAAGCTCAGAGCTTTTGCGCTCCTCTTCGCCATATTGGCCCTGGTTATAGGGTTCACCGTGCTCAATGCTCCTAAAAATGCAAGAGCCTCCGGCGATTGCTGTTATTGGGTCTGCGAAATTGACGGCCCGCATTGCTGGCACGTGTGTCGTCCCTGCCCTACATTTCCGTAAGTTGACCAGTGCCTTTGAGGAGAAATAGTCCGGGCGAGCAAAAAAACCGCTCGCCCTATCTTTTTTCGCCGGGCATAAAACACAACGCTACAAACTCCAGAAATGTCATTGCGGTGAGTCTCGCCGTAGACACACCACGAAGCAATCTGTCTATGCTTGAGCGTATTAACGCAGACTAAAAGTCTGCGGCTGCCGGGAATAAATAGCTGTCTGAGTTGGTAGTCGCAAGCTTCAGCTTGCGATTTTTATCTTATGGCATCGTCACGGGCGATGCACTTCATATAAAGATTTAATCTTTCCCTTTCCTCCATTTTCCCCTTGCTATTTTTATAAAATTTCTTTCTTTTATTCAAATAAAAGGGAGTGAGAATGATTTTTAAAAAACTCGCTTTAGTTTCATTTTTGCTTTTACTTTTCCTTTTCTTGACCTGCGGAAAAGAAGCAGATAAGAAAAACTCGGAAATGCCATTTGAATTTTCACTTCCGGACCTGAATGGCAAAATACATTCCCTTAAAGAATTTAAAGGAAAGATAGTCCTTTTGAATTTCTGGGCTACCTGGTGTCCTTCCTGTAAGGAAGACATTGCTAATTTGCTTTTAACCTATAGACAATATAAAGATTATGGTTTGGAAGTGGTTGGAATCTCCCTGGATAAGAAAGGATTGGGTGTGGTGGATTCATTTGTTAAAGAATTGAATATACCTTATACCATCCTTTTAGGTGATGAAACAGTTGTAAAAAATTACGGAGGTTTTAAAGGCGTTCCCACGACCTTCCTTTTAGATAAAGATGGGAGAATAGTTAAAAGATACTCAGGACAAATCAATCAGGAAACTCTTAGATCAGATTTGAGAGCCTGGTTTGGAAAATAATGAAAGGAGCTTATTTTGAAAGATAAGAAGAAATTGGCCACGCTAACCGTGGCTTTGGGGGGGGAGAGGTTTTCCTTAGGGGCTTTAGCTGAACCCATATTTCAGAGTTCGACATTTGTTTTCAAGAATTCAGCCGAGCTAAAAAGATATCTTAAGGGTGAAAAAGGGCTATACTTTTATACACGATATGCTAACCCAACCACCGAGCTTGTAGAAAAAAAGATGGCAGCATTGGAAGGTGGCCAGTCAGCTTTAGCTACCTCCTCCGGTATGGCCGCTATTTCCACTGCTCTTTTAACCTTAGTCTCATCCGGGCAGGAGATCATCAGCATTTCTCCCCTGTATGGTGGAACTTATCGTCTTTTCAAAGATCTTTTCCCCAGATTGGGAATCAAGGTTCATTTTGTAGATGCAGAGTCTATAGCAAAAGCTGAAGATTTTGTAAATTATAAAACTGAGGTTCTTTTCATAGAGACTCCTACTAATCCCAATCTGAAAATAGTTGACCTAGAAAAAGGAGTAAAGATCGCCAAGAAATTCGGGCTCACATCTGTGGCGGATAATACCTTTGCTACACCAATTAATCAAAAACCATTGGACATGGGTGTGGATGTAGTGATTCACAGTGCTACGAAATATTTAGCCGGGCATAGTGACCTTATAGCTGGAGTGGTCATTGGAAAGAAAGATTTTATCACTAAGGCAATTGCAGTGATGAAGCTTTTAGGCGGGTGCTTAGACCCTTTGGGAGCATTTTTATTCTTAAGGGGGCTGAAGACTTTATCGGTGAGGGTTGAAAAACAAAATCAGAATGCTTTGAAGATCGCCCAGCATTTTTCAAAACATTCCCGGGTGAGAAAAGTGTATTATCCGGGTTTAAAAACTCATCCTCAGTATAATTTGGCTAAATCCCAGATGAAAGGGTTTGGGGGAGTAGTAACTTTTGAGCTTAAGGATTTGAATTCAGCCATAAAACTTCTGGATAATCTAAAGGTATTCAAAAATGCAGTCAGCCTGGGCGGGGTAGAATCATTAGCCTCTATACCGGTTTTATCCTCTCATTATGGATTGGATGAAAAAATGCTTAAAAAATCCGGGGTAACTAAAGGGATGCTGCGTTTATCCTGTGGAATCGAAGATACTGAGGATCTCATTCACGACTTAGATCACGCTCTTAAGAAAGTGAGATGAGCAAAGGGTTTTATCAATTAATTCTTTACAAAGATAAGGAATCAAAAATCAAGATTGGCAAAAAGGGTGAAACTAATTTTCCAGAAAAAAGGATATTACATATAAACTGGAAGTGCTTTGAATGGTCTTGACAGAAGTCTGGAGGGGTAATTTCCAGATGGATTCATACTTGGACATGAATTGTCCCTACAGACTAAATGTAGAGGAGGTCTTTAGACCTCTATTATCTTAAGTTTATGGAAGGCTAAAGTCTTCGCCAGGATCTTGTTGACAAAACCTTGAGGCCTTCCGCTATCTCATAGGAGATCTTATGGCAAAGAAGATATATTTTATCGATTCCCGGGTTGAAAAATTTGATTACAGATATAGTCTTTTAGGGAGGCTGGAAAAAGCCCTGGAGAGGATCAATCTTTCAAATTATTTCTTCAGGGATGAACTGGTTCCCCTCAAAATGCATTTAGGAAATAGAGGTGGACACAATACTATCAGGCCCAATTTTGTCAGATTAGTAGCAGGGCAGATAAAGAAAGTCGGAGCTAAACCTTTTGTAACCGACTCCTCCAGAGTAAAGCCTTATGAATATTTAGAAGTGGCAAATGAGATGGGATATAACCAGCTCTCCCTTGGGTGTCCGGTGATAATTGCTGATGGCATCTTTGGCTTCGATTCAGTTATGGTTAAAGCTGGAAAGATATTAAAGGAGCTGGCCATTCCCTCTGCTATCTATGATGCTAAATCTATGATGGTTTTATCCCATATCAAAGGGCATATAGATTCCTCCTTAGCCGGGGCTATAAAAAATTTAGCTATGGGATGCGTTTCTCCTCAGCCTCGTAAGTGCACCTGGAAAGAGGGAGGAAGGGGAAAGATGCATTTTCAAATGACCGAGATAATGAGCTGGAATGAGAAGCTCTGCACCTATTGTTCCATCTGCGCAAACAACTGTCCCGTAGGAGCGATTACAGTTAGAAAGGATTATTTTGAAGTGGATAAGGAAAAGTGCTGGAGATGTGGAAGATGTGTCAAGGTCTGCCCGGAAAAAGCCTTATCTGTGCCTTCTTCGCATGAAAATTTCTCAGCCGCCTTAGCAGAATCTGCTAAGGCAGTTTTAGATACTTTTGAGCCAGGCAAAGTTCTGTATATCAATTTCATCTTGGATGTCCAGCCAGAATGCGATTGTATGGCAATTTCAGATAATCCCTTGATTCAGGACCAGGGGATTTTGCTTGGAGATGATATTGTGTCAATTGAGGCTGCCACAATGGACTTAATTGAAAAGGCAACTCCTTTGCCCCAATCCAAAGCTGAAGGGATAGAATTGAAAAAAGGGGAGGATATCTTTAGCGCCCTGCACAAGAAAGATGCCCGGACTCAGATAAGAGCTGCAGAGAAATTGGGTCTGGGTGAAAGCGAATATTATCTGGAAAAGATATAAAAGAAGCTGGTAGCTTGTAGCATTTAGCCTGGAGCGAAATAAAAAATTATCCGTAAACCCACCTTGCCCCCAAGGTGGGATTAATTTAAAAGTATTGGCAAAACAGTATAAAAACTATCTGATCTTACTTCTGGCAGTCACCTCAGTCTCCTGGGCTTCTATTTTCATAAAGCTCTCGAATGCCCCCTCTTTAATAATTGCCTTCTACCGAATGGGTTTAGCTTCTTTTTTTCTACTTCCTTTTTTCATTAAAAGAGGATTGGCAGACTATAAGGTTTTAACCAAAAAAGAAATTCTACTCTGCCTTCTTTCAGGCATTTTCTTAGGATTCCATTTCGTTACCTGGATTTCATCTTTAGCCTATACCTCAGTCTCCAGTTCTGTAGTAATTGTTGCTACCCAACCAGTCTTTGTGGCATTATTAACCCCGATGATCTTAAAAGAGAAAATTGATTTCTGGGTTTTTGTGGCAATTATGATTGCCCTGACCGGGATTTTCATCATTGCCGGTGGAGATATAAAAATCGGACAGACAAATCTCAAAGGTGACTTTCTTTCATTGATTGGTGCGATTATGGCCGCATTATATCTAACCTTAGGAAGAAGCATCAGAAGAAAAATGAACCTCTTCCCTTATATTTTTCTGGTCTATTCCCTTTCTACTCTGGTGATATTCATTTTCTGCATATTTGCTGGAGTCAATTTCTCTCCTCTTACCTGGAAGAACTTCATCCTTTTTCTGCTTTTAGCTCTGATACCAACCCTTATCGGGCATACCCTTTATAATTATATCTTAAAATACGTCAAAGCCTATATAGTAGGGATGACTATTTTAGGGGAGCCTTTAGGGGCAACCCTCTGGGCTTTCCTGATTCTCAAAGAGATACCCGCCATCACCATTTATATTGGTGGGGTTTTAATTTTCATCGGCATCTGGATAGCGGTCTGGAGGGAAAGAGCCTTGGGTTAGCCGTAGCGTCCGGGTTTATACTTGACGTTTTTTGTCTTATCGTAGTGCGACCCTATTAGAGTCGCCAAGAATCGTAGGGGCACGTTGTCCCGCCATAGGCGGGATGCCCCTACTTTTTTCACACCAAATAGATTACTAACCACTCACGTAATATATTTAAATTGAGACTAAATCTCAGATATAAATTTATGAAAAAAGAAACTGAGATATTTACAAAATACCTGAAAACCAAAAAACTCAGCTTTACTAAGGAAAGAAAGTTTATCCTAACTCAGGTTTTTGCTACAGATGGTCATCTGGAAGCAGATGATATCTTCTTAAGGCTTAGGAAAGCAAAGAAGGATGTCTCTCGTGCTACAGTTTATCGCACCCTGGGGCTTCTGGTCGACTCCGGCCTGGTCAGAAAAGTTTATTTGGGTGAAGATCATATCCATTATGAGCATACCTTTGGGCATACCCATCATGACCATCTGGTATGCATCAACTGCGGAAGGGTGATGGAATTTTCGGATAAGAATATCGAAGAACGTCAGGCAAAAATTTGTCAGGCAAACAGATTCAAAGAAGTAAACCATACTGTGCAGATTTTTGGTTATTGTAAAGATTGTAACTAATTTAAAAAACTTTTGTCTCAGAGAACGCAGAATGGAAAGAATCGATCTAACACAACTGAAAGAGGGAGGAAGTGGGTTAGTGATAGAGATTCAAGGAGGATACGGTTTGAATCGCCGTCTCGAATCTATGGGAATAAGAGTGGGGAAAAAGGTCACCAAGGTAAGTTCCCAGTTCATGCGAGGTCCCGTTACCCTCAGGGTAGATAATTCTCAGGTCGCCATCGGTTTTGGCATGGCGATGAAGATCCTCGTGGAACTGGAAAAATGAAGGGTTATTATCTATGTTTTAGATGAAATTGTTATTCTGAGGAGGTGGCAAGTATGACAAAAAGAAAATTTCGATGTTCTGAATGTGAACATACCTGGGAGATTGCTTATGGTGTCCCAAGACCATCTTTTTGTCCTCAGTGCAGAAGCGCAAACCTTCATCGGGCAGAAGAAGATAGAGGTTATGCTCGTAGAGACGGTAAAGAAAGGGGTCGTGGCGGCTTTGGCAGTCCTCCAGTGAAAGGCGAGATATAAAAATGCAAACCGATCATAATAGAAAAACGAATACGACAATAAAACTGGACAATGTTAAACATAAGATTGTGGTAATGAGTGGAAAGGGTGGTGTCGGTAAAAGCACTGTTGCGGTGAATTTATCAATCGCCTTTTCAATGCGTGGCATTGAAGTTGGCCTTATAGACTGTGATATCTATGGACCGAGTGTCCCGAAAATGCTTGGCATTGAGGGTGAGCGCCTGCTCGGCTCTGAGGGAGGGGGTATACAGCCCGTGATTCTCCCGCCGCACCTAAAGGTAATGTCTATGGGGTTTTTGTTGTCGGATAAGGACTCACCGGTAATCTGGCGTGGACCGCTCAAGATGACTGCCATACGCCAGTTTTTGGAAGATGTGAACTGGGGCAACCTCGATTATCTGATAATTGACCTGCCGCCAGGCACAGGTGACGAACCGCTAAGCATAGCCCAGCTTCTTCCGCAGATCGACGGCGCAGTCATTGTGACCACCCCGCAAGATGTGGCATTGGTGAGCGTTAGAAAATCCATAAATTTCGCCAGAAAATTAAACATGCCAGTGATTGGGCTGATTGAGAATATGAGTGGGTTCGTATGTCCGCACTGTGGAAAACCCACACCTATATTTAAAACGGGCGGCGGACAGAAAGCGTGTAAAGACCTGGGTGTGCCATTTTTGGGCTGTTTACCGATTGATACTAAAATAGTCGAATGCGGAGACAGTGGCAAACCTTTCATGTCGGAGCATCCAAATACGTTGTCTGCAAAAACGTTCGGCGAGATTGTAAAAAGAATTGAAGAATATGTGGACTTGAAGGAAAAACAAAAAAGAAAAGAGGAAATATGAAGACTCACGCCGAAAATGGATCAGGCATGGGTTCTGATGGGTTTTGTGTTTGCCCTAAATGTGGAGTGAAAATACCACACGGGGCAGGTATGCCCTGCCGAGATGAAAAATGTCCCGCCTGCGGGATTAAGATGGTTAGAGATGGCTCTTATCATCATCAACTGATTGAAGAAAAAAAGAAAAAGAAATGAGGCAATGGTATTGAAACACTCCCACTGTTATGTTTGTGACCTGAATAACCCGGTAGGTTTGCGGGTTGCGTTCCGCCTGGAGGATAGGAAAGCTGTGGGCCGATTTATCCCCCAGCCGGAACATCAAAGTTTTGAGGGCATCACCCACGGCGGCGTTTTGAGCGCCTTGTTGGATGCAGCGATGAATCGCATCCTGCTTTTCCATTCCATCAAAGCAAAAACAGCGAGGCTGCAAGTCTACTTTACAAAGGAAGCGAAGATCGGGGAGCCCCTCACCGTAATAGGTGAAGTTATCCGGGTTAAAAAATTGTACGCCGTAACGAGAGGGGAAGTGAGAGATTCGCAGAACAACATTATTGCCCGAGGAGAAGCAATTTTTATCTTGCAGCGAAAATACAGTGAGGTCACTTCAGCTCACCCAGATCGAAAATGAGAAGTGTTATGACTAATGTCTAATCGAAGAAAAAAAGAAAGGAGGTAATTAACATGTTCGGATTTGGGAGAGAATTACATAGAGGTGCTTTTTGACGGTATACCCCAGTGAGTGTCCCGGAAGGATTTACTTACATTGGACCCTGTAAGTGTGGGTTTGGACCTGATGCATTCTATCGGGATAAAAGCGGTAGAATCATCCACGCATCGCAGTTTTTTCACTGGGGTATTCCTCCAACGACTTCCACAAAAAGCATAGAAGCGGAGGTTAATCAATTGAAGGTTGAAAAGGAGGAGTTGGAAAAAAGGATAAAAGAAATAGAGGACCAATTTAAAGTAAAGGAAGGATAATCATGAAAATAGCTATCGCATCAGATGATGAAAGAACTATATCTTCCCATTTTGGGCAAACAAGGGGATTTGTGATTTTTGAGGTGGAAGGCAAGAAGGTAAAGAATCGAGAATATCGCCCTAACACTTTCACCGGGCATGCACGCGGATTAGAAAGTGCAGGTCACGAGATTGACCGACATGGACTAATTCTTTCTGCTCTTTCGGACTGTAAAGCGGTGCTTTCACATGGCATGGGCAGAAGGATTTACGATGATTTGAAAGGAGCAGGAATTGAAGCCTTTGTCACGGATGAGACGGAAGTCCAGAAAGCTCTTGATTTATACATCAATGGTGAGCTGATTGACCGACCTGAACGGGGTTGTTCACATAAGCACGAGTTAAGTGAATAATGACGGTATTTTCATCTAACAGTGTGTATGCGGTTCGCGGAGTTTATCCCGCTGAAAGCGGGTCTTACCCAAATTCTTTCTGCACTTTGCAGACTCGCGAGATGTTAAATAAAATTGCCGAGGTTTGAACTTAAAGATGAAAAAAATCCTTCTGATGGGTAACCCCAATGTGGGCAAAAGCGTGGTCTTCTCCCGGCTCACCGGAATCAATGTAATTACCTCCAACTATCCGGGCACGACTGTGGAGTTTACTAAAGGACACATCAAATTGGGAAATGAGGCAATAGAGGTTATAGATGTGCCTGGAACTTACACACTTGAGCCTATCTTGTCGGCGGAAGAGGTTGCAGTAGAGATGCTCAAAAGGGCAACAGAAGCAAAAGACAGTATTGTCGTAAATATCGTGGATGCGACCAATTTAGAGCGGAATTTGAATCTCACCCTCCAACTGCTAAAAAAGGATATTCCGGTAATTGTTGCCCTAAATTTATGGGATGAGGCAGGGCACATCGGTGTTTCCATTGATGTAGAAAAGCTACAGAGAATTCTTGGGGTCCCGGTCGTTCCCACTGTAGCCATAACCGGCGAAGGAATAAAGAAGCTGGTGGAGACATTACCTGAGGCGAAGAAAGGAGATTACCAATTCGAGAATACTGAGAGATGGCACGAAATCGGCAGAATTGTGGAGAGAGTTCAAATTGTAAAACACCGGCATCATACATTCTTAGAGCGGCTGGGGGATTTTACGGTAAGACCCTTTTCCGGAATCCCCACCGCAATTATTATTTTACTTCTGACATTTAAAATAGTAAGGTTTATTGGGGAAGGACTGATAAATCATCTTCTTAACCCTCTCTTTAATGATTTCTACCTTCCGCTAATAACCAAAATGGTTGACACGATTCTACCAATAAAATTCTTCCATAATTTGCTTTTGGGCACAACCGTTGATCCTTTGGGGTCACTTGGCGTTTTAACTGCTGGGTTATATATTCCCCTTGTAGTAGTCCTGCCGTATCTGTTCTCATTCTACTTGGCATTAAGTTTTTTAGAGGATTGGGGTTATCTCCCCCGTCTTGCTGTCCTTCTGGATAACGTATTTCACCGATTAGGTCTTCACGGCTACTCCTCAATTCCCGTGATCTTGGGTTTAGGGTGCAAAGTCCCGGCAATATTTGCCGCCAGGATTTTAGAGACCAGAAGGGAGAAGCTCATCGCCATTGCACTGATAATGATGAGCGCTCCCTGTTTGCCCCAGACCGCGATGATTTTAAGCATAATCGCTCCCTTTGGAGGCAATTATCTTTTTCTGATCTTCAGCCTGCTCCTTCTGGTTTCCATTATCACCAGCATCATTTTAAATAAATTGCTCAAGGGTGAGACCCCGGAATTGCTCTGCGAGATTCCACCATATCGCATCCCTAAGCTCTCTCTTCTTATGAGAAAGGTCTGGCTTCGCCTGAGTTCATTTGTTAGGGAAGCTGTCCCCCTTATTATCCTGGGAATATTATTCATTGCAATTTTAGACTTGTCAGGTGTAATCGACTATGTCAGTAGAATCTTAGGTGTCCCTATCTTTTATATACTGGGACTCCCCCCTGAAACTGTGGTGGTGATGATAAGCGGATTTCTCCGAAAGGATGTCTCTATTGCTTTACTTGCCCCCTTTAACCTGTCGCCTCAACAGCTTATTATCGCCTGCATATTTTTAGTACTCTACCTCCCCTGCATTGCCACCTTTTCTGTTATGGTTAAGGAATTGGACTTAAAAGATGCTGTGAAGCTGATAGTGATTTTGTTTTTTTCCGGTCTTTTAGTGGGTGGGATTCTTAATCTTTTCTTTAAAACCTTCGGAGCCTGAGGGGTTAGCCACAGATTCCAGTCTGCGCCTTTTATTCTCATACCAATCGCAAGCTAAAGTCCGGGAAACGGAGACTAAGTCTGGTGTAACCACTGCAGGATTTGTGGCTATCCAACTACTTATCCCTTAGTTTAGTTGAGATGAAAATTCCTCCAAAAGAGACGAGAAGCGTTAAGACATAAAGAAAGCTAAAAGAGGTGAGTTGTATTATTATCCCGCCTACAGCAGATAAAAATACTGAGGGAGCGGTAAAAGTATGCATAATCCCGACATAGATCGGCCGTTCAGCTTCAGGCGAGATCTCCAGAAGGTAGTTCATATAACCTATATTCAAGCCTGAAGTTATTGCCCCTAAGAAGAAAAAAATGGAAGAGTAAAGGAATATCGGAAGATAAAAAAAGTGATAGGCAAGAAGAATAAGCGGAGGAAAAGAAGACAAAATTGCAGTTATAATTAAGACCTCTTTATTCTTTCCCCGATTGCTCAGATAACCCCAGAAGAGATTAGACAATACAAATCCAATCATCTGAGAAGTCAGGAATATACCGACGATCTGAGTGGGTATGTGTAAAAACATCTTGGCATAAATCACATAAAAGGGCAGTCCTAAAACATAAGCCCCGATAATCAACTGCACGAAAAAAAGCAATCTGAACTCACGGTGCTGTTTAAATATTATCAACCCTTGATGTAAATTCTCCTTCAGACTTTTCTTAGGTTTGACTTCAGCTAATGGAGGTTCCTTCACTGATGAAAAGCTGATCAAACCCAGGAAGATAAAAAATAAAGCCAAGGAAAAGATTATCCCGAAATTGTTAGGGAATTGATAATTCCCTAAGACCTTTTCTACCAGAATACCCGCCAGAGCAGCCAATGTTCCACCAAAGAACATCCTCATTCCAAAAAAACTACCTCTTTTATTGAAAGGAATGGTCTTCCCCACAATATCCATAAAGGCAACCCCGGAAATACCGCCGGAAAGTGAGTATACCGCGAAGAATAAAAAGAAAAAGATCAAAAGTAGTTGAGGATTTTTCTCTCCTAAGAAAAACACAGATAGAACTAAAAAAGAAAAAGAGATAATCCGGACATAGGCAGTTTTGATATAAAGTGGCAGCTGGTTTTTATGATAGAGGGTCATCCCCGCTACAAAAAGTTGAGGGGTAAGCCAGCCAATGGTCTCCAGGGTGGAGGAAAGGCCGATCAGGATATTAGAATTAGTAAGCTGGCTGACAAATAACGGGATTATGGTTGACCCGCTGATAAAAGCAAGAACCAGGTTAAAGAAGACCCCATTTATAACCCCTAAGCTGAAGTTCCGTTTGAAATATTTTTCCTGCAAGTTAGATTCCATAAGGGAAATGATACAGTCATGAGCGCTGGTTGTCAAGAAATAGCTCTATTTTTTTGAACAAAGAGAACAAAGGAGACCTCCAGTCATGCTGAGTAAGAGGGGTCTCAAGGTTCCTGTTATGCTCAGTCTCGATAAATCGGGACGAAGCGTCTCTATTCACGATATAGTGTCGAAGAACTGCATCGAATGCGTATCTATACCTGCCTTGAGCAATCTTTTTATTCTGTGGAGATTGCTTCGTCGCTTACACTCCTCGCAAAGATTGATAGTAAGGCTCTTGTTGTCATCTTCAGAGAGTTTAGTAGTGCGGGGGGCCCTGTACCCGTTGAGTTCCCTCTCCTCGCAGGGGAGGAAAAGGGTGAGGTTATAAGACTTCTGTCATGCTAAATCCGTAGTACGAAGCATCTCCACCTATAACATAAAGATTATCCTCTCGCTAGAGATTCGTAGTTTTGTAGGGGAACCCCTCCCTTCGACTCAGCTCAGGACGGTGTCTTCGATCCTGAGGCTCAGACCCGAAGGGAGCTTGTCAAACCGTGTGGGCTTCCTGGGTCGGGAGGGGACAAGCCCCTCCCCTACACCAGCAACCAAAGTTTAAATTTGACTTTAATTTTTCGGGCAACTATATTGTTGCAAAAGGTAAGAGAAAGAAAAATATGTCTATATTTGAAGATCTGGCAATCGGGCAATATCAACCAAAAGATTCTATAATCCATAGGTTAGATCCCAGAATTAAGCTGTTTTTAGTTCTGTTAATGGTTTTATTCGTTGCAGTAACTGTAAACCTAAAACTTTATCTTTTATGGCTCATCCTTTTTTCAGGACTGTTCTTCTTATCCAGAATCCCTCTCACCTCTCTATTGAAGAGCTTAAGGTCTTTTGTCTTCTTTTTCATCTTCATCTTTTTACTCCAGGTTTTTTTAACCTCGGAAAGTTTGGGAACCTATTTTTACTTTGGCTATTTTCAGATTGGATTTGAAGGGATAGTAAACGGATTTATCTATTCCTTGAGACTTCTCCTCTTTATCTTAGGAGCAACTTTTTTAAGCCTGACCACCTCTCCGATGGAGATCTTAGATGGGGTTCTAAAATTTTTTGGCCCCTTGAAAAAATTAAAATTGCCTGTGGAGGAGTTCTCTTTAATGAGCTTAATCTCAATTAGATTTATCCCTCTTCTTTTGGAAGAGGGAATAAATTTGAAAAAAGCCCAGATGGCTCGGGGAGCAGATTTTGAAGGAAGTTTTGTGCAGAGGATTAAAAAAACTTTCCCTCTGCTCATACCTTTATTTATATCTTCCTTTCGCAAGGCAGATGATTTAGCCCTGGCTTTAGAGGCGCGAGGCTTTCAAAGCGGAGAGAAACGGAGCTCATTTAATAAGCTGAAGTTCAAAAAAGAAGACCTTCTCTTTGCGGTGATAATAACCTTTTGTTCTATTCTATCTCTAATAATTATTATATAAGTTGATGACCAGAAATATCAAGCTGAAAATAGAATATGATGGTACAAACTTTTCCGGATGGCAGAGACAGCCAGATTTGAGAACGGTTCAGGGAGAGATAGAGGATCAACTTAAAAAAATTACACAGGAGGATATAACCCTGATCGGTTCAGGCAGAACTGACGTTGGGGTGCATGCCTTGGAGCAGGTAGCAAATTTTAAGACTGAATCGAAACTGGGTTTAGATTCAATCTTTAAAGGTCTAAATTCCCTATTACCAGAGGATATTTTAATAAAAGACATAGAGGAGGTGGATTTAGATTTCCATTCCAGATATAAGGCGAAAAGCAGGGCCTATAGATACAAAATCTATTTAGAGGAAACTGTTTTTTTGAGAAGATATGCCTGGGAGGTTTTATATCCTTTAGACCTGGAGAAGATTTATTCAGCCACTCAGATAATTATAGGGAAACACGATTTTACCTCCTTCTGTGTGACCGAATCAGCAAAACCGGATAATCATTGCGAAGTATTCAAAGCTTCCTGGGAAAAAGAGGAAAAAAGATTGGAGTTTGAGATAGAATCAGACCGATTCCTGCATACTATGGTCAGAAGCTTAGTCGGGACATTGATCGATGTGGGAAGAGGATATTTCAGTCTGGATGATCTCAAAGAGATTCTTAAAGCTAAAAACCATAAAAAAGCGGGCTTGACTGCACCAGCTAAAGGATTATATTTAGTCAAAGTAAACTATTAAAAGGAGCGTTTATGAAGATATTTTTAGACACCGCTAATTTCGAGGAGATAAAGGAAGCAGCCTCCTGGGGGATTTTAGATGGGGTTACCACCAATCCAACTCTTCTTTCCAAAGAGAAAGAGGATTATAAAACACTCTTGAAGAAAATCTGTGAAGTGGTAGATGGTCCCATCAGCGCTGAGGTGGTAAGTTTAGACCCGGAGGGAATGGTAAAAGAGGCTGAAGAGTTAGTCAAAATAGGAAGAAATATTGTGATAAAAGTCCCTATCTCCAGGGATGGATTGAAAGCCATAAGGATGCTTTCAGATAAGGGGATAAAGACCAACTGCACTTTAATATTTGCACCTATCCAGGCACTTTTAGCTGCCAAAGCCGGGGCTTCTTTTGTCAGCCCTTTTGTGGGAAGGTTGGATGATGCCAGTCACCTGGGAATGGATTTAGTTGGGCAGATTGTAAGAATTTTTGATAACTACGTAATTGATACTGAAATCATAGTTGCCAGTATCCGTAACCCACTTCACGTGGTCGACGCCGCTCTTATGGGCGCGGATATTTCCACTATGCCTTTTAAAGTTCTTCAACAGTTAGTCAAGCATCCTTTAACTGATGTGGGGATTAAGAATTTCTTAGCAGACTGGGAAAAAGTTAAGAAAGGATAAAAAATGATAGAAAGATATACTCTGCCACAGATGAAAGAGCTGTGGTCAGATGAGAACAAGTTCAGAAAATGGGTAGAGGTCGAGATTTTGGCCTGTGAGGCACAGGCTAAATTAGGGAATATACCTAAGAGCGTTGTTCCGCGTATCCGGAAGAAAGCTAATTTCAATGTAGAAAAAATCAATCAGATCGAACAAAAGGTCAAGCACGACGTGATTGCCTTTTTGACCAATTTAGCTGAATATATCGGAGAGGATTCAAAATATATTCACTTAGGTATGACCTCTTATGATGTGGTTGATACTGCCCTTTCCCTTATCCTGAAAGATGCAGGAAATATCATCCTCAAGGATTTAGAAGAGCTCAAAAAGGTAGTCAGGGAAAAAGCTTTTCAGTATAAAAATACCCCGATGATCGGCAGGACTCACGGGGTTCAGGCTGAGCCGATAAGCTTAGGTTTGAAATTCGCTTTATGGTATGCTGAGATAGAAAGGGATATAGAGAGACTGAAAAGAGCGATAAAAACAGTCTCTGTAGGGAAACTTTCTGGTGCAGTTGGTAACTTCGCTCATCTAAACCCGAAAATTGAGGAATATGTCTGTAAAAAAGCAGGACTTGTTCCAGCTTCAGTCTCCACACAAATCTTACAAAGGGACAGACACGCTGAGTTTGTAACTACAATGGCAATAATCGCAGGCTCAATTGAGAAATTTACCACAGAGATAAGAAATCTTCAACGAACGGAGATTTTAGAATTAGAAGAAGGGTTTACTAAAGGACAAAAAGGCTCCTCCGCTATGCCGCACAAAAGAAACCCCTTTATGTGTGAAAGGCTCACCGGAATGGCAAGAGTAGTCAGAGGGGATGCCTTAGCCGCTCTGGAAAATATGAATTTATGGCATGAAAGGGATATTACCAATTCCGCAGTAGAAAGGGTCATCTTGCCTGATTCCACCAGTTTGGTCAATTATATATTGGTTAATTTTACCAGGATTATGGAAAACCTGACTGTCTATCCTGAAAATATGCTTAAAAATATAGACAAAACCAGAGGCTTGGTCTTCTCTCAAAGAATCTTGACCAAACTAACCCAGAAAACCAAAACCAGAGAAGAAGCCTATGCCTTAGTCCAGGAAAACGCAATGAAAGCCTGGAACACCGGTGAGAGTTTTAAAGAATTAGTCCTCCAGGACCAGAGGATTAAAAAATATCTTAGCCAGAAAGAGATTTTAGACTGCTTCGATTTAAAATATTATCTCAGGAATGTGGATTATATTTTCAAGAGGGTTTTTGGGAGGAAGTAATTGACTAATGAAAACTTATCACAAATTGTGATGAGTAAAAAGTTATGATAAATCACCAGAAGATAAAAAAGATAATTCAAAAGATTTCAGAAAAAATACAAAGGGAATACCAGCCGGAGAAGATAATCCTATTCGGTTCATATGCTTGGGGAAAACCGGATATGCATAGCGATATTGACATCTTTATTATTAAGAAGACAAAAGCACGCCACATTGACCGGTCAATAGAAATAAGACGGATACTGGAGGAGGAAAATGGGATCTTTCCTATGGAAATATTAGTCTATACTCCAAAAGAGGTTTCCCATAGAGTAAAGCTTGGCGATCCCTTTATTAAAGAGGTAATAACCAGAGGGAAAGTTCTGCAAGGTAAGGATATTCAAGAATGTTTGGCTAAAGGGCGAAAGTAAGAGGTCACAATTTGTGACCTCAAGTTAGGATAAGTATGAATAAAGAATTAATGAAGAAATTAAGAGAGTTAATTAAACTGGATGTGAACAAATATGTTCGTCGGGTTGGGGAGAAGGTGGAGGAAAACGTTAAGATAAAACTGACCCTGCCCCTCCTTAGACTTCTAGGCTATGATGATCAGAAAGATATGGATTTTGAGCATCACATAAGAAATAAAAGAGCGGACATAGCTCTGTTGTTTGAGGGAAAGCCCAAGTTAATAATCGAAACTAAAGACTTAGATGAGGATTTAGATAATCATATCGACCAGGCTTTAGATTACGCCTTTAAAAAAGGAGTGGATTGGGTAGTTTTAACCAATGGAGTTGAGATCAGGCTTTATAAATCGTTCATCACTGGTATATCACCTGTAGACAGAAAAATATTCTCTACTCAACTGAAGGAATTAGCCCAGACATTCAAAAGTTTACAAGAAAGAATTTCCAAAGAGAATTTAAAAACCGCTCAGAAGATTATCCAAGAAGCTGAAGAGGTCAGGGAAAATATTACTGCAAAAATCTTAGTAAAGGATTTAGCCGAGTGCAAGAGAAGATTGTTCCTTGACCTTCTTGACCAGTTTAAAGTTAGATATAAAACAGATGTAGAGTTTAAAAAGATTATAGATAACTGGGCAGATAGAGTTTCTATGAATTTAGATGATCCGAAACTTATAGATAAGCTTTGTATTGAGGGTGCTTATACCTTAATTAATCGAGTTCTATTCTTGAGAATCTGTGAAGATAAAGGACATATAAAACCTAAGTTAACAAAAGATTCATTAAAGAAATGGAGGGAGATGGTGGAAAGGCCAAGCCTGATATTGAGTCTGGCCTTCTCAGAGATAGCAGATAGATTTGAAGGGCTTTATAACTCCCCTCTTTTCGATGACATCAAGTTTGAAGATATTAAATGGAGTGATGATGTAGTAAACTTCATCCTGAATACCTTAGGTGAGCACGATTTTGGTAAGATTACCAAAGATATCTTGGGTCGCGCTTATGAACAGCATATAAGCAAAGAGGAAAGAAAGGAATTAGGTCAATTTTATACCCCGGATTTTGTCATCGATTACATTTTGGATAGAATGGAACTTTCATCAGATAAGAAAGTCTTTGATCCTGCTTGTGGTTCTGGGGGGTTTTTAATGAAGACATATGATAGGTTAAAAGATATTTATAGAAAAGAAGGCTGGTCTGAGGATAAGATTCATAATGAGATTTTAGGTAAAAATCTCTTTGGAATAGATATTAATCCCTTTGCCACCCAGCTTACAGTGATGAATTTGTTCTTAAAAGACTTAGACCATCCTACCAGTAATATACATATCGCTGAAGGCGATTCCTTAGAAAGATTAGAGAATTCTTTAGACTTAGATTATTTCCATAAAGAAAGCCCACTAAATAAAATTACGAAATCAGATAAGAAGTTTTCGCATAACAAGGTACTAAAAGAAATGCCCTTTGATGTGATTATTGGCAATCCCCCCTATATAAGTTTTGGAGTTAGAGGTTCAAGAGATACAGCTCAAAGGAAAAAAGCCTTATTAGAACGACTGAGGGAGAAGTATCCAAACTCGGCTGAATATAAAATCAGTTTATATGCGGTTTTTATGCAAAGAGGAATCGAGCTATTGAAACCAGGCGGAAAGTTTGGTTTCATTGTGCCAGACAGTTTCTTGTTGGGCAGGTATTTTTCTAAATTAAGACGATATATTTTAAACAACTGTGCTATTGAAGAAATAACCTTGTTTAAGAAGGACTTCTGGAAGTATGGTGTCGTTGGAAGACCAGTGATTATCATCCTCAGAAAAGAATTAGAAGAGAAAAAGAGGAAAGAAAATGAACTAATTGCTCGGTTTTATACTACCGCTGATGATATCCAGAAAAAAAGTTACAAATCTTATTCTTATGAGCAGAGATATTTTGAGAAGACATTATATAACCGCTTTAGATTATTTTTTGATAAACATTCCAAAACTTTGGTTAGCAAACTGGAAAGAAATTCAGAATATTTAGGAAATGTGATTCAGTTTTCGAGTGGATTGATAGGCAAGGGTAAAAAGAAAGATATTATCAATTTAAAGAAAATTGGAGATAAATGGTTTCGTGGCTTAACTTCTGCAGGTGAAATTGGACGATACTCTTTATTGTATAAAGGGAACTTTATTTTATATGATGAATCGAAGCTCAAGAGTGGATTCAAAGAAGCAAAATATTTTGAACCAAAAATTCTTTTGCGAAAAACAGGTGATAGGATTATCTCTACTCTTGACAAAAATAATTTATTGTGCTTGGATAACTTACATGTTGGAAACTTCATTAATAAGGAATATGACTTGCGTTATATTCTTGCAGTTTTAAATTCTAGTTTAATGAACAAATATTATAATATAATAAGTTTAGAATTAGGACGAGTAATGGCTCAGACGGATATTGAGATGATTGAACAATTGCCTATTAAACCAGCCTCCAAGGAAGAGCAGAAGGCGATTGTAAGACTTGTAGATAAAATCCTTTTATTGAATGAACAGTTAAATAAAACAAAATCAGCTAAAGAAGCTGAGAAAATCAAATTTCAAATCGAGGAGATAGACCAAAAAATAGAAGAAAAGATTAAGAGATTATTTGAAATTTATTAAAAATCTTTTACAAAACAAAAATATGGCCAAGGACGGTTTAGGGATTATAGTTATTAGTTTGATTTTAACCATCTTTCTCTTTTTGCTCTCGGTTTTAACCCAAAGCAAAATCCTGTCTGGGATAACTGTTCTTTTTCTGGTGATTACTTTTTATATAACTTATTTCTTTCGGGACCCTGAGAGGAAGATCTCTCAGGGAGATGATATCATCCTCTCTCCTGCGGATGGAAAAATTGTTGAGCTTATCCCCTTTTCTGAGAATAGTTTCATAAACTCTTCAGGCACTAAAGTCTCTATTTTTTTATCCCTGTGGGATGTGCATATAAATAGAAACCCGATAAGCGGGATAGTGAAGTACTCTAAATATACTTCTGGTAGGTTCAATCCTGCCTATAAAGAAAAAGCGTCAGCCGAGAATGAAAGTAATGAGCTTGGTCTGGAAAATGAGAAGATTAAATTAGTTTTGAAACAGATAGCCGGGACTATTGCTCGCAGGATAGTCTGCCGAATAAAAGAAGGGGACAAAATAATAGCTGGACAAAGGTTCGGGATGATTAAGTTTGGCTCCAGGATTGAGCTTTTTTTGCCAGAGAAGGTTAAGATTTTAGTGAAGTTAAATCAAAAGGTCAAAGCCGGGAAAACTGTAATCGGAACATATTCTTAATTTACTCCCCTCTCCTCGTCCGAGAAACGGATCCGGAGCAAGCCCCCGTAGGGTAGGACAGGAGAGGGCAAGGTTGAAAATCCCGCTATAGGCAAGGGTGAGGTCAAGACAACATAGTTGCTCGATTTATCGTACTGGAAATACCCCTCCCTCGACGGCCGATAAAAGACTTACGGCTCGTAGAGGAGGGGATAAGGGAGGTGACCCCTCTCTCTAACTTTCTCCCACAAGCCGATAAAAGCTATACGGCTCGTAGAGGGGAGAGAGAACTACGCCCAATGAATTGGGCAACTACACGAATAAGGTTTTAAATGAGAAATTTCAAAGGTATCTTTCCAGGCGTTTTCACCGTGGGTAATATGCTCTGCGGGTTTATCTCCATCCTGCAGAGCTTTGAAGGTGAGGCAATTCATGCAGCCTGGCTTATAATCTTAGCCGGCTTTTTCGATGCCCTAGATGGTAAAATCGCCCGCATTTCCAGAAGCGCTTCCCGTTTCGGCATAGAACTGGATTCCTTTGCAGACTTCGTCTCCTTTGGTATAGCTCCTGCAGTGATCTTCTATTCTTTCAGACTCTATGTGCTGGGAACCTGGGGCTGGCTTCTTGGTTTTTTGTTCATTATCTGCGGGGCTTTCAGATTAGCACGTTTTAACTTAGAAGCAAGACTTGAGGAAAAACCATATTTTACCGGCCTTCCTATCCCGGTAGCTGCTATCACCCTTTGCGGTTACACTCTTTTTTCCTACGAGCTCTGGGGGGAGCTTTTATATCCTGAGGTTTTAATTACCCTGGTTATAGTTTTTTCTGCACTTATGGTTAGCGGAATAGAATATGAAACCCTGCCAAGATTTTCCTTGAATTCTAAAAAGAATTTGATTAAACTGATTTATATACTGGTAGCTCTGATTGCCGTGCTGTTGAAACCCAGACTGGCTATTTTCCCTTTAGGGATGATTTATGTTCTTTCCGGAATTGCGAGGGAGGTTTACCAGTTAGTGCATATGGAACCAAAAAACGAAAAACTCGTAGATAAATAAAGAAGGTTTATCCTAAAAAAGAGAAAGGTATGAAAAAAAAGGAAAGATCAGGTAAAGCCGTAGTCTATGTCAGACTGAAAGAAGGGGTCTTGGATCCTCAGGGCACCACCATCAAAAGGGCATTAGAGGATATGGGTTATAAAGGTATCGAAGAGGTCAGGAGCGGTAAATTCTTTGAGATTACTTTTCATTCCACAACCAAAAAAGAAGGTTTGAAACTGGTAAATAAAATCTCTGATAAACTTTTAGCCAATCCGGTGATCGAAGATTTCAAGGTGGAGATTTTAAAATGAGATTCGGTGTTATCATCTTTCCCGGCTCCAATTGTGATTATGACGCCTATCAGATGGTCAAATCGGTGATAAAAGAGAATGTTGAGTTTCTCTGGCATCAGGAAAAAAACCTTAAAAATTTCGACTGCATAATCCTGCCTGGTGGATTTTCTTACGGGGATTATCTGCGCACTGGTGCCATTGCCCGGTTTGCTCCCATTATGAAGGAGGTTTATGATTTTGCAGAAAAAGGAGGATTGGTTATAGGTATCTGCAATGGTTTTCAAATCCTTTTAGAAGCAAACCTTCTACCCGGAGCCATGTTGAGAAATATATCTTTGAGATTTGTCTGTAAATACGTTTATATCCGGATAGAAGAAACAGATACTCCATTTTCTAATGCCTGCCAGAAATCTCAGGTCTTGAAGATACCTGTGGCTCATACGGATGGTAATTATTATATATCCGATGAAGGTTTTAAGAAATTGAAAGATAATAATCAGATAGTTTTCCGGTATTCCGATCCACAAGGGAAATTTGACCCGGCTTATAACCCCAACGGTGCTCTGGACAATATCGCTGGAATTTGTAATCTCAAAAGGAATGTCCTGGGAATGATGCCTCATCCGGAAAGAAGTGGGGAAAATATCCTCGGTTCAGAGGACGGGAAATATATCTTCGAATCAATAGTTAATTATATCAAAGGGAAAGCAAATTGAAAAAGGCTGAGATAGTTTCGATAGTAATCGCTCTGGTTTTAGCTGCAGTTATCGGTGGCTTGATCGGCGATATAATCGGCTCTTTCATTCCGGAGGGTGCGGTTAGAACCCTTTTCAAAGGGAGTGTGGATATAGGTTTTAAAACCATCTCTTTTGATCTCTATTCTATCTCCTTCACCATCGGCTTAATGGTGAAGATTAATTTCGTCTCCATCCTGATGGTAATTTTAGTGATAGTCTATTTCAGATGGTGGTATCTATGATAAAAGGTTATAGGGAAGAACAAATTTTTGGAATGACTATGTATAGTGTATCCGTCTAAGGCGGACTAGGTAGGAACTGTAGGAGTGGGGTTACCTCGCCCCTACAAAAAACCTGTCATAATTTGGTGGAGCTAAAAGTTTAATGGGAATTTTTTCAGAAAAAGATATAAAAAAGATAGCAGCCTGTCTTGAGCCAGAGAGCCTCGGTCAGGAAAAAGACCATTACCGGTTAAAAATTGTTAACCGCAAAGGGAAAAGAAGCGTTATCTTAGAGCTCTATCCTGAGATAACTTTGGGAAAGACCAAAGGTCCTTTAGTTGTAGTTTATACCTCCAATTGTCATTTACAATTGCACAATGTCTCCGGATATGTGATAAGCGAAGAATTGGGAGAAGTTACTTTTGTAGGAGAGGATGTAGGAAAAGTCTCTGGCCTGGTGGTAGAGAAAGAAGCTGGTTGTGCTTTCTATGCCAATGTTAAAAGAGAGCTTATCTCCGGCGATTTTACCAAATTAGGCGTAGAAGTGATGCTTTCTGGAGTAGCGCTTTCTTTGGCTGAGGAGATTTTAGAGAAGAAAAAAGAGCCCTGAAACTGTAGGGGTAGACCCCCCGTGTCTGCCCTGATTATCTGATCTTTGTAGGGACAGAACAGTGTTCTGTCTTAAAATCTTTTGACAAGCAGTCCCCCGGACATGCTTAACCTACAAAACTACAAGACTCAAGATAGAGTGGTAGCACAGACATTCTTGTTTGTGCCTAAATATCAGACAGGAATATTTAACATACCGGTAATAAAGTTTACAGATCAACCATTCCCCAAGGGCATAGTTGACATTTTTTTCTGGAGAAAAAGCAATTTTAAAAAAATAACTTTGCTCGCCATTACTTGGTTATCATTTTCAACTCAATTATTTGCTCACGATCCAGAAAGACTGAGAACACTTGTTTATGAACCGGGAGCAAGAGATGCCGGTATGGGTGGAGCTTTAGTTGCCTGGTGCCAAGGGGTAGAAGCTCTATATTACAATCCAGCTGGCACAATAAATGTTGAGAAGACATCTCTTTCTGCAAGTTTTAACAATGGTATAATTTTTGCAGACTATTTTTCTCTTTCCTGGACGAGAAGGTTAAATGTCAGAAGATCTATAGGTGTAATTTATTCCAGGTCTTATAATGGAGGAGCAATACATTATGATCCCGTTGAAAAAAAATCGATAGATAGTAAGTATTATGATTTGACTTTAGGTTTATCTTTTGCCCAAAGTATCAATCCTGTTTTCACGACTGGTTTGAATGCCAAATATATACGTTCTGTCTGGGGTTCGCCCATCATAATTAGCCAAACGGATAATGTTCTTGCTTTTGATTTTGGATTTCTTATGCAGAGGTCGATTAGTAATGTAGATATAAATACTGGTTTGGCATGGAGAAATGTTGGACCTATATTAGGAAACATAAATAGAAAACTTCCTTCCAACCTGAATTTTGGAGTGGGGATGAAGAGGAATTTTTCAGAGTTAGGATATCTTCTGATGGAAGTTGATTTAACACAAAATTTTCAAGGTTATGTAAAAGGATTTGATTTTAGAAGTGGGATTGAGTTGAGTATCAGGGAGCTATTGTTTTTTCGGGGAGGATACATATCAAAAAGAGGTGAGTATAAATATCTTGTTTCTGGTTTGGGAATTACCTGGAAAAAATTATCTTTGGATCTGGCATTTGCTCCGGAACAACCAAAATTAGAGCCGGAAACCAGCTTGATATGGAAGATAGCTTTCACCTATGGACATTGATAACTCTTTTTTTGCTAATATTTTTTATGCTAAGTAGTCCCATGGACATGATTGACCTACGAGAACGTTTTTATGTAGCGGAAACCTTCAGGTTTCAATTTCTCTTTTACTGAAAAGATTGGAAGGCTAAAGCTTTCCGCTATAAAAGAAAGACGTCTGGGATAAACATAGACGCTACAATCTTTGAACTTGTTTAGGAGGATAAAAGAGGCAGGGGCGCGGCATGCCGTGCCCCTACGTTTCCATATCCAGATTAAGTCGCCGTGGGAGGAGGGGCAAGATACTTCTTAATCTGAAAGACAGATCCAAAACCAACGAAAAGAGTCAAAAGATATACTATCCAGTGAATATAAGGAATCAAAAACAGTATATAGAGTATAATCAACCCAACAATTAATGACCAGGCAGGAGCTGGAAGTCCATCGGTCTTAAAGAGCTTTAAGACCTTTTCACCCAAGGCGAACCCTACGAAAATTTTAGCTATGTAAAATAGGATTAAATAAGCAAAGAGAACGATTATCGATATAGGTGTACCAATAACCGTGAAAAGTAAAATTATAGCCGCAACCGGAATACAGATAACAAAGACAAATCCTAAACCCAAATTTTTGAGAAAATCTTTAAAGATGGATTCTTTAACTGCCTTAACCTCTTTTTTAGCTACCAGCAGCATAAAAAGTCCAGTTGCAATCGAAGCACACAAAAATAGAAATTTGATTAAAAGCTTACCCCCGGTTAACCCTGCCCCTTTTTTCTTCTTGGGAATAACTTTGGTCCATTTAGTCTCCCCGGTTATCTGAGCACCCTTCTCGATTTTGGCTTCTTTTTTGCTTTTATAAAAAAGGTTCCCGTTTATCTTCGCATCCGGCATTATGGAGATCTCGTCCGCTTTTACATTTACATCCCCATCAATGATCCCGGAGATGACCATAGAGCCAACACTGCCTTTTATACCTTTACCCACTTTACCAGACACCTTTAACTCACCACAAAAAGCTATAACATCTCCACCGACCTCTGAACTCTCTTTAAGATTGATGCTGGCGGCAAATCCTAAAAAATTTCTTTTGAGCTTACCGTCTAAGCTTATATTCTGTCCACCGCCACGAAAACTCCCCCCTACATCCCCAGAGATATCTATATCTTGCGCTATTGACATCAGATTCCCTCCAATTACTCCTTTGCTGGTTAAGGTCCTGCTGGCAGAGATAAAGTCCCCCTCTACACTACCTGAGAATTTGATATTATTTCCACTGATGAAATAGTCATCTTGAATCAGGGTTGACTCCGGGATTACTAAGTTATCGGTGACTTTAAATTCTGAAGCTTGAATTAAGTGGGGCAAAAAGGTTAAACCGCAGAGTAAAAATATAATCAGAAACTTAAATAGTTTAATCATACTTCCTCCTTTTTGACTTCTATTTAACTTTACGAGTAAAAATTTCCTTTGGTTTCAAATAAATTTTTATTAATATATATACTTAAGTTTTTGAGGTCAATGTTTTTTGGGAGTGCCTTGAAAAAAATGTTTTTGGAAAAACTTTGGAGTGCCCCGCCAAAGGCGGGGCCAAAAATGAATTCTCTTTTTTAAATCCGCCCAAGGAAAGGTAAAGCTAAAGTCTTCACCAAGATCCTGTGGACAAGACCTTGACGGATTTACACTCCATTAATTTCTCTTTTATGAGGAGATTCTTAAGATGGAAGGAGAAAGAAAAGATAAGCCCGAAATTTGTTTTTCAGAATATCCTAAAAGAATTATCTTGGGGAGGTTGCTCTTCCTATTCGTCATCTTTGGCTCAGGGGTTTATGTCTTCTATCAGCTTAAAGCTGAATTATCCTTTATCTATATTTTTTACTGTCTCTTAGCTGTAAGTTTAGTCCTCCCTTTGTCCCGTTGTATCTTCTGTTCCTATCATGGTAAATACTGTAATACCGGCTGGGGTAAAATAGCTGGCTACCTTTTTCCTAAAAGGGATGAGGATAAATTCAGCTCAGGATACGATTATATGCTTTTTATTTATCCAGTTTGGGTTTTCCCCTTATTAGGTACATTAGTTCAACTGGTTAGATTCAGGAATCTTTTCTGGTTAATTTTTTCGGGAGCATATATTTTTGTGTTGTTTTTAGAGAAGGTTTATTTGAAAAATTCTGCCTGCAGATTCTGCTCTCAGAAAATGATTTGCCCCGGTGTCCCTTTTAATTCTAAAAAGACAAACTAAAGGTTGGAAATATGAGCCTGCTGTTGATCGCTCTCCTTGCCGGGCTAATCCTCTTAGGGGCTTATTTTCTCTATGGAAGGTTCTTAGAGAAAAAACTAAGCTTAGATAATAATAACCCGGTTCCCTCTCAGACGATGTATGATGGGGTGGATTATATCCCTACGCGTAAGACACTTCTTTTGGGTCAGCATTTTTCAGCTATTGCTGCGGCAGGCCCGATTGTTGGACCAATTTTAGCTGGTCTTCTATTCGGCTGGGTGCCAGCTTTGCTCTGGATCCTGGTAGGCTCAATCTTTATAGGTGGAGTGCACGATTTAACCGCCCTGGTAGCTTCAGTAAGACACAAAGCCAGGTCTATTGCTGAGGTGGTTAAGGAACATATGAGCAGAAGAGCTTATTTACTTTTTCTTCTGTTCATCTGGTTTTCCTTGGTCTATGTGATAGTAGCTTTCACTGATATTACTGCCAGTGCTTTTACCCAGAAAACCTATGGGGCTGGCGTCGCTTCCTCCTCGTTCCTCTATCTTTCGTTAGCCTTCTTTATGGGATTGGCTCTTTATAAACTTCGTCTACCTTTATGGCTTTCCACTCTTATCTTTTTACCTCTGGTAATATTTGCTATCTGGTATGGACAGAAAATACCGATTACCTTGCCCTCATTTTTAGGACTGGAGCCACTTAAAATCTGGGACCTTATTCTCCTTTTATACTGTTTTATCGCTTCAATTATCCCTTTGTGGATTCTGCTTCAGCCGCGTGGATATTTAGGAGGGCTTTTCCTGTATGGAACACTTTTAGCTGGAATAATGGGAATACTTTTTGGAGGATTCAAGATCAATTACCCTCCGTTCATAGGATTTAAGAGCATGGATGGAATTCCAATTTTCCCGGTACTTTTCATCACCGTAGCCTGCGGAGCCTGTTCCGGTTTTCATGCTATTGTAAGCTCAGGCACATCCTCTAAACAGCTAAGGAGTGAAAAAGATGCTAAATTGATCGGTTATGGAGGGATGCTCTTAGAAGGTTTAGTAGCAGTTATTGCCTTAGCTACTTTGATGATGCTTACCAGGTTCGGAGCTTTATCCAAAGCAAAGCCGGATGAAATTTATGCCAGCGGGATAAGCAATTTCTTATCGATTTTCAATATCGATCGTAATTTTGCTATGAGCTTTGGACTCTTAGCTTTTGCCACCTTTATCTATGATACCTTAGACGTTTGTACTAGATTGGGCAGATATATATTCCAGGAGCTAACTGACTGGAGAGGTAAATTCTCTATAGCTGGTCCAACCCTTATAACTCTATTAATTCCGGCTTTTTCAGTTATGGTGCAGGTAAAGGACTCATCTGGTAACCTGTTGCCAGCCTGGAGGATTTTCTGGTCCCTTTTTGGAACCAGCAATCAGCTGTTGGCAGCTTTAACTCTTTTAGGAGTAACGGTCTGGCTAAAGGAGACCAGGAAAGCCTGGTATTACACAGTTATACCTATGGCTTTTATGTTAATTATGACTCTATGGTCACTTATATTGATGATTTTACCATGGTTAGGAAAGCTTCTTTCTGGCAACTTTATCATAGAAGTTATCCCTTTATGTGCTTTAGTCCTTTTAACCTTAGCCATACTCCTCTTAACTGAAGCCTTAAGGAGCCTGTTTTTTAAAAAATCTAATCTCAGAACAAATATTTGATTTCGACTTTCTGCCGATAAAAAAAGTAAGCTTTTGAATTTTGCTGGTTAAATTCTCAAGACTCAAATTCGAGCTAAAAAGGTTTTATGAATAATTATCCTCTGCAGAGAAATGGCTGGGAGAATTATTTAGGGGTAAATAACCTTTTCTTTTTTGCCAGAAGCCTGCTTTTTTTAGGGCTTTGTATCTGGCTTGCTTTTGCCCCGACTCCTCTGACTTCTCCTTATTTTGGATGGGTACTTCTTGCTATCTTCCTTTTACAGCTTTTTGGATTATACATTTACGTTTCCAGGTTCAAACCCAAATCAACTCATTTTTATAGCTTCACCTCCATTTTTGACCTGGTTTTCATAACCCTCCTGGTTTTATCTACGGGTGGGGTTAAAAGCGATTTCTATCTTCTGTATTATCTTTCTATCTCCCTCGGGGCTTATCAATTGGGTTTTAGCTCAGGACTTTTCCTGGCGTTTTTAGCCAACCTTTTATATCTCATAACTAATACCCCCCACCTGAATGAAATTTTCTTAGGGGACCTATTGATTCGGTTATCTTTCTTCTGGGTTTTTGCCGCAGGAATTGGTAAACTTTCTATATTCTTGAAAGACTCAGAGGCAAGGCTTATGCAGGTATTCGATACTCTAAACCTGAGAACCTCAGAGCTGGAAAAATCCCAGGTGCAGATTGAGACTGTTTACGAAGCCAGCCGTTCCTTAGGTGAGATCTATAGATTTGAACAAGTGATCGATGAGGTTCTGGAGATAGCACATAATATATTAAAATACCAGTACTTCTCAATTCTGCTTCTGGATAAACAGAAAGAGGATCTTCTTCTGAAAGGGAAAATAGAATTTGGTCGCAAGTTTCAATATTCAGATCCTCCGGAGATCTCCTTAGAAGGTATATCGGGCTCAGCTTTAAAAAAAGGTAAAGGTGTAAGGATCTATGAAGTCAAAGATGACCCCAGGTATATACCCGGTTTAGAAGGAGCCCATTCAGAGATGGCAGTCCCGATGATCTCTCAGGGTAAAACCATCGGGGTTTTAAACGCTGAGTCCAGAAAGGTAGGAGCATTTTCAGAGCAGGACCAGAAGATTTTCTCAATATTAGCCAGTTCAGCTGCAATGGCTTTAGAGAACGCCAGCCTGCATCAGAAGATGGAGGAACTCACTGTTATCGATGAGCTTACCGGGATCTATAATTATCGCTATTTCGTACAGAAACTTGCTAATGAGCTTAAAAGAGCCAGAAGGTATCATCAGAACCTTTCCCTGTTGATGATCGATATTGACTGGTTTAAAAGATATAATGACAACTATGGGCATCTTTTTGGCAATCTGATTTTAAGTGATTTATCCAAGGTAATCAAAAGCTGTATCCGTGATACTGATGTTCTGATCCGTTATGGAGGTGAGGAGTTCGTGGTGATACTCCCCCAGACTGAGAAAGAAGATGCACGGAACATCGGAGAGAGGATACGCTCTAAGGTCGAACAGACTCAATTCGAGGAGAAGGAAAAAAAATTCAAGGTTAGCTTGACTGTGAGTTTAGGGGTTGCCACCTTCCCGGAGAACGGAACTGAGCCGGAGGATCTGGTTAGAAGTGTGGACCAGGCTTTATATTTAGCTAAAGGTAAAGGTAAGAACTTAATCTGCTCTCTTTAAGGAGAAAAGTGGATAAATTAAAGCTTGGTCAAATCTTTTGTCTGGGATATCAGGGATTAGAACCCTCAGTTGAGTTTGTAAACTTAGTCCAGAAGTATAACCTGGGTGGAGTAATCCTTTTCTCTCGGAATATAGATACAAAAGAAAAAATCAAAGAGAAGATTGAACTCCTGCAAGGAAGATCTGAAATTCCACTCTTTGTAATGATAGATCAGGAAGGGGGTAGGATAAACCGAATTACGGAAAACTTCCCTCTGTTCCCGGCTAATAAATTTTACGGGGATAATAAGGACAAAAATGGGGTGCGGATAGCTTATCGCCAGACCGCTAAAGAATTAAAGAGATTGGGAATTAACGTAAATTTAGCCCCGGTTGTGGATGTACTAACCAACCTTTCTAATTCGGTAATAGGGGATAGGTCTTTTGGCTCCGATCCGAAATTGGTAGCAGAATTTTCAAAAATCGCTATTCAATCTATCAGAGAAGAAGGGGTTTTAACCTGTGCCAAGCATTTCCCCGGAATAGGGGACATCTCAGAAGACCCTCATAAAACTTTGTCTTACAATTCAAATCTTAAAGAGAGATTTGAGAAGATAGACTTTCCCCCTTTCAAGGAGGCTATATCCTGCGAGGTAGATTTTATAATGAGCACACATCTTTTTGCTACTGAGTTGGATCCTATCTTCCCGGTTTCCCTTTCAAAAAAAATATGTTCACAGATCTTAAGGGAGGAGCTAAAATTCAAAGGGATTTTGCTCAGCGATGATATGCAGATGAAAGCCATAAAGGAAAACTATCCTTTAGAAGAAGCCTGCTTTTTATCTTTTGAAGCCGGGAACGATATGATTTTACTGGCTGAAAATTTAGAGGAACAGACAAAGGTGATAGAACACTTTGAAAAAAAGTTAAAAGATAAAGAATTAAACCTACCGCGATACTCCGAGGCAATAAACAGGATTTTAGCTTTAAAAGAAAAAAGATTGAAATAGAGGTTTAATTGAGCCTGAAAAGACTTTTAGAAAAGAAGAAAATAAAAGTTATAGGTCTTATGTCCGGGACCTCAGCCAATGGAATAGATGCCTGCTTAGTTGAAATTGAAAGGAAAAATACCAGACTTAAAATAAAACAGCTCGGTTTCAAAACCTTTAGTTTCCCGGATTCTCTTCAAAGGAAAATCATAAAGGTATCCGACCCTGGTTATCAGGAGGTCGATGAAATCATCCGGCTGGATTTTCTTTTAGGAGAGTATTTCGCCAGTACCGCTAAAAAGATGGCTGAAACTTGTGATCTCGAAATAAAAGATATAGACCTTATCGGCTCGCACGGTCAGACCGTAAGACATCTTCCATCCTTTAAGAAAATGGGTAACTATATGGTTAGAGGGACCCTTCAAATAGGGGAACCCATGATAATCTCAAACCGAACCGGCATTGTAACTGTGGCTGATTTCAGAAGAAAAGATATTGCCCTGGGTGGAGAGGGTGCCCCGCTTACTCCTTTAGCCCATTACTATCTTTTCCATAAAGAAAAGAAAGCTCAAGGAATTTTGAACCTAGGTGGTATCGCTAATCTTACTTTTTTGTCCAGAGGTAAAAGTAGAAAAAAAGTGTGGGGTATGGATCTTGGTCCCGGGAATATGGTCATAGACAATCTGATGAAAAGATATTTCCATAAGAATTTTGATAAAGATGGAAACACTGCTTTTAAGGGAAAAGCAGTCAATCCAATCTTGGACGAACTTCTGAAAAAAACTCTTTTACTTCTGGAAAAAAAGAAAAGCCTGGGCAGAGAAGATTTCGATCGTGAATTTACCAACGACTTTATCAGGGGATGTAGAAAATATTCTGCCAAGCCTGAGGATCTTGTAACCACAGCCAGTGAACTTACCGTTAGATCGATCCATCGAAATTATAAGAAGTTTTTCAAGAAAAAAGCTAAAATAGAGGAGCTAATCCTCTGTGGAGGTGGAGCTTTAAACCGATATTTATTCTTAAGACTTAAAGAGCTTTTCTATCCGGCTAAGGTCTATTTATCAGATGATCTGGGATACAACCCTCTAACAGTTGAACCGATCTCTTTTGCCATCTTTGCTTTTCTTACCTTATCACAATTGCGGGGAGATATCCCAGAATTAGCCAGAGCCGGGAAAACCATAATCTCAGGGAAAATATGCTTACCTTAAAGCCACGAAGAATAATAACTTTCGGGATTAAGCTCGGTTTAATCCTTATTTCCATTTTCATATATAACTGTGCCCAGATGCCTCTTTACCGGGAGGAGCCCTATTATCGTCGGCTAAAAATACCGAGCGTTAAGGTGAAGCTTTTAGAAACTAAAGAAAATCTGGAGGTGGCACCTGCTGGCTCATTTGTCATCCGTTGTTATAATCAAAAAGACGAGAAGAAAAGCACCGAGTATTTCTCCTCTGCTCCCATCTGGTTAAAAGTAAATACCGAAGGGATAACCTTAGGGGCAAAAGGGCAAACGGAGTTTGAAAGTAAGCTTAATAGAATAATTTTTGAGCCCAGAGGAGATAAACAGTATTTTTATCTAAATGGCAAAAGATACAGAGGATTATTAGAGATTAGTTATTCGCCAGCAGATAGTTCCGCTTTAGCTTTAAATTTAGTTTTTGTGGAAGACTACTTAAAAGGAGTCCTTCCAGGGGAAATAGGAAAATGGGGTGAAAAAGAGTTTGAGGCTTTAAAGGCTCAGGCTATAGCGGCCAGAACCTATGCTCTTTACTCTTCAGGGAGCTATAGAGAAAAAGGGTATGACCTGGAGTCAACGGTAGCGGATCAGGTCTATCTGGGAGTAGATTCTGAAAACAAACTGTCTAATCTGGCAATTAAAAAGACTAAAGGGATGATCTTAATTTATAACAGTAAACTGATCAAAGCACACTATCATGCCAATTGCGGTGGCTGGACCGAAAGGATAGAAGAGGTCTGGAATAAGCCTCCAGAGGCATATCTCAATTCTTTCGGGGATAATAGTTTTTGTTCCTGGGCAAAAAATGCAAGCTGGGAGGAAAGCTGGTCAGAAGAAGAATTAGAAGAGATTGTAACTACTTATATTACATCTTATCAGGAATTACCCCAGGGAGGGATCGGAAAGATTTTGGACCTGAATGTTCTGGAAAAATCTCCTTCAGGTAGAATTTCTTTTTTAGAGTTAAGAACCGATAGGTATGTTATAAGATTGGAAAAGGATAATATCAGATGGGTCTTGAGGAGAAGAAATCCACCCCATCCTATTCTTCCCAGTACCTTTTTTGATATATATCTACAGAGAGACGCATCTGACCAACTGGAAAAGATTGTTTTCAAAGGTTCTGGAAACGGGCATGGCGTGGGTATGTGCCAGACCGGAGCTATCGGAAGAGCTCGGTCAGGTCAGAGCTACCGGGCAATCCTTTCACATTATTATAGGGGAGCAAAAATAGTTAAGCTTTACTAAAACTCTTCTTTTTTAAAAAAACTAAAAAAAATACTTGACAACCAAGCTTGCCTTTCTTTAAATTCTTAAAACTTTAGATGTTAGAATGTGATTATCTAAAAAGGGAATTTTAACTTAACGGATGGAGGGGGTGATACCCGACCGAAAAATAAGTTTTTAAACCGGGGCAAGTTTCAGATCGAAAACTTTTAAACAGGAGGTAAGAAAGTGAAAAAACTAACCTGGCTATTCGGAGTAACAGTGTTAGTTCTTACATTGAGCGTTGCATCCTACCCCATAGAGATGAAGGGTATGGTTGGATTGGGGGTACACGGTGGTCTATGGAAACCAGTTTTAACTGACCACTCTGATTTCTTTATGGTAGGTCCTCAAGGTGGAGTTACCCTGAAGTACGGAACTCTAAAGAACT
>Ga0315291_10000980_pt1 | contig 38372 bp, 25 predicted proteins | sample YL17G12_20_MG_FD_203070 | JGI IMG/M metagenome (GOLD analysis project Ga0315291, IMG submission 203070) | Sediment microbial communities from Yellowstone Lake, YNP, Wyoming, USA - YL17G12_20 | ecosystem: Environmental > Aquatic > Freshwater > Lake > Sediment | place: USA: Wyoming | collected...
GGTGGGTTCGCTTGCGTCGACATAAATGATTGATATATCGTAATTGGGATGTTCGGTTCGTATCCTTCTGATAACTTCCGAGAAATAGGCAGTATGGCGCAGTGAACCGTCGACGATCATGTTCTTATTCATATCCAGCGCATGGAAAAAGGCCGTTTCCTGCAAATCTCCCGTTTCCGGGTGAACTACTGTAGCGGCCTCGGTCGTGTTCAATGTTTTCAGCTCACCGTATTCCGGAATCATCTCCTTCATTTGGTCCGGATCGATTCTCATAAACCTTTGGGTATCTATATAGCCGGCTTCAACCAGCGCGTCTATGACGGTCGATTTGCCCGCACCGAACGGCCCCGCAGTGAAGATCAGCTGCGGATTTTCGCTCGATTCGCCCTGCATAAGAAGTTCGTTGATTATGCGTTCATGCAGCGCCGCTCTCTCGGGGGAATTTCTCGCCGCTTCGTATTGCGAGACGGCACTTTCAAAAGTTACGCCTTCACCGGCGGCGCCGATTTCCGGAACTGTAGCGGCTTCGGAGGACGCGTTTTTCTGGATGCCGTAAACGGTTCTGTTGAGCCACGAATTGCTCAAACGGTCGGTGATTTTGATTGCGGCCCCGAACTGCAGCAAAGTCAACCAATCCTCCAAAAAGGTTGAAGGCTTATCGTTGAGATTGAAGACATAAGCGACTTTATCACCCAGATAAAAAGCCGTGGTCTGCGACAGATTTTCAACGATTCGGAAGACATTCTCTCCTGTGGAATTGAGAACCGGCACGTTTCGTCCTGCAATGGTTACAGGTTGTGCACCTGTCGGATTGAATAATCTTGTTTGACTCATCGAACTTCTAAGCGAAGTTGTGGGGATTCTTACCATGCGAAGCGCGCCGAAACATATGGCAAGTGATGCCCAATCACGAGCGAATGCGTAAGGGCTCCAGTCCACATCTCTTCCCGGTATAAGGTCAGTGAGGGCACGGGTGAAAAAATTGAACGCACCTGATTCCACAACGCTTTCGAGGGCGGCTGCGCCGGCCCGGGCGGCAGAGCCAAGCTTTGTGACGCCGCTCGGGAAAATTCGGGCCAGAATCATCTTGGTCGTGAGCCGGGCAAGGCCGTAGCCGGTCAGAGTGATCAATATATTTTCGGGGGAAGTGAAGCCGCGCAGGTTGTCGCGGATGGTGACGAATGCGCCGCGCTCCAGAAATTCGACGTCAAGAAGCTCACTCATTTCGTCTTCATAAAACGGAGAAGTCTGGAAGACGCCCGCCAATGCGGACACTTCAATTCTTTCTTCCCCGCTTCCGTTGACGGCGACCACTTGAAGACGTTCCTGAAAAGCGGCAGGATCGGGATGCTCCTCCTCCATGACCAAGTCGGCAACTGTCAACTGACCGCCGCCATATAGGGCCAAGGGGGAGGACAGATCGGGCGGCATATATTCTTCGCCCTTCCATGCACTGTGATATCCGCACAGTATCGCTATTCCCTGTCTGCCGTTTTCATCCTTTTCCCAGAGGTCTTCAAGGATGGCGCGTGAAGAATCGAATTGACCGCTTTGCAGACGCTCTTGCCATCCTGCAAAGGCAGTTTCATACGCAGCCTTAAGCCCATAGGCATCATCCCCATTTTGTGATACGTCAAGCGTTGCCAGCGTTTCCGCAGCAGCAAAAGTCAATTCGAGAGCTGAAGGCGGAACAGTGTCCGCCTGAATGGTCGCTTGGTCATTTATTGTAGAATCACCGCCGGAGCGCATTAAACTCCCCCAAATGGTTCCCCTCACTATAGTTATCGGCAGGGGATATAGCCTAAGTTGCGCCGGGGCGGCTGTTTTTCGCCGTTATAACTAGTTGTATTTATTGATTTATTGGCACGTGGGAGAAAGGCGATCCTGATTGAAGCAACTTCCGGCCTCTATTCAACGGCTCACCGACAGATTCGCAGGATGCCGATCGTGAAAGAAGTCACATAGTCATTTATGTCGAACATGAATCCCATCCTTAAGGATGTCCAACCCCAGAACATTATCTCCCAGCCCATCTCGATTATAGGATGAAAACCATCCATCGGGTCGTTTGATGCGATCGCCTCCGTGAAGGCGAAAGTGGACGTGAGATATGCGAAGTGAAGGCCGGTGATCCTCATATCCATGTCGAGGGAGACGAAGCCGCGGCTTTCCCGGGCCAGCGCAGATTCATCTATAGTGAGCGGGATCGAACCGCCGAGGCGCGCGCGCCATTCGATGTCCCGCCATTCGTAATAAAGGACGGGGAAAGACAGCGAAAGCATCCACGGCGGGACCGAAAGATCGAGGCCGAATCCGTAGACAAAGGGCCACTTGATGCCGTTTCCCTCCGCCTCCTCGATGCGCTCCTGGATCAAGGGTGAAAATGTGGACGGCAGAATCTCCTCGTCCCATTCGGGGGTGACGTAGTCGGCGATGTCGAAATTTCGGGCCATTCCTTCAGGGTCTTCTATGAGATCGAAATAGAATCTCAAGCCCGCTTCGTTGACGACGATATCCGAATAAGAAATGATGCCGGTGAGCGCGTCTCCCAGAACGCCGAACTGGTGGGTCCCGAGCTGGTCGGCCATCCACCTTGTGACGACCCAGCCCTCGACGAAGTCGGGGGTCGGGTTGAGATACCAGATGAGTTCCGAATCCTCCATGAAGGATGTGACCTCGCCTCTTATCCTCGAAACCGTTTCTGCGCCGAAAGGGAGGCCGTGCGACGTGAGATAATTTCCGACATACTCATCGGTCAGCTCTATCCCTTCGCTCCAGAGGCCCCATGCGGAGGCGTAGAGCTCTCCCATGCCGGGCGCGAACTTTTCGACGTTCTTGTAGATGAACCAGTAGTCGTATCCCTGCTGGACAAGGTGCGCGAGCTTGTCGGTCCCGACATAATATGGCCCGCCGTCCGGGCCCATGAGCGCGATGAGCGGGCTCAAGATCGCGGGGTGCGCATGGCTTTGATAATCGACGCGGTCGACATATTGAAGTGCTGTGTCATGAACGCTCGTGTCCGCGACGTAGCGTGAGGGAAGGTCCGCGATCTCTTCCTGTATCGTCGTAACGATGGCGCCGGAACCAAGGATATCGTAAAAATCTTTTGCGACCGCCTCGCCGAATTCCTCTTCGCTTGCGAATTCGTTTTCCCTTTCTTCTTCGATCGCTTCTCTGATTGCCTCGCGGAAAAATTCGTTCACGCGGTCGTTTGAGACCGCCTCCGGCAAACGCCTCGGGAACAGCGGGGGCACGTTGGGATCGACTTCAGACATTGGGGCCTCTTGGAAATAGCTGATTAGCCGATAAATGCGGACTGGGTCAAGGAGAGATATTGTCAATTGGCGTAGGAGCGCTGGTCCACTGTTTAAATCCCGTTTTGTGGTCCTCATTGCCGCTTGAATTCGGTCCGGTATGCGGGTATAAACAGCTTCTGTAAAAAAGGGGGCATTATGAAAAAGAGATTTTTTGCTGTAGCGGGTTTGATCGTCCTGATATCCTCGATCGTTATTTTTGCCGCAAGCTGCGGAGGCGGCGGCGGAGGGGACCCGGCCGTCAACGCGATCGTGAGCGTTGATCCTGCCAACGGCGCCACGGGAGTGCCTGTCACCCGCGCGATCTCCGTTGTCTTTAACGCCAACATCGACGAGACGACGCTCATACCGGCGAATGTGTATCTAAGGTGGGCGAATGGCGTTGTAAATGTCCCCGGGGCGACCACATATGATGCGGGGACGAAGACCATGACCTTCACGCCCAACTTCCCCATGGCGGGCGGGGCGCTATACACTTTCACGATAACGACTGCGGTCCACACAAAGGCGGCGGCCGCTACCGATTACAACACCACATTTACGACAGCACCGGCCCCGATCATCTATCTTACCAACTATAACGCGGCGGATCCGGCAACGCCGCTGACATCGTATAATATATGGAGAATGAACAGCGACGGGACGTCGCAGATGCAGCTGACGACATACACTGCCGGGACATCCGTTGGCGCCGATGCGCCGGTGTGGTCGCCGGATTACACGAAGATCGCATACGAAGTGGCCGCGGCGTGGGACATTACTAAACCGGTCAATCTTTATTCCATGAATGCGGACGGCAGTTCGCCCACGGCACTTACAAGCGGGACGGGAAATTATGCTACGATCTATCCTGTCTGGCTGAGGAACGGGTCCGCCATACTTTTTATGGTCACACCCGACTCTACGGCCTCGCCTATGATAATAGATATCGCATCTGTGGGGCCGACCGGCTCCGGTTTTACTAATTTTACGAACAGTACGGCGACTAATAGCGTGTTCTTTGAGTTTCCGCTCGATCTTTCTCCGCTCAATACCAGTTTCATCTATTCTGCCGGAGATATGGCCACTCCGGTCGAAAATCTTAATATCATGAATGTCGACGGAACAGGTCATGCGACGCTTACAAATATTGCTGCAAATAGTGTCGCAATAGGTCTTTTTTCCCCAGACGGTACGAAGATCTATTATGCAATGTTGTCTCCGACCGAGGCCGGCGGGATATATTCTATTAACACGGACGGGAGCGGTGTTCAGACGCTCGCCACCATTCCCGTCGGTAACATTGTGTTGCCCCTTGGCGTTTCCCCTGACGGCACAAGGCTCGCCTATCTTTTCAGTAACCTCGCGGCCAGTCTGAACGATATATATATATTAAACATCGCGACTGTCACTACGGTCAATGTCACGACAGCTTCGGGATCCAACGAGGCCGTTCCCCAGGTAAAGTGGTCGCCCGACGGTTCAAGGCTCGCCTACATATTCGGCGATGATACGACCGGCCCCCTCGATCTTTATGTGGTCAATGCGGACGGGACGAGCCCCAGAAACCTGACCGGTTATCCGGCAGGTTCGTATGTCGAGGGTCTCAACGATGCTCTCTTTCCCGGGCAGTGGTCGCCGGACGGGAATCAGATCATATTCACGAACTATGTGGGGCTGATCTACAATATCGCAGTCGCAAATGCTGACGGCTCCGGGATCACTCCGATCACTAATTCGACGACTACGGATTCCTATTTCGGCGACTGGTGGTGAGGGTTGCCATTTCAGCCGCGGCGATCGAGTGGATCTTCGTCGTGTCGAAAATCGGAATAGGGCTGTCCTGCTGGCAGATCAGAAGGGGTATTTCCGTGCAGCCCAGAATTATCCCTTGGGCGCCGTTCCCTGTGAGCGAGCTTATGATCTTTATATATTTATTGCGGGATTCTTGAGTGAAGATACCCTTCGTCAATTCATTGAATATAATGTTGTGGATTTCTTTTCGCGCTGTTTCGTCCGGAACGATTGTTTCCAGCCCGTGTTGGGACAGGCGTTTTCCGTAAGATGCGTCTTCCATAGTAAATGTAGTGCCCAAAAGCCCCACCTTCTTCAGATTTTTCCTTTTGATTTCTTCTGCGGTGGCATCCACGATGTGAAGGAGGGGGATATTGACTTTATCGCTCACATTGCCCGCCACTTTGTGCAGCGTGTTTGCGCAGATGAGGAAAAAATCCGCGCCGGCATCCTCTAGTTTCTTTGCCTCATTTGAAAGTAATGTTGTAATCCCGTTCCAGTCATTATCATGAGCGAGCCGCGCGATCGATTCGTAATCTATGCTGGACATGATTATCTTGGCCGAGTGGTGCCCGCCCAGTTTTTCCGCCACGGTTTCATTTATTATGCGATAGTATGTGATCGTAGAATGCCAGCTTGTGCCCCCGATGAGCCCGATGGTTTTCATGAAGCCTCCTTGCAGGGAGGGTCTACCATGAAAAGGAAGAGTGTCAACATGTTGCGAAGGGGCGTGGCGCGTGGGCTTCTCAAACCTGATGGGCAAATTTCCTGCGGGAAAGCGGGCTTTGGAGCTGCGCCACTCCCTCCGGCTACTCGTCGTGAAAATATTGCTGGTCTTTTGTGAGTTAAGCGTCTTTCCGTTGTCAGCCCTTAACTCACAAGACCAGTCAATATTTTCGCTCCTCATACGCCTGCGGTCGTCCCGGCGCTTTATGCTCCTAAGCTCGCTTCCCCTCCGAAAATTTGCCCATCACGTTGTTCATCTCACACCCCTTCGCAATATATTAAAATCTTGGCGAGATCGGGATGTGGTGGCGTTCATAGTTTATAGGGAAAATTCGCCGGCGTAGGGGAGAGGGTGTCAGGGGGTATCACGGAGGCGGTTGCATCCATGGGTATGATGCCGCAGCCGCCGAGTGCTAAGGCGCGTTTTTGGGCCGTAACCCAAAAACGACGCCGGCCCCCTGACACCCTCTTCCCGAAAGCCGGCGAATTTCCTTTATAAAACAATAAAAACCACCACATCCCATCGAGCAGTTGACAAGTGAACGAGCGTTCACCTAGTATCCTTTCTCCATGACACTCGTACCCAAACCTATAGATGAAAGAACGGTAGAAAAACTCCGGCGCTTTTATCGGGCGAACAAAAGGCTCCCGACATATTCGGAGATGGCGCATCTTTTCGGTTACAGCTCCAAGAACGCGGCGTACCGTCTGGCGCAGAAGTTGATGGACGAGGGCTACATCGAAAAAGACGAGACCGGCCGGCTCAAACCTAAAGGCGAGCGACTCGGCATCCCCCTCCTTGGTTATGTGCAGGCCGGTTTTCCGTCTCCCGCGGAAGAGGAATTGATTGATACATTGTCGCTCGACGAGTTCCTGATCGAAAAGCCCACCGCGTCTTTCATGCTCAAAGTCTCGGGCGATTCGATGAGGGATGCGGGGATCCATTGCGATGATTTAGTGATCGTCGAAAAGGGAGTTACTCCAAAAAACGGAGACGTTGTTTTGGCATGCGTGGATAATGAGTGGACGCTCAAATATTACGAAAAGCGCGGCGGGCAAATCGCCTTGGTTCCTGCAAATCCGGATTATCCGGTTATCCGCCCGAAAGGGGAATTAACACTTGGAGGAGTAGTAAGAGCAGTAATCAGGAAATATTAAATGAATTCGCCGATTACAATTCACAGCTGGCCTCGGGCGATCGCACACGTTGATGCCGACGCATTTTTTGCGAGCGTGGAGCAGGCGCTTCATCCGGAATACAGAAACCGTCCCGTGATCACCGGCGCGGAGCGCGGCATTGTTGCCGCCGCATCATATGAAGCGAAGGCGCGCGGCGTGAAGCGCGGCGTGTCGCTGTCTGAAGTCACGCGCATCTGTCCTGACTGCATCCTGCTCCCCAGCGACTACGAAACCTATTCGCTTTTCTCAAAGCGCATGTTCGCTATTATGCGGAGATTCACGCCTGAAGTGGAGGAGTATTCCATAGATGAGGCGTTTCTGGATCTCACGGGAACGCGCCGTCTCCACCGCACGGGCTACAAAGAGATCGGCGGAATGATTCAGGAGGCGATAAGAAAGGAGTTGGATATTACCGTTTCGGTCGGCGTCTCGCTCTCGAAGAGCACCGCGAAGTTGTGCTCAAAATTCAGAAAGCCTGCGGGACTCACCGCCGTCCGCGGTAGGCACCTGCATCTTTTGCTTGCACAGACTGAACTCCCAAAAGTTTGGGGCTTTGGTCCAAACACATGCGCGCTTCTTAAGAAGTATGGGCTCAAGACCGCGCTGGATTTTGTGAATCGTCCCGTAGAATTTGCAAAACGCCTGCTTGGAAAAATCGGCGAAGATCTGTGGCTGGAGCTCCGCGGCGAATATGTTTATAGAATAGATACAATCGGAAGATTGAAGCAGGCTTCCATTTCAAAATTCAAGACGTTCACGCCGCCGACTGCGGACCGTGACGTCGTTCGCGCCCGCGCGCTAAGGAATCTGGAGAGTGCCTGCATCAAGGCGAGGCGGTATGATCAGTCGGCGGGCAAGGTCATATTGTTTTTGCGCGGTCAGGATTTTTCAACCGACGGGCTTGAGGTCCGTCTGTCGCATCCTTCAGCTGCGCCGACTGAACTTGCGGAAACATTGATAGGGCTTTTTGACGGGCTTTACCGGCCCGGAAGGTTATACCGCGCGACGGGCGTGGTCCTTGCCGAGCTGATCGATTCCAATCCTTTGCAATTTCCCCTCTTCGAAGATCCGATGCGCATTATCACGCATAAAAAATTATTCGAAGCGGTGGATGCGATGAGTGAGCGTTTCGGCAAGCACACGGTTTTTCTATCGGACGGCCTGAAGATCCCAAGACAGCACGAAGGTCCGCGCGGCAAAGTCCCTCTGCGCCGCGCGGAAATTCTCCCCGGCGAGACCACGCGCCAGCATGTCAAGTTGCCGATGCTTCATTAATAATGATCATTATTGACTTGCGGCCTGTTTTGGCCTTTGCTTGAGTGCCATGCTCAAAAAAATATTCGGAGCCGTAGTCATTGGCCTTTTCGCTGTCATCATCGTGCTTCTTTCTGCGCTTAGCGGCCTTGTCGAAACTTGGGAACTCAAAACATATGATGCAAGGATGGCGGTGGCAACAAAGTTTGCCGGAGAGAAACCCGATGACGTCGTTCTCCTTTACGTCGACGAACCGTCGCTTCAATATTTCAAGAACATGAACGTCTCGTGGCCGTGGCCGCGCGAGCTCTATTCCATGGCATTGGACTTTTGCCGCAGGGGCGGTGCCAAGGCCGTTGTCTTCGATCTCTTTTATTCGGAGCCGTCGGTCTACGGCGTCGCCGATGACCTGACGTTTGCCAACGGCGTGAAGCTGGGTCCGCCGTCATATTTTGTTTTGTTTACAAGCGGAAACCAGGGGGCCGAAGATCCGCGTCTCGGTGAAGTGCTTGAAAAGGGAAGCATCAAACTTGAAGGGACGCCCCCCGATTTTTTATTGGATGTGCAATCGTTTGAGTCGCTGCCTATCCCGCCGCTCATCGAAGCTGCAGCAGGCTTTGGGAACGCAAAGGCCGATCCCGATGTCGACGGCATTTACCGTCGCATCACATTGCTCCAGCGCTACAAAGATAAAATCATCCCTGCAATTTCGCTGAAAGTCGCAGCGGATAGTCTACAGTCTGAAGTCTCTAGTCTGAAGTCTGATTTATTTTTCGCCGACTGGAAAATCCCCCTCGACAGCGCAGGCAACATGATGATCCGCTATTACGGCCCGACGGACACCGTCATTTCATATCCTCTGGCCGAGGTCATGCAATCTTCACTGCAGCTCGCTGAAGGGAAAGAGCCGGCCCTCGATCCGAATGTGGTGAAGGATAAGATAGTTATTATCGGTGTTGCCGCACCGGGGCTTTATGATCTGAAGCCGATGCCGCTCTCGCGCGTCTATCCGGGCCCGGAGATTCACGCGACTATCATCCAGAATCTTTTGAATCGTGAAGCGATCATTCCCACGCCGCCGCTTGCACAGATTGCGCTCATCATTGCCGTCGCGCTCATCGCAGCGATCGGCCTTGCCATCATAAAGAGCTCGTGGGGCATAGGGCTTCTGATCGGCGGTCTGGGCGCCGCCTATGTGGGTGGCTCCATCGCTTTATTCACGCAAAATGTCTGGATTCCAATTGTGCAACCGGTAATGGCGCTGGCTTTATCTTCATTCGGGATGGTGGCGAAAAATTATCTCACCGAAGGCCGCAAGAAGCGCCAGATCAGGCGCGCGTTCGGCCAGTATTTATCGCCCCATGTGGTTGCGGAGATTTCAAAAAATCCGGAGACCGTAAAACTGGGCGGCCAGGAACAGATGCTCACACTTTTCTTCTCCGACATCGCCGACTTCACATCGATCTCCGAAAAGATGACGCCCTCAAAATTGGTGACGGATCTCAATGAATATCTGACGCACGTCACGCGGATCATTCTCAACCACGACGGGACTTTGGATAAATACATCGGCGACGCGGTGATGGCGTTCTGGGGCGCGCCGCTCGACATCCCCGACCATGAGACGAAAGCGGTCCTGGCGGCCATCGATGTGCAAGATAAGCTTGTCGAATTTCCGAACTTCATGACACGGATCGGAATCCACAGCGGGCCGGTTGTGGTCGGCAACATCGGAAGCGAACAAAGGTTCAACTACACCGCGATCGGCGACACTGTGAATCTGGCCTCGCGCCTTGAAGGCTTGAACAAAAAGTTCGGCACGCGGATCATCATGAGCGAGACGACATACAACAGGGCGCAGCATTTGATATACGCGCGCGAGGTGGGGCGCGTGCGCGTGAAGGGGAGAAAGGAGCCGATCGGAGTATTCGAGCCGAAGGGGCGCAAAGGCGAGGTCTCCCGTGAAATTATTGCCGCTTGCGAAATGTGGGGCGACGGATTAAGGACTTTCCAGAACGGGAACTTCACAGAGGCGTGCGCGAAATTCGAAAAGATGGCGCAAAAAGATCCGGTCGCGGAATATTATAAAAAACTTTGTTTTGAATATTTGAGCTCGCCGCCGAGAGACTTCGACGGCGTGATATCTTTCGAAACGAAATAAAAAGGAGGCGGGTATGAGAAAATTGTTGCTGGGAATGCTGGCGATGTCATTTATTGCCGGCAGCGCGTGGGCGGCGTCGATGAACGTCCAGGTGCGCGAGGTGGATGTGAAGAGTTCGCCGAATTATATGTCGGCAAGCGTCGGCAAGCTGAACTACGGCGCGAAGGTTGAGACAGGCGACGAGCAGGGGAGCTGGGTCCGGATTTCGCAACCGTCAGGGTGGATTCCACAAAGCGCTGTGACCAAGCACAAGGTCGATGTCAACGCGGATGCGAAGTTTTCAGGGAAGGGTGCATCGCGCGACGAAGTGGCGCTTGCGGGAAAAGGTTTCAACCCGCAGGTGGAGGCCGAATACAAGAGACAAAATCCGGGCCTTGTAGCGGCATATTCAAAGGTCGACTGGCTTGAAAATCAAACAATATCTCTGCCGGAACTCAATTCATTTGCCGCAGCCGGCAAACTGGGCCGCTAAAGGAGAAAACATATGAAAAAATACATCATAATATTATTTGTCGCACTTGCATCATTGATGGCGGTGAACGCCGCGCACGCGATCGACATCGGGAGCGCGATCGGTACCGCAATCACCGGAGCCCAAAAGGTTGCGGAGGCCAGTAAAGACATTACGCCAAGCGAAGAGCACTACATCGGGCGCAGCATCGCGGCGATGGTCATCGATAGATATCCGCTTGTTCAGGATCCCGCGCTGACAAAATATATCAACAACGTGGGGCTTCTGGTTGCTTATAATTCGGAGCGCCCTGAAACTTACGGCGGCTATCATTTCGGCGTCGTGCAAAGCAGCGAAGCAAACGCGTTTGCATGTCCCGGCGGTTTCATATTTGTCACGACAGCGCTTCTAAAAGAAGTGGGAAGCGAAGATCAGCTGTCCGCAATTTTGGGACATGAGGTTGCGCACGTCGCCCATCGCGATGGAATAAACGCGATAAAAAAGAGCAAGTGGACCGATCTCGGTTTCTATGCGGCAGGCGAGGCGGCCGGGAAGTTTTCACCTAATGAGGTCAAGGAGCTGACTGGTGCGTTCACAAGTGTGATCAGCGACGTGGGCAAAAAGGTCATAGAGAGCGGCTACAGCCAGAGCGACGAGAAGAAGGCCGATTCCGCGGGCGTACGTTATGCTTCAGCGGCCGGCTATGATCCGAACGGCATCGTGGCATTTTTGCAGGCCGAGGCGGAAAAGGGGATCGACACAAACAGGGGCCCGTTCGCATCGCATCCCAAGACAGATACGAGGATCAAGGAGCTGAAGGCTGAAATCGAGAAGGAAAATTTGAGCCGTCAGGTTGCCGATGTGAGGACGAATCGTTACAAAGCGATTGCGCGCCGGTAAGTTTGTTTGTCATCGCGAGGAGGCCGAAGGCCGACGTGGCGATCTCAAGTTGGGATTGCTTCGTCGCTTTCGCTCCTCGCAATGACATCAATGTTGCAGCATTTCCGATCACACTGTCCGAAAATCGAGCAGCAACCAACCGTCAATTTCGTCATAAATAATATTTAAGCTAACTTATCACTGGCACGCGAATTGCTTAAGCAAATACGCATGATGCTCATTGTACTGGCAATGGCGGGCATGATCGCCGTCCGGCCGCCTGCGATACCGGAAGGACCTCCTGTTCAGGAGGTTCAAAAGGCCGCCATGGAATACGCAAGGATAGATGCGCAGGATGCCACGAAGTGGAAAAAGCGCGCGAAGATCTCGGCCGCACTTCCCCGCCTGCAGTTCGACTATGTCAGCCGCATAAGAAACTATGTGAACGTCGATGTTAACGACAATGTCTATGTGGGGAGCGAAAATGTCGTCATAGGTCCCGAGGAGGGAAGCTATAAAGAAAGCGCCGATGCCCAGCAGAGCTTCGGTGTTAAGGCGGTCTGGGCGCTAAACGAACTCATATTCAGCCGCGATTCGCTCAATGTCTCCCGGGAGGCGCTCAATGTCATGCGCGAGAGAAACACGCTTCTCGATGCGGTGAACAAGCACTATTTTGAAAGGAAAAAGCTCATCGGCGAGATTTCCGAACTTGAAGCGCAGAAAGTTCCGAAGCCGCTTCTTCCGAAGAAGGACCACGAGTTATTCGTGAGGCGCCTCGCGCTGGAAAAGGAGGCCGCAGCCCTCGATGCCTTGACGGGGGGGTGGTTTACAAACCAATTAACCGCAGAGGCGCAAAGGACGCAAAGAGAACCATAACTATTTGAACCGCAAATACCCAAAGGACCCAAAGAGATGATAAAAGAGGACGAATTATCAAATAAAATAATTGGGGCAGCCATCGAAGTGCACCGTCATCTAGGTGCGGGATTGCTGGAATCGGCGTATGAACAGGCACTTGCAAGAGAGTTTGATTTACAGGGTATTTCTTACAGGCGGCAAGCGCCTGTGCCGCTTGTATATAAAGGTGTTAAATTAGAGTGTGGATACAGGTTGGATTTTTTGATTGATAATCTTGTTATTGTTGAGCTGAAGACAATAGAGCGTTTTTTACCAATACATGATGCACAGGCGCTCACGTATCTGCGTCTCTTAAATTGTAAATTATGTCTGTTGATAAATTTTAACATCCCAGCGTTAAGGAACGGTATCAAACGTGTGGTTTTAAATCTCTAATTTTTTGTATTTCTTTGCGTTCTTTGCGTCTTTGCGGTTCTATTTATTAGTGAAAGAATATGACTAACAGGCCGACAATCCAGCAGTAGACTGCGAACCACGAAAAGCGCGCATTGCGCATGATGGCGAGCATCCAACGAACGCAAAGATAACCGACAATGAACGATGCGAACGTACCCAGAATTATCGCCGGAATATTTTCCTGCGAAATATATTGAAGGTTCTTCCACTCAAGTACACCCGCGCCGCCGATCGCGATTACCGAAAGCAAAAACGAAAATTTTGCGGCGAGCTGGCGGTCGAGTCCGGTGAAGAGCCCCATCGAAATGGTCGAGCCCGAACGCGATATGCCGGGGATTATAGCAAGGGCCTGCGCCAAGCCAACGACGACGGCATGCCACCACTTCATCTGCTGAAGCTTGATCTCGTTTTTCTTAACCAATCGCGTCGCGAATAAAATGAATCCCGTGACGATGAGCGCGATTCCGACGGGCAGAAGCGTCGTGAACAGGCTCTCAAAAAAATCCTTGAAGGAGAAACCTATGACAACCGCGGGTATGGTTCCCAAAAGGACGAGCCAGATCGCGCGCGAGCCGCTGCCGTAAGTGAATCCGCCGGCAAGATCTTCGGGGCCGGTCCTGTGAAAAAGCCCCTTGAGTATGACAAAGACTTCGTCCTTGAGCGCAAAGAGGACGGCAAACAGAGTGCCGACGTGCAGGCAGACGTCGAAGGCGACAATAGGGCCCGCTTCGACATCAAGCTTGAACAGATGCTGAAATATCACAAGGTGGGCTGAACTTGAAACCGGCAAAAACTCCGTGGCGCCTTGAATTATCCCCAAAACGACGGCGTGAAAGATGCTAATCATTTTTTGCGGGGACGACGAGGCTCGAACTCGCAACCTCCGCCGTGACAGGGCGGCGATCTAACCGATTGATCTACGTCCCCGATCTACGACAGCTTTTAGTGCCTACTGTTTAGTCTTTAGTCAATAATCTTTTTTAAACTAAGCGCCATGCACGATCAGCTCTTTTTTTGTGGGCGCAGCAGGGATTGAACCTGCGACCTCCACCGTGTAAGGATGGCACTCTCCCGCTGAGTTATGCGCCCCTCGAAAAATAATATTCGAATCCACCTCCCATGTCGATACCAAAACGCACATTATTTTTTTGATCTTAAACTTTTTAACCGCTCTTTGATGACCCGCTCATAACCGTTTTCGGTGGGGTTGTAGTAGGTTTTGTCTTTCAATTTTAGAGGCAGATAGGTTTCGTTCGCGACGAAATGCCCTTCAAAGTCGTGCGGATATTTGTAGCCCTCCCCGTATTTCAATTCTTCCATTAGTTTTGTCGGCGCGTTTCTTATATGAAGCGGCGTCGGGAGCACGCCATGCTCCGCGACATCGCCTCGCGCTTTGAGATACGACTTGTAGGAGGCGTTGCTCTTCGGCGCGGAGGCGAGATAAGTTACGCACTGTGCGAGAGGTATCCATCCTTCGGGCATGCCCACAAAATCGTAGGACTGCATGCACGATATCGCGACCTGCACCGCCTGCGGATCCGCGTTTCCCACGTCTTCGCTTGCGAAGATCACCATGCGCCGCGCAACAAACAAAGGATCTTCGCCGGCCTCAAGCATGCGCGCGAGATAATAGACTGCCGCGTCGGGATCGCTCCCCCGCATGCTCTTTATGAACGCGGAGATGACGTTATAATGTTCCTCTCCCTTTTTATCATAGAGCAAACTTTTCTTCTGCACTGCCGCTTCCGCGTCTTTGAGCGTTATAGTCGCCTGTCGTCCCTCGTCCTTCGTCCCTCGTCTCTCGTCACCCCGTTTTACGAGATCGGCGGCGATCTCCAGAGTGTTGAGCGCGCGCCTCGCATCGCCGTCGGCTGTGCTGCATATGAAATCCATCGCGTCATCTTCGACGCTTAGTTTCAATTTGCCGAGTCCGCGGTCCGCATCTTCGAGAGCGCGCGCAACGACTATCTTTATATCTTCTTCTGAAAGCTGATTGAGGCAGTAAACTTTCGTGCGCGAGAGCAGCGGCCCGATCACTTCAAACGAAGGATTTTCGGTCGTCGAACCGACGATGGTGATCGTCCCGTCCTCGACATGCGGCAAAAGCGCGTCCTGCTGCGCCTTGTTCCAGCGGTGGATCTCGTCAACGAAGACTATATTGATGTTGTCGTGCAGCTCGCGCTGCATCTTGGCCTGACCGATAATTTCACGAAGATCGTTAACGCCGGAGAGCACCGCAGAGAGGTGATAAAACTTCGCCTTCGTCTGATTGGCAATTATGCGCGCGAGAGTCGTCTTACCTGTCCCCGGCGGCCCCCAGAAAATAATTGAAGGTATGGTATCCGCCTCGATGAGCGATGTTAAGGGTTTCCCTTCACCGATGAGATGCGTCTGCCCCACGAACTCATCTAACGTTCGCGGCCGCATCCTATCGGCCAGGGGCGCCTTTGCCGCCCTCTGAATGGCCTTCCCGGCCGCCTTTTTCGCTGTAAACAGATCGGTCATGATAGCCAAATTTCCTTAGGGGAAGCTGGTCTTCGGAGCTGCGCCACTCCCTCCGGCTACTCGTCCTGAAAATGTCGCTGATTTCAAAAGCGAATTAGGTGTCTTGCCTCCGTCAGCCCCTAATTCGCGAAATCAGCGACATTTTCACTCCTCATACGCCTGCGGTCGTCCCGGCGCTTTATGCTCCTAAGACCAGCTTCCCCCACGGAAATTTGACTACCATAGACCGCATTTTCTACGCAACAAATTAGATGACAGGCCGATAAGGGGATGATAGCCAATTAAAAAGGGGGAGCGAGGAGGGTTTATGGCGATCGAGTGTATCGGAAAGACAGATTCCATAACTAATATCGTCAGGCTATGTGAGGACGAAAAACAGAAAATGGAAGAAGTTTATTCCCGTGATATGCAACTGGGAATGTTCGCTCCGCTGAGTGACAAATATGTCAATGCGACGAGTGGGGCACTTTATAGGAGAGCCAACTCGTTTCTTAGAGGGGATGAAGTAAAGGGACTTACCATAAAGCAAACAACATCCGACGGGTCAATGAATGCCACAGTCCCGATGCTAATTGAAAAGTTGGGGGATGAAAATGACGAGGTGAGTTTAAACGCTGCATATGAATTAGGCCGCATGGGCCCTGCTGCCGAAGCTGCCATTCCGGCCCTGGCTGAAGTACTAAGGGATGGAGGAGATTTTATGCGCGAGGCGGCTGCTAAGGCATTAGGTCGCATAGGTCCTGCCGCCGTTCCGGCCTTGATTGAAGCACTAAGAGATGGAGAAGAATATTCGCGCAGGTATGTTGCAGGTGTATTAGGCGATATGGGCCCTGCTGCCGAAGCCGCCGTTCCGGCCCTGATTGAAGTACTGGAAGAAGAAGATACTCTGGCGTTTCATGCTACATATGCACTAGCCAGAATAGGTTCTGCTGCCGTTCCGGCCCTGATTGAAGCTCTTAGAGACGAAGATAGACGCTTATGGGCTGCATGTGCATTGGGAAAAATAGGCCCCGCTGCGGCAGTTGCCGTTCCGGCCCTGATTGAAATGGTGAGAGACGAAGATGAAGATGTGCGCAAAGTGGCTGCAAACGCATTAGGCGATATAGGCCCTGCTGCAGCGGCTGCTGTTCCCGCCCTGATTGAAATGCTAGGACATGAAGATGTATTTGTGTGCGATAATGCTGCACGTGCATTAGGCCGCATAGGCCCTGCTGCAGCAGATGCTATTCCGACCCTGATTGAAATGTTGGGAGATGAAAGGGGATGGGTGCCTTCCCATGCTGCACGTGCATTGGGCCGCATAGGCGCCGCTGCTGTTCCAGCTTTGACTGAAGCACTAAGAGATGAAATTGTATCTACGCGTTTGTATGCTGCACGTGCATTAGGCGATATAGGCCCTGCCGCAGCGGCTGCCGTTCCGGCCCTAGCCGAACTACTAAAAGATGAAGATGCAGATGCGCGCAGGGATGCTGCAGAAGCATTAGGCCACATCGGTCCTGATGCAGCGGTTGCCGTTCCGGCTCTGACTGAAGCGCTAAGAGATGGCGAGGCACGTGTGCGGGCGTTTGCTGCAGATGCCTTAGTCCGCATAGGCCCCCCTGCCGTTCCGACCCTGACCCTGGCTGAAACAAAAAAAATAGCAGATGAAAATGCAGATGTTCTCAGGGAATCTGAACGGGCGCGTCGTGTAATAGACGGTCTGGAAGACTAAGGCGCGAAGGTGAACCTTCCGCGTGCTACAGAATTTCCGATGCTTTGCTCACTGCACATCGAAAACTTCGCCATCATAGACAAGCTCGAGGTCGAGTTCGGGCCGGGCTTGAATATTCTCACAGGCGAGACCGGTGCGGGAAAGACGATCGTCGTGCAGGCGTTGAATCTCGTCCTTGGCGACCGCGCATCTTCGGATCTCATACGCACGGGATGTGACCGAGCATCGGTTACCGCGGTTTTTTCGATTCCCCTCCTTTGTAAGGAGGGGACAGGGGAGGTAGATCCGGCCTACCCTCCCCAGCCCTCCCTTACAAAGGGAGGGGGTGAACTTATCATCCACCGTGTCGTCTCAACGACAGGCAAAGGCAAAATCACAATAAACGGAATCCCCGCAACGCAGCAGATGCTCAAGGAGGCGGCGGAACGGCTGGTCGATATGTCCTCGCAGCACGAGCATCAGCAGCTTCTAAACGATGCTACGCATATCAATATTGTAGATCAATTCGGCGGCTATGAATCTCTGGCGGGAAGTTATCGCGATGCGCACAATCAGTATATAAACATCCGCGATGATCTCCAGAGGCTCCGCGCCAGCGAAAAAGAGGCGAAAGACCGCCTTGAATTCATGAAGTTCCAGCTTCAGGAACTCAAGAACGCGAACCTCAAAATCAAAGAGGATGAGGATCTCGAAGCGGAGAGATCAAGGATCAAGCATGCCGTCCAGCTTGAAGCGAAGATGAAAGAAGCGGAGGGGATTCTCTACGAATCCGCCGGTTCCGCGTGCGAACTTCTGGGCAACGTGGAACAGTCCCTGGCCTCATGTGCGCAAATTGATTCCTCGGTTGCTGCGTGGAAAGAGGCCGTGAGCAATGCAACTTCCTCGCTTGCCGACGTTGCGCGCGACATCAAGCGGTACACGGAGAAACTGAATTCGGATCCCGGACGGTTAGAGGAGATAGACGACCGCATCCATCTCATAAAAAATTTGAAAAGGAAGCACGGCGGCACTATTGAAGGTTGCATTGAGAGGTTACATTCACTTGAAGAAGAGGTCCGCCAAGTTGAACGCTTTGATGATATAATTGCCGAGAAAGAAAAGTTGCAGGAGGCCGCAAGAGTTGCAAGGAAAAGAGTTGCAGAGGATCTGACGAAGAAGAGAAAAGATGCGGCGATAAAATTATCGGCGGCAATCGAAAAGGAAACGCAATCGCTGGGATTTAAAAAGCTGCAATTCGTCGTAAATGTCGCCCGCCTGCCCGAAGAGGAGTGGGGTGCGGAGGGCGCGGAGCGGATTGAATTTTTGATATCTCCCAATGTCGGCGAGATGCCTAAGCCCCTTTCAAGGATCGCGTCCGGCGGCGAGCTCTCGCGCATCATGCTGGCGGTCAAGCGCGCGCTCACAGACCGCGCGGCCACGGCGTCCACTTCCGTCTTTGACGAAGTGGACTCCGGCATCGGCGGCGCGACCGCCGAGGTCGTCGGCAAAAAACTTTTTGAGGTTGCAAAATCACGTCAGGTGATATGCATTACCCATCTGCCGCAGATCGCGTCTTTCGGAGAAAATCATTTTGTTGTGGCAAAGAAGGTGGCAAAGGGCAGGACGGTCGCGTCCGTCGAAAGATTGTCGGGGGACAGAAGGACCGAAGAGCTGGCAAGGATGCTTGGCGGCACTGAAATAACGGAAACCACACGAAAACACGCGGAAGAAATGCTGAAGAGAAAAACGTGAATCGTGAATAGTGAATCGTGAATCGTTCGACGATCCACGATACACGAACAACGATCCACGTTATTTATGGAACCGGAAAAAATAATTGAGATACTGAAAGACCGTCTTGAATCCGAGGCTCTGGATGCCTTCGAGATCTGCTTCATTGGAGAGGATCGCCTTTCAGTCGAGGCGAGAAACGGGGAGGTAGAGTCCTTCTCGCAAGTGAAGCATGCGGGTGTCGCGGTGCGCGCCCTCAAGGATCACAAGATGGGATGGGGATCGTCAACCGACCTTTCATCGGGAGCGGTTGAGCGTCTCGTTTCATGCGTCGTTGCAGACGTGAATGAGGCCTCGCCCTCTGAAGAATCCGTCATTCCAAAACCTCCCAAAACGAAAAAAACGGGCCCTGAAGATTCGATTCCGGAGAAAAAGGGCAGGCCGTTCGGAGAGATTCCCGAATCGCAAAAAATTGCGGTCGCCCTTAAACTAGAGAAAGAAGCCAAGGCGGCAGATACAAGAATCGCAAGGGTGAGGCAGCCGCTCTATGAGGAGTCGGTCCGGCGCGTTGCGATTTCCAATTCATACGGCGTCCACAGAAACGCATCGCGCGGAATCGTTTCCTGCGAGGTGCGGGCGGTCGCGGAGGCGAATGGCGTCTCCGAAAGCGGCTGGGATTTTTCGTTCACGCCGAGATTTGAGGATCTGGACGTGGAGGGAACCGCAAGGCGCGCGGCCCTAAGATCTGTTTCTCTTTTGGGCGCGGCGCCTTTGCCGACGGGCCGCTACGACATCGTCCTCGAGCCGCGGCCCGCCGCACAATTTTTGCGCCTCATCGCGCCGTCCTTTTTTGCCGACAACGTCCAGCGCAGCAAATCCGCAATCGCACAGAAAAAAGGCAAAGCGGTCTACAGCAAACTCATCACGATAATGGACGACGGCCTCCTGCCCGACGGTTTTGCAAGTTTCCCCTTCGATGACGAGGGCGTGCCGCGTCGCAGGACCACCCTTGTGAAGGAGGGGTTCATAACGAACTGGCTCTACGATTCGCAGCGCGCCGCGCGCGAGGGCAAGATCTCGACGGGAAATTCCTCGCGCTCGTCCATCCACAAGCCCGCATCGATAAACGTCAGCAATTGCTTCATAAAAGAGGGCGATGCGGATAAATTATTGCAGGTGGCGGGCAAGGGATTTCTGGTCACGGACGTGATGGGGCTCCACACTGCAAATCCGGTGACGGGCGATTTTTCGCTGGGCGCGGAGGGCTTTTGCATAGAGGCGGGGGGCAAAGGCCGCCCGGTCCGCGGCGTGATCGTGGCGGGCAACATCCATGAACTCCTGGGCAGGGTCGCGGCTGTGGGCCGTGACCTCAAGTTCACTGCAAATTACGGCGCGCCATCGCTTTTGATTATGGAAGTGCAGGTGAGCGGCGCCGGCTGATATGAAGTTGAGATTTTTACTTTTCAAATGAGATCTTTTTGATTACAAAATGCTGCCACGGAGGCACAGAGGAAAACAAAACTAATTTTTTTGTATTTCTCTGTGTCTCTGTGCCTCTGTGGCTGAATTGATTTTCTCTGCGTCTCTGTGGCTGAATTTAAATATGCTGATCAAATCATACGGACATTCGGATGTGGGCAGGCGCCGCGAAAAGAACGAGGACGCGTTTCTCGTAAACGACGAGCGCCGGCTCTATCTTGTCGCGGACGGCATGGGCGGCCATCTGGGCGGCGAATTCGCAAGCAAGCTCGCCGTCGCGACAATCGACGAGGTCATCAAGGCTTTGGAAGAAGACCCCGAGACGACGCTTCCGGAAGGCGAGTCGATGAAGCCGGGCGATTTTTCCAACTGCCTGCGTTACGCCATCCGCGAGGCCTCGCGCCGCATCTTCGAGAAGGCGACTGAAGACGCGAATCTCCACGGGATGGGCACCACCACTGTGGCCCTCCTTTTCAGGAACAACAAGGCCTACGTGGCAAACGTCGGCGATTCAAGGGTTTACAGGATCCGCGGCAAGAAAATAAATCAGATCACCAAGGATCATTCCCTTGTCGGCGAGCAGATAAGGGCGGGGCTTTTGTCGGCCGACGACTCCCGCGCCCACCGGCTCAAGAATATAATCACCCGTTCCGTGGGTTTTCAGGAAACGGTCGATTCGGACGTGGATATAAGGGCCGTCCGGACGGGCGACAAGTTTTTGCTTTGCACGGACGGGCTTTCAAATCTGCTGGAAGACGGCGAAATCCGCGATATCGTCGTGAATAATGAGCTTGAAGCGGCAGTCAAAAGGCTCGTCGACATAGCCAACGAAAGGGGCGGGGACGATAATATAACCGCCATCTTGACCGAAGTAGTGGATGTGGACGTCCCATCGGAGGCTAAAAGCGCATCCCCCGACGACGATACGACTCTAGATATGGGATAACATTAAGGATTTTGAGACGTGCCCAGAGTGAATCGAAGGGTTGACAGTCATGGCGCACTGTGTTACTCGGTAAAAGAAGTAGGTCATAAAGGCAGGTTCAGTCGCTCCCTCTCAATTAACTAAATCAGTAAGTGGAAGGAAGAACGGTATTTGGCGTATGAAGAATAAAGCCAACGAACGATATAGCATAATTATAATCCCGAGGGGCAGATCCTCAATAAAGAGGTTTGAGATCTCAACCCGTATTTTGGGGTTTATGCTCGTTTTATCGGTGGGGTTTTTTGCATTCTTTACCGCCTCCGTCCTGGGGCTCATCCATTACAGAAACGCCTACCGCGCAACCGAGGACGTCAGGCTTGAGTCGGCGAATTTCAAGCTCAAAAGCTCTGAACTCGTTTCAAAGCTCGCCACCCTTGAGGACACGGTGGGAAGGACCGGCCGTTTCGCCGCGAAACTCGAATCGATTTTAAAGACGGGCGATCACATGCAATCCGGCGAAGGTCCCGTCGATGAAGAGGACTGGCTCCCCGCCACGGAGAAGGACGTCGGAAAATATCAGCTCATGGATAAGGCGTGGCGCTCTCCGTTTTCCGAACCTTTCGCTTCGAAATTCGATTTGAAACTTGACGATCTCGCAACACTTGCCGCGGGCACGGAACAGAGATTGAACAGCGCTTTTGTGCTGCAGCAGGACCGCCTTTTCTTCTGGGCCTCGCTTCCTTCGATATGGCCGACGCGCGGATGGGTGACCTCCACGTTCGGCGATTTCCGTTCGTTCAGGCTCCGCGCCGGCGGACACAGCGGCAGGTGGCATGAGGGCATAGACATAGCGGCGCCCCACGGAACGCCGGTCATGGCAAGCGGAGACGGTTTCGTCACATACGCCGGTTACCGTTCCGGTTACGGCAACATGATCGTCGTCGACCACGGCAACGGCATTTCGACCGTTTATGCGCATTGTTCCACGGTGTTTGTGGGCGAGGGGAGCAGGGTGGGCCGCGGCACGGTGATCGCCGCCGTAGGCAATACGGGCCGCTCGACGGGCCCCCATCTCCATTATGAGATCCATGTGGACGGTCAGCCCGTGAATCCCATGAACTACATCGTAGAGAATATGTAGATAAGTAGGGCAGGCGTCTCGCCTGCCGGAATGTATGGACAGCCGAGACGGCTGTCCTACCGAATATTTTGTCCCGGCTAACGAAGTGTCAGCCGGGGTTTTTTTTGACCTGTCCTTGACCTTAACCTTGACCTTGACCTAATCAGCATATAGATTTCCAAATCCACATGATCCTAACGCTGTTCAAGAAAATCGTTGGCACGAAGAACGAGCGGGAGCTCAAGCGCATCAGGCCAGTCGTTGTGCGTGTCAATGAGCTTGAGCCGGAGATAAAGGCCCTGTCCGATGCCGATCTCAAGGAGAAAACAGCCGCGTTCAAAAGCCGCATCGCAAACGGTGAGCCCTTGGAATCGATACTGCCTGAAGCCTTTGCGGTCGTGCGGGAAGCTTCTATCCGCGCGCTGGGGATGCGCCACTTCGACGTCCAGCTCATCGGCGGCGTCGTCCTCCACGAAGGCAAGATCTCGGAGATGAAGACAGGCGAGGGAAAGACCCTCGTCGCGACTCTTCCCGTCTATCTCAATTCGCTCACGGGGAAGGGCGTCCATGTCGTCACGGTCAACGATTATCTTGCGCGCCGCGACGCGGAGTGGATGGGCACGATATACAAGTTTTTGGGCCTCACCGTCGGCACGGTAGTTCACGGCCTCACCGATCAGGAGCGCCAGTGGTCGTACAACGCCGACGTCTCATACGGTACCAACAACGAATTCGGCTTCGATTATCTGCGGGACAACATGAAGTACGACCTGTCGCAGTATGTCCAGCGGCCGCTCAATTACGCGATCGTCGACGAGGTGGACTCGATTCTGATCGACGAGGCGAGGACGCCCCTCATCATCTCCGGGCCGGCGGAGGAATCAACCGAACTTTATTACATCATCAACGGCATCATCCCGTATCTTAAACAGGAAAAGGACTACACGCTCGATGAAAAATCCCGCGCCGTGATGCTCTCCGAAGGGGGCGTCGCGAACGTGGAGCAGCGCCTCAACGTGAAAAATCTCTATGATCCGCAGAACATCAATCTTCTGCACCACGTGAATCAGGCCCTCCGCGCGCACACGCTCTTCAAAAAGGATGTCGACTACATCGTGAAGGACGGGCAGGTGATGATAGTCGACGAGTTCACGGGAAGGCTCATGCCCGGCAGGCGCTGGAGCGACGGCCTCCATCAGGCGGTCGAGGCGAAGGAAGGCGTGAAGATCGAGAATGAGAACCAGACGCTGGCGACCATCACCTTCCAGAATTATTTCAGGATGTACAATAAGCTCGCCGGCATGACCGGAACCGCCGATACCGAAGCCGCGGAGTTCGCAAAAATATACAATCTGGACGTGATGATCGTCCCCACGCACATGCCGATGATAAGGATGGACAATCCGGACCTGATCTACAAGACGACCGACGCGAAATTCAAGGCGGTCGTCGAGGAGATAAAGGATTGCCACGAGAAGGGGCAGCCGGTTCTGGTCGGAACGATATCCATCGAGAAGTCGGAGCTCGTTTCAAAGATGCTCACGCGCTTCGGGATCCCCCATCATGTCCTGAACGCCAAGCACCACGAAAAGGAGGCGGAGATCGTGGCGCAGGCCGGACGTTACAAGGGCGTTACGATTTCAACCAACATGGCTGGCCGCGGGACAGACATCATATTGGGCGGCAACCCCGTCTTCCTCGCGCGCACCAAGGTCGGCAAAGAGGCAAGCGAAGAGGAATATCAGAGGGCGCTTTCCGAATTCAAAAAGCTCACGGAGTCCGAAAAACAGAAGGTGATCGCCGCCGGCGGTATGCATATACTCGGGACCGAGAGGCACGAGGCCCGGCGCATCGACAACCAGCTCCGCGGAAGATCCGGCAGGCAGGGGGATCCAGGCTCGTCGCGCTTCTACCTCTCGCTTGAAGACGATTTGCTCCGCATCTTCGGCGGCGAGCGCATATCCACGATGATGGAAAGGCTGGGGATGGAGGAGGACGAGGAGATCACCCATCCGTGGCTCACGCACGCGATCGCCAACGCGCAGAAAAAAGTCGAAGGGCACAACTTCCTGATCCGCAAGAGCCTTCTCGAATACGACGACGTGATGAGCCTGCAGAGGAAATCCATCTACAAATTGAGGCGCGAGATACTGGCGGGTTCCGACACGAAGGACATGATGTTAGACCAGATCGACCAGATCGTGACGGGGGTGATCGAGGACGAGCTTCCCGACCGCATCGATTCGTCGTTCGACGCAAAACCCCTTGAGGAGAGGGTCAGGGGCACGTTCAACATGCCGTTTTCCTTTGGCGATATCCCGCAGGACAAGAAGACGAAAGACAGCGTGGGGCAGCGTCTCTATGACAGTGTCGTCAACTACTATGACGAGAGGGAGGCCGTGAACACGACTCCCATAATGCGTCAGGTTGAAAAGATCATTCTCCTGCAGACGCTCGATGGACTCTGGAAGGACCACCTGTTGCAGATGGACCACCTGCGCGAGGGGGTCAGCCTCCGCGGATACGGCCAGAAGGATCCGCTACTCGAATACAAAAAGGAAGGGTATCTCCTGTTCCGCAACATGATGGACCAGTTCACGCTGGATGTCGTCCAGAAGGCATTCCGCGTGCAGGTGACCACGGAGGAGAGTGTCGCCCGCGCGGCCGAGGCGGGAAGGCGCAGTCAACAGACGAGGATCAGCCACCGCGAGGTGACGGCATTTGCGAAGGAGGCGCCGAATGAATCCAGAGGCGATTTCGGCGCGCCCGTGCAAACGGTTCAATATGAGGGCCCGAAGGTCGGAAGAAACGATCCGTGCCCCTGCGGCTCGGGGAAGAAGTATAAAAAATGCTGCGGGAAGTAAGTGGCATCCCCCTCCTTTGTAAGGAGGGGTTAGGGGAGGTAGATCTACCCCACCTAACCTCCCCTTACAAAGGGGAGGGATGTTTAGTTTTGATACTTGGAATTTTTATTGTCGGTGTGGTATAAACTGTAAATATGTCAGATGAGGCGCCTGCACAAAGAGTCGGCTTTTCCTTCGTAAACTTAAACGAGATTTTCATAAAGTACAGCGATATTGTGCTCGCGGTTCTGGTCATCGCCGTCGTGGGCATGATGATCATCCCGCTTCCCACCTGGCTTCTGGATATCCTGCTCACGATCCAGATCACAATCGCCGTCATCATCATACTCGTCGCATTATACATCAGCGAGACGCTGCGCATCGCATCGTTTCCGACGATCCTGCTCATAATCACGCTCTACCGCCTTTCGCTCAACATATCCACGACAAGGCTCATCCTTGCGCAGGCGAATGCCGGTGAGGTTGTCAGGGCGTTCGGTTCGTTCGTCGTCCGCGGAAATTACATAGTGGGCGGCATCCTCTTCCTAATCGTCACCCTCATCAACTTCATCGTCATCGCGAAGGGCGCAGAACGTGTGTCGGAGGTGGGCGCGCGCTTTACGCTGGACGCGATGCCGGGTAAACAGATGTCTATCGACGCGGATTTGAGGGCCGGCATCATCAACATGGAGCAGGCGATCCAGCGCCGTATGCATCTGCAGCGCGAGTCGCAGTTCTACGGCGCGATGGACGGCGCCATGAAGTTCGTGAAGGGCGACGCGATCGCAGGCATGATAATCATCCTCATCAACATCATCGGGGGATTCATCATAGGTGTGGCGCAGCGCGGGATGACCTTTGTGGACGCGATTCAGGTCTACTCGCTCTTGACGATCGGAGACGGACTCGTTCAGCAGATCCCGGCGCTCATCATTTCGGTCTCCGCCGGTATCGTCGTGACGCGCGTCGCGTCCGAAACCGAGGCGTCGAACCTGGGCCGCGAAATTGTCACACAGATGACCGCCTATCCCAAGGCCCTCATCATCGCGGCGGTGCTATTGGGCATCATGGCGGTCATCCCGGGCCTTCCTAAAATCCCGTTCATCGTAATGGGACTTATCGTCGGCACCGTTGCCGCGCTTCTCATCAAGTCGAAGGAGAAGGTCGTCAAAGAGATCATGGATACTCCGAGGCAGGACGTCGTCAAAAAGGCGGTGAAAAAACACGGCGACGTTCTGCCGTTCATCATGCCCTCTCCCATTTCACTTGAGGTGGGAAGCTCCCTCATTCCGTTCGTTGATGACGCGCAGGACGGCGGCAGATTCATAAACGAGCTGATACCTCTTCTGCGTCACGGGCTCTATTACGAGCTGGGCGTCAATTTCCCGGGTATTCAGGTCCGCGGCCAGACGGTCGATATGGAGCCCGAGGCCTACGTCATAAACATAAATGAAGTGCCCGTCGCGCAGGGGCGCGTGATGAAAGGGCACATCCTCGTCGGCGAGCCGCTTGAGCAGTTGCAGCTTTTCAACATCACGGGTACGGAGACGATACACCCGATCGACGGCTCCGTCGTTACGTGGATATCGGATCAGTTCAAGGACGTCGCGACACAGGCGGGCTTCAGGATGTGGGACACCTCTGAATATTTGATCCTCCATCTTTCATATATCCTTCGCAAGCACGCGCACGAATTTTTGGGCCTGCAGGAAATACAGACGATGCTCACGGAACTCGAAAAGACGCATCCGGCGCTCGTCAAAGAACTTGTGCCCAAGGTGATCACACTTTTGCAGCTGGCCGAAATTTTCCAGAGGCTCGTGCAGGAGGACGTCGCGATAAGGGATCTGAAAACTATCTTCTCCACACTTGCGCAGTGGGGCGAGATCGAGCGCGACACACTGACACTGACGGAGCATGTCCGCGCCGGGCTAAAGCGCTACATCACGCACAAGTATGCCGGCGCCGCAAACACGTTGGCGGTTTATCTATTGGATGCGGATGTCGAAGACCTTGTGAAGAACGCAATAAGAAGGACGGAGAAGGGAAATTACCTGGCGCTCGAACCCGAGATAACGCAGGAGATAATAGAGGCGGTCGGAAAAGAGATCGCGTCGCACCCGTTCCCGCCGGGCGCGCGTCCCCCCGTGATTTTGACGACCGCAGAGATTCGCCGCTATTTCAGAAAGATCGTGGAGCTCGAGTTCCCGCAGCTTTCTGTCTTGTCATATCAGGAGCTTGCCGAAAACCTTCGCATACAGCCCATCGCCCGCGTCGGCATCCCGCAATCGGTCCTGCAGGCCGCAAACGTCTAAAATCAGCCACAGAGGCACAGAGAAAAGCTAAAATAAGCCACAGAGACACAGAGGCACAGAGGAATACTATAATTTAAATTCTGCCACAGAGACACGGAGACACAGAGAAATACAAAAAATTATAGTTTTGTTTTCCTCTGTGTCTCTGCGCCTCTGTGGCGGCCTTTACTCACATTTTCTCGATCGACTGCTTCAAATTCGCCGCGGTCAGATATTGCAGCTCGCTTTTATCGGCCAAAAAGACCTGAAGTTCACTGTGGACTTTTTTAAAGTCGATTCCGGAAATTCTATTGAGAAGCAGCTGTTTCAAAACATCCGTCGTGAGTGAAGGTTTTTTGCCCGTTGTCTGCTCAATGGCGTTTTCAAGCTGCGCAAAATTGGGCGACACTTTTTTGCCCAAAAACCACATCAGGTCGTAAATATCCCTGCCCTTGGTGTACTGTCTCATGAGGACCGCGTGCAGCTTTCCCGCGAAAAGTGACGGTAAATCAAAGTGGAAAATGCTCATCGGCATGTATTTCTGGTTGAAGCTGACCTCGGTTCCGAAACCAGCAGGCGGATTGCAATCGATTTCAACTTTGATGAAAAGCTTCTCATCTTTTCGCGCCGTGATACCGCACTCCTGCATCAAATCGGGAAATTTCAAAAAGGAGTTTGCAACGGCGCCTTTCGTCTTGGGTTTGAACTCGATCTTGATGTTCCATGCCTCAAAAGAACGGCCCAATTCATGAAGAAAATCACCGAAATCGAAATTTCGTTTTGAGACCAGCGAAAAATCCAGATCCTCGGAAAAACGCTTCAAGTCATAGAGAAAGCGAAGCGCAGTCCCGCCGACAAACGCCACATTTCTGATATAACCCTTTTCTTCGATGAACTTTAGGACCAGCGCCTGCAGATATTCCCGCAGGAGATTATATTTTTCTTCAATCGACGGGATTGCATTGAGTTTATCTTTGATGATGTCTCTCATTTTTTCACCCACCCCTTTAAAGTGCGCACAAATTTTAAGAGCTTTTTGCTTTTCATTTTTTCCGCGAACTTCGTCATTTTTCGGAAATCGAGGCGTTCTATATTCTGAAGGCGCAGCGATTCTTCGATGAAAGACTCGTCAAATTCGGATGCCGCTTCAACATTGAGATAGAGGTAATCCATGAGCGCTTTTTCGGGAGATGCGATCAGGCAATCGAAACCAAACTCGTCTTTGAGCGCCTCAAAACCGAAAAAGGCGTCTCTCTTGATATTTCTGTAGAGAAATTCGCCGAAGCGGTTCGAGAATTTTTGCGTCTTCTTTGTCGATAGGGACGTGACGGCATACACCGCCTCCGGGATCATCCCGTAATGGCTCAACGCATATTCAAGGCTGATATATGATGGGGAATACAAAATGTTGGCGATGAGTTTCTTGGAAATGCCGACCCTTCGCTCATCATCGTTTAGTGTGAACAGTCCCTTGCGCAATCTGACGACCTTGCCCTCCTTGACCCATTTATTGACCTGGTTATAGAGGGTCTTTTCCGATCCCGCCAGCGCCCCGAAGATCGCCGTCGTAAAATACGGATACCCCTGAAGCTTCTTTTTAAACGATAGATATTTCATTTCTCTAGTTCCCATTATAATGGGAACTAGAGAAATATACAAGGATTTTATCTCAACCGCCGGACTCTGCAAGATACTGTCGAAATATGACAGTATTCCTCAAAACTAGCCACAGAGGCACAGGGAAAACCTAAATCAGCCACAGAGGCACGGAGACACAGAGAAAACCAAAGATATAGTTTTGGTGTCCTCTGTGCCTTAAGCGTCTCTGTGGCCGAGGTTTCTTATAACACCCGTAATTCCCCATTTTACCGTAGGCGTCGGACGCCTTGTTATACGACGTTATACGGTGACTAGGACACCCAGAATCACCCAGAAATTACGCAACTTTTTGGCCATATTGCCGATAAGGGGTCGTTGGGGGAAATTATCAATATATGGCCACAGAACCCGTAAAAACGGCCAACCCTCGCACCCCCGCGGTGCAAACAGAACCGCTTAGCACCCCCGCGGTGATAGATGGCTACACAGAGCAGGGGTCTGCGGCGGTTGATACATATGTTACAGTGCAGCGCCAAACCGCTACGGCGTCCACTCCTGCACGCCCGGCCCGCGGAAATTGGTTCACGAATTTAATTTCCAGAATGTTCACTCGTACCCCGCGGATTCCGGACAACTATCACACAGGCTACAACGGCTGGATTCCACTTTCGGACATCGTGGCATTTTTTGAGACGGTCAAGACGCATCACCTTCAAAATATCCGGAGCCATTACGGCGAGATCGTGACAAACGGTTTCGATCGCCGCCAGATATACGATGTCCTGATGCGCCAGTTCAATGTCGCCCCGGCTCAGCTTGAGCACGATATCGGGCATCAAAACCCAAATCCCAACAGATCAATTACGGAACTCACCAGTAACGCAGTCGACGCGATGAACGGCCGCCACAGGGGAGATGTCAATGTAACGATAAGAGACGGCAGTTACATCGTTGAAGATACCGGCTCCGGCATGAGCGCAGAGGAGGTATTTGAAAAACTCCTTATTCCGCAGCTTTCGGGAAAGAGCGGAGAGGTGACGATAGGGAGATTCGGGATCGGATTCTACACAGCCCTCGTTCATCTAAGAAATCAAAACTCGCGCGTGATCGTCGATACAAAACGCGAGGGGCAGGATGCGATACGATTTGAATTTATACGCCTCAACGGCGAGCTTGGAGTCAGGGTCGGAAGATCAGACAGAACAACTCATGGAACAACCGTCACAGTCGTAGATGATGCGATAAGACAGGATGTCATGAACCAAGAGCTTGCCTCCAATATGGGTTACGTTCTCAATCGCACAATAATGGTTAACGGCCGGCCCATTAATGCGCTTGATTCGTCGCGCGTGAGAACTGTCGGAAACGGAAGGCTTTATGTGTCGGAGGAGACAGGCCTTCAGGGCAGGGTTGTAATTACTGTAGGCGGAGTGAAGATCGAGGAGTTTGAGACAACCGGTTATCCGGTTCCTTCGCTCATGGTGTTTGACCTTCCGCTTAGCACGAAGCTTCCTGAAAGCCGCAATCAAATCCGCGTTAATAGAGGTGTAGTGAATCAGGTGAGGGCATTCATAGATGCGGTCAATGATATAGAAGGCTATGGAAACAAGATTGCGTATCTGAACGGCCTCGCCCCGATGATCACAGAGCTGCAGAGGAGAAACGAAGACGTCGCCCGCTCAAGCGATATTGCGGAGTATGCAAGATTTGTTGCCGGCAGATATTTGCACGGCAAGAAACTCATGCCGGATGATCCTGTCTATGATGTGGCGGCCCGAGAAGATGTAATAAGGGTCAATGACTTATATCTGGGGCGAAACTGGCATGAACGGTTTCATTCAGTGCCCGAATGGCGCGGCCAAAACAGGATGGTCCTTGCCGACTTTGCGGCGGTTGCAGGGAGCGGAATAATTTACGACGCCCTACGCAATATAATCATACTTGACCGCTCCCTCTATGAAACACACAAGAACGATCCTGCGGGGCTTGAGGTGTTGGTCAGCCATTTGCCGTTGCACATCCAAAATGAATGGAATTGGTCAAGTGTTCAGGAAGCTGAAGGCGTTCAAGTTGCTCAACTCCAAGATGCATCAAAGATTGAAACAGTAAGACCGGCGGACAACGCCGCAATAAACACAGAACCCGCACCGCTAAGCCCGCTGCTTGATCGTGTCACGGAGAGGCATCCAATCTTAGTTGCGCAACTTGAGGCGCTCAAAGATCTGGAGATGAGAGATCCGGAGGCGGTGCGTCTGATTGCCGAGATGCCAAGCGTTTATATACCATATATCGGGTTTGGCACTCCTAGTGGCGTGTATATTATTAAAACAAAGGCGGATCGGTTGTTTGGAGTACGAGATATGGATCATGATAAGGGGTATTATGTTGTTCGCTTAGCTCGGGCGGATGGAACGCCGGCAATCGAAGGCCAGTTTTTGAGCTTGGCGGCAGCAGGAAAAGATGCCGAGTTTATTATAGCCAAGGGACTTGATGACAGTCTTTCACAACTCCTTAAACTGGACGGATCGCCGGCATTCGAAGCGAAATTCAGATTTATGTTGGCAGCCAAAACATCGGACAACCACTTTATTGCAGTCGACGGGCCATCCGGCTTGTTCTGGCAGCTCCTCAAAACAGATGGAACACCTGCAATCGAAGGTGAATTTGTAACAATAGATTTACTTGGAAAAAACTATCAGTTCATTAAAGTTCAGGGGCCGGATCAATTGTACCGGCTTTTCAAATCGGATGGAACACCGGCTATTGAAGGGTCATTTGATTATGTGGAGGTAATGGGAAAGGACGATCAGTTTTTCGGAGTTAGGGGGTCAGATGGTTTATATCGGCTTTTCAATTCGGACGGCACACCGGCAATTGAAGGGGAATACGATAAAGCGTCTGTAAAAGGAAGGCATGAGCAATTTCTTGAAGTTTGGAGGTCAGACGGCCTGGTTCAACTCTTCAAATCGGACGGGACAATTGTAATTGAAGGCAAATTCGAAGGATTGAAAGTTCTGGGAAATGACGATCAGATTATTGCAGTCATGGATTCAAATCACCGCTGGCGGCTTTTTAAATCGGACGGCACACCGGCAATTGAGGGGGAATTCATAGATGTGACAGCGCTGGGGAATGCCCGTCAGTTTATTGCAGTTATGGCAGCAGATCGCCGCTGGCGGCTTTTCAATTCGGACGGCACACCGGCAATTGAAGAAAAATTCAGATACGCGGACACGCTGCAGGGAAGAAGCGATGAGTTTATTGCACTTCAACGATTAGATAAAGGGTGGCAACTTTTTAAGTCAGACGGAACTTTGGTGATGAGTTCTCAAAGCGAAATGAGCCCTCTGACTAGAGTAATGGCGGCAAGCGCCCAATTCTTAATCGAGAATCATTTCAGTAAATTGGTGATATTAAGACCGGACGGGACTGAAGTTGTCGGGGAAGCGGACCGGCTGGAAATAGTGGAATATAATGAACGGGATGGCATCTTTACTTTGTTTGATGAAAATTCCCACCGTCTGATGGAATCGTTTGACGTGAGAAATCTGTCGTCCGCGCGGGTCCGCTCGAATCTTGAGCGGCTGATCCATTCGAATTTGGAGGCTTTTCCGAAACAGGTTGCGCTCTCCCTCCTTTCATTCCCTGAAGATCTTTTTGATTTTGCGCTTGCCATACTTCCACATACAAAGATGGATATGAGGTACGCGCAAAACCTCCTCGAAATATTACAACCCCTGGCCGCCAAATATTCGCCTGAAATCGTGGGCCTGCTTTGCGATGTTGCCTTATCCCTAGGCTGGGGTGATGCGCCGCCTCAAAATGCGTTAGCGAAACTGGAAATTCTGTCCGGACATCTTTCGAGGGCTGATCTTTCAAGCTTCCGGGATATCCTCGCGCAATCTCCGGAGGTGCGCGATTCATTAAGGAGCGGCCGGTGGGACAGACTCACGGTCCTGCCTCCAAAGCTTCGGGCATATGCCTACTATCTTGGAATGGATAGCGAAGGACTTCTTCTGCAGGGTTCGACTCAAATACCCGCTGTTACGGGAAGCGGGACATTCTCCCTTGTCGATCTCAATACCGCCGTCAGATCGCACAGGGGTGAGTGGCGGGAATTCAATGGCAGTGCGGCAAATGCCTCGCGGTTGATAAGACGGCAGACGGCAAGGACCGATCCGGAAGTCTCTACCAACCGGATCCGCCACGCAATGTATCATCTGGGCGACGGCCAGAACCTCCTCTTCATAAGGGAGCTTATACAAAATAGTTTGGATGCAATTCGTAATAATGGAGGTGGAGGCGGCGAAGTGAATGTGGAGAGCTTTGAGGAAGACGGCGCGCATGTGCTCCGCATTACGGACCCGGTCGGAATGAGTTTAACAGATGCGCTTAATAACCTCTTTATCTTCGGAGAGAGCACGAAGGGTGAAGCGGATCTGGGCAAATTCGGCGTCGGCTTCTTCACGATTTATCCGGGCGCAAAAGAAATTCGGATCAAGACCGGAACGGGAGACGGAAAGGTCGCGATCTTCACGCTCCGTCCCGTCTATGACGGCGAAACGGTGGTCGATATCACTATGTCTTATGTCGTGAGAGATGAAAATTTCAAAGGGACAATAATCGAGCGAATATCGAACAGTGAAATCCCGGCACTTGACGCCGCCATAGCAAGGAGCTCCGTTTTATCCTACGGGCGTTTTCTCGATGCGGAAGAAATCGGTGTTGAGTACAACGGCAGACAGGTGAATCAGGCGATGCGACCCATTGCGGATCAAGACGTGCCGGGGGTCGGCAGGGTGCGAATATTTGAAGCAAGCGAGAACGCATTTACTGTCGGCGGTCTCTACGTGAAGAATATCCCGCCCAATTTTTATGAAACTCTCCCGCCGGCAATCAGAGAAATAGTGGTGCCCACTGGCATCGTAATTGATCTTCCGGGTTCAACAGCTGTGGTGCGTTCCAGAAACGATTTCGTGGATCCTGCGGCATTCGAGGGGAGATTGATGCCGGCCGCGCACGCCATGTTGGTTCAAAATTATCTTTCGCAATTTGCACGCGGCGAAGTTGATATCAGCGGCATCCCGGAAGTCTATTTCAACTCGTTATACGGTTTTGCAGAAGAACGTCGCATACCACGGGAGATTCGTGAGGACGCAGAGCAAGTGCGAAACGGCGAAGGACTGCAGCATATCGAGAAATATCTCGATGACCGCAAATTTCTGCAGCTCCTGACGCTGCTTCCCTGTCTGAATGTGGGCGAAGAGAGAATTTCAATGTACGAGCTCCTTGAGCGCGTGGAAAAGGGTGAGGAGATCGATCAATCAAGGCTCCCCCGCGCTATTAAAGTACGTCTAGGGCAAGCAATGGAATCGGTGAATATTCAATCCCGGAATAAAGATATGATGGGTCGTGTTGCACAAGAACTGGGAATATCTGAAAGTGGAAGGGAATTGGCGCTCGATGATTGGAGGGAAGATCGGTTGCACCGGCATTGGAAGAGGGCCGATGCGTTCAGACAGGAGGCAAATTCTTATGACGCCTTCCTTTCTGTTGCGGACCGGTTAATGGGCATGGCGGGAAGCCGGGGGCATACCGTCGGTTTATCGAGCTTTCTTGAGAGAAACGCCCTTGCGGATCATGCTGTCGATTTTCTTGGCAGGATCAAGATGTACTTCTCGCTGACCGCTGCGGAGAGATATGCGAGCGAGCTGGCCGAAATCCTGTCTGCCGATCAATATCCCGCGGAGAGAATGCAGCGATTTATGGCCGGGCTGATAGATGATGTAACGCACGAGATGACGCATGATCTCTTGGAAGGTTCAGATGAATGGACGCACGATCCGGAGTTTTACAGAAGGCAGCAGCAGATCGTTACACAACTTTTGCGCTCCGGTCCGCTCGAGCTTGAAAAACTATGGCGGGATCTCAAAGCACGATATCCAAATCCCACATTCATGCCGGAGAATGAGTTCTTGAAACTTTTGGTGACCGGGCGAAGTGAAAATCCCTCCGGCGCATCGCCGGCTGCGGCGCCTTCGGCAACACCGGCACCTGTACCGCAAGCCCCGCCTGCGCCATCTGCTCCGCCCGCACCGGCAAACAATGGGGCCGCATCGACGGCGGCTTATGAAGAGATCACACGTCTTCCGGGTCCGGAATGGCAGGATGAGGAATGGGAATCCGTTGATGATGAATATGAGCCGGGAGAGGATCCGTCAACTGCCGACATCAGCGCCGGCGTATACACTGGAACCTTTGAAGGCGTAGGCATGGCGCTTCCGTAAAATCGGCAAAAGAGAGAAGAATTTTATCCGCAGATTACGCAGATTTATCAAAACATTTCTGTGCAATCTGCGTAATCTGTGGATTACTCAAATATTAAATTCACGACCGTGATAAACGCGAAGATAAGTACGAGGGCGCCCAGGCCGATCATGCCTATCTCGACCGGCGTCAGGCGCTTGAGCAGCGGTCTTTTTGGCATGTGCAGCGGGTAGGGGGCCTGCCTTTGCGGCGCCCCTTCTTCGCCTCCCCACGCTTCAAGCGGCGATTCCCCCTCCTCGCGCGGCGCCTCCTCTTCCGGCGGCGCCTCCTCCGGAAGCGGGCCTTCCTCGGAAAGAGCCTCCTCCTCCGCCATCGGTATCTCATGGGGCTTTACAGGCGCCGGCGTGCGCTTGGGCGGTATTTTTTCAGAGAGCTGCGCAAGATTTATCTCCTGCGGATTTCGGAACATGAAAACAATAGTGCCCAGCGCCACACGGTCTCCGTCGTGCAGAAATTCTTCGACGACCCTGCGGTTGTTGATGAACGTCCCGTTCTTGCTCTCCAGATCCCTTATGACGATCCCGCCCCAGCGTTTTGAAATCTTCGCGTGCTTTCGCGACATGACGAATTCGTTTATGGGAAATTCGCAGGAAGGATCGCGGCCGATGACAAGCTCGCCCATCTCGTCTGAAAAATAGATTTTCTTGCCCTCGGCGACGCCGTTTAAAACTTCAAGGCTGGGAACAATTTCCTTATCAAGCGCCCTGATCACCTTCTTTAAAAGTTTCACTTCAAGTATGTCGCTGTCGGTCACCTCTTGGTTATATGAACTCTCGAGCGCCTCGTCGGTCAGATAGAAGCGCAGGTCATACGCGTCAATTGAGATGAGATCATTGTTGCGAAGGAGATGCTTTTCGTTGGAGCGGATCTTTGTTCCGTTGAGCATCGTCCCGTTGCCGCTCCCCAGATCGATCACGAAGAAATTCTCCTCCTGACGGACGACCTGCGCGTGGCGGCGCGACACGCTGGAGACGGGCAGGACGACGATGTTCTCGTCCATCCGCCCGATTGTGATTTGCTCCTCAAGACACTCGTGCGTCCATCCCTCTTTTTTCCCGCGCTCGTTTATGATCAGTTTTGGCATTTGAATTTGCTCGTCTCCAGAGATTGTCTTGCCGTCGCGGCCTCGACCGGAAATTTATTGCCGGCCACTGCGACGAAGCGGCAAAGCATCGCGTATCCGTCGTCTGCGCGCCCCATCTGCTGATACAGAAGCCCAAGGTTGTAGAGCGCGCGCGCGTTCTTGGGATCTATCGTCGTAGTGTATTCCCACTCCCTCTGCGCATCAAGTGTTTTACCGAGTTTCAGATAAGCCAGGCCCAAATTGTATGATGCGTCGGCCATCTGGGGGTTGACCTCCTTGGCTTTTTTGAGCGCAGTGGCCGCCTCGCCGTAGAGGCGAGCCGCCTCGGAGTTGTTTCTCTTGAGCTGTTCGTCCTCCGCCCACGAAAGATACGTCGTCCCGATCCTGAACCACGCCTGCTCGTTTAAGGGATTTTTTTCCGCGACCGCTTTGAATTCGTTTATCGCCTCCTGATAGCGCTTCTCTTTGAGATAGAAAAGGCCCAGCTGCAGGCTGCTCTCCTGCTGGCCTTTGGGGGCCCCTCCCGCGCTCAACTCCTGCGCCTTCTGGAAGCAGTTTTGCGCCTGAAACTGGTCGCCCTTTTCAAGATAGACGTCTCCAAGCTTGTTCCACAGATCGGGATTCATGGGTTCGTTGCCGAGCGCCAGGCGGTAGCGGATGATCGCCAGCTCATATTCGCCCAGTGTCCTGTAGACATCCGCGAGCGTTTTGTGGACGTGGACGAGATTGGGATTGAGCTCCGTCGCTTTGACGAACTCCGCCTCCGCCATCCCGACAAAGCTTTTATCTTTGCTCACCTTGGTTTTTTCAAGATACGCGAGCCCCAGATTGTAGTGCGCGTCCGCAATCGTGCCGTCCTTTTTCAGGCCCTTTTTTATCGTGTTTATCGCGTCGTCGATTTTTCCCTGCGCAAGATAGACAGCGCCCAGATTGTTGTATGCGTTCGCGTAGTCTTTATCGAGCTTAATTGCGCGGCTGAATTCCGCCGCGGCCGCATCGAGATTGCCCTTCAATTTGTAGACGGTTCCCAGATTGTTGAACGCCTCGACGTATTCGGGCGAGAGCTCGATTGCCGTCTTGAGCTCGAACTCGGCGCGGTCCAGATCCTGTTTGTTGAGATACGAGATGCCCTGATTGTTGTGATAGACCGCGCGCGCCGTGGGCATGGTGATTTTCTTCTTGGCGTAAGCCGGAAAAGATATGATGAGAAGCAGAGAAGCCAAGAAGCAGAGAATTTTTATTTTTCCATACATGGATTTATCTCGTATGCCTTCTGCAGGGCCTTCGATGCCTCTGCACTGTTTCCCAGCCTTTCGTATATGCGCGCCAGATGATACCATGCAATCGCGTCTTCGGGAAGATGTTCCACCGCCTTTTTGAGCGCGGCGGCGGCCTCAACCCATTTCTCCTGGCCCGCCGCTATGAGCCCCTCGTTGAAGGAAGCCTGATTTAAAAGAAAGGGGTTCTCGAATTTTAAAGAACCGTCGCTCTTCTTAGTCGGTTTTTTCTGCATAAGCACAACCGGCGGCGGGCGCTTGGCGATCCGGTTCATATCGGAAAGCTCCCGCTCCGCCTGTTGAAAATAGGGGCCGAACGGTTCCTGCCGCTGCTTGTGATAAAAACCCAGAAAAGTGAGAAGGTCTATCAACCCCTGATAGCCCAATGGCGAACGGTAGTCGCTCTTTTTCGCCTGCTCGAACCACGTCTTTGCGACCTCCATTTCA
>Ga0315291_10000985_pt1 | contig 38323 bp, 28 predicted proteins | sample YL17G12_20_MG_FD_203070 | JGI IMG/M metagenome (GOLD analysis project Ga0315291, IMG submission 203070) | Sediment microbial communities from Yellowstone Lake, YNP, Wyoming, USA - YL17G12_20 | ecosystem: Environmental > Aquatic > Freshwater > Lake > Sediment | place: USA: Wyoming | collected...
AGACCGATATTCAGGCCGTTATGAACGGCCAGACTCCGCCGCCGGCGCAGATATACATGCCGGTGCTGTCGCCCGCCAATATCTACGATGCTGAGCCGCAGAACTTTAAGAAGGTCAACTTAAAGGATTCTGCGACACTGTCGAACGAGTGGCAGAAGCAGCAGGTATGGCCGGAGTGGTAAGACGCTTGATACAACGCTAAGTTGGTCATCCTGATTCGCATTACTCGGGGCATAAGCGATGTTGCTTATGCCCCGTTTGTTTGGCGGGCGCAGAGTATGACAGCCGTGGCGAAAACTCAGTGACCTCGACAGCATCACGAAAGAGCAAAAACCACCCCCACCTTGGCCTGCTGCTGACAAACCCCTCTTTATGGATTCAACGGAGAGGGCGGGATTCGAACCCGCGGTCCGCCAGAAGGCGGACACCGGTTTTCGAAACCGGCTCTATAAGCCACTCTGACACCTCTCCATTCAAAAAACGCCCGTCACTTTCACCGACCGCGACAAAACCCATGGTCGCGCCAAATACCCACCGACAAACCACGACTTACTTTACAGCCAATGAGAAAGTATTGCAAGAGGATTACGCCCCGCGGGAAAGGCCGCAACGCACCGCATTCATCGCTTCAAAGACCGCACTTTTTACCGGAGCCAAAAACTGTCTGCCGTAATAATTCCATAATGATACCACAAAGGTCTTGATTCATCGCTGTAATAAAGTATGCTACCTTCACACAGCGAAAATAAAGTTGGCCAGCCGACGGGTTCGCAGACACTGCTTACATAGACAGCCCAAAAAACCACGACGCACGAGGGTCTGGGGAATGCCAATCCCACAGACCCGGAAGGATGGGGACCTCCTGTGCATCAGCTTGGAAGCTGCCTGCTCTGCTGCGGTAATATTATTTGGAAAAGGGATTGATGGCCCCCAAGCTTGTCTTACGCATCCCAGAGGGACGAAGTCTGGAAAAGTTGCCCAGGTATCGCTGATAGGATTGCCCCATCCCCTACCTGACTGTGACCTTATGCTCAAACAGATTTTTGCCAGCCAGCTTCGCCTTAACGTATTTGTCGGCATTGCTACCACGGCAGTCAACCTCGTTGTTCTGGCCGTTGCTTATCCGGCATATCTGTACTTTCTCGGCTATGAGACGTACGGTGTGTGGCTTATTCTTGCAACCATTTTGGGTCTCGCCCAATTAAGCAACCTGGGTATCAACTCGGCGATAATGAAGCTTGTTGCCGAGGAGTATGGCCGCGCAAATACTAATGGCATTCAAAATTACCTGACCACGGTGCTCGGGTTTACCTTCGGTCTTGCCGTGCTCTGGCGAGGGAACGTATGGCCTGCCGTTGCTGCGCACACACTCTTGAACCTTTGCATTGAACCCGGCCTTCTTGAAAAAGCTCTGACTAATGGTTTCAGTGCATAAGAGAAGCCCTCGACAAACCGATAGGTGACCTGCCGGTCGATGGGCTTTGACCGGAGTTTATGCAGTCTTTATAAGCCGGAATGTGGCAAGCCGGGCGGCCGATTAGAAAAAAGCGCGTATTATGAATCTTAAATGCTTATTTGGTTTGTTCGTTAGGGTTATAATCTCTGTCGTTTTTGCCGGTATTTTTTATGTAGGCTGGATGGCAGTTGCCATTCCGGTCCTTAAGTCAGGCCCTTTGTTTGCAAAAGCTCTTGTTTGGCTGTCGGCCCCTGTAGTAACCGGTGCCGGCTTTGCATCCGGGGTTGTAATATTTGAATTGCTGCCTGGCACAAGAAAAAGCAAACTCCGCGATATTGTGCTATGGCCTTTATCCGGTTGTGCAATTGGTGCTGCCGTTGTTTTCTTCTTCGGCCCAATGCTTATCGTCTTTGCGATGTTTGCCCTCGGCGCAGCAAGCATCTTGGCTAAAGAAATTGTTGGCATAAAAAACCAGTCCAAACTAACTTCCGGCCCAGCCGGAAGGGACGAAAGGACGTAATTCGTTGAAACGCAAGAGTTTGGACGCAAGACGCAAGTTGGGATTTATTATTTACTAAATACGACATACTACATACGATATACGAGAGACGAATATTGTCTCCCGTTTTATACAGACTGGATAATCCTTGTTGGGCAAGGAGAACAAAATGCAAGATTTCCAATATGTACCAGATGAGGAGATACAAATACATCGTGAAAACGCAATTAAACACATGTGCCAACCATTTCTTTCTCACGAGAACGGTTTGCCAGAATGGGTCAAGAACTCCGCAGCTGCATATATTCGCCTTTCAACGGAACCAAGAAAACGTGTTATAGTTCTTTTTTTCTCAAGCAGAAGAGGCACAAATCCATCTTCGATTGCCTGCCTGGATTTTGTCGGTATGACAAGTACTCAAATTGAGAGAGATTTTCGACACTGGGCTGATCCAGATGCTGCTATACGCGAAAGTGGGCGAGATATATCTATCGGCGAACTCGGTGGTCATGGTAATGGCGGTAAATGCTATATGACACAGATGTTTGAAAACTATGCTTATTTCCGCACAGTTCGAGACAAATATAGTTGTGAGTATGGAGTCGAAGAAGGTTCTGTAGCATTTGGTTACATCCCAGATAGAGAATCTGGAAAAGACTTTCCTGTCTCAAGTATTGCAGACGCAATGAATTCATGCCTTAAGGCAGTGCGATGTAAATTTTCCGATTCTTCCCAAAGAAATAACTGATATTGCCTCAAATGCAGAAGGCTTCACTTTTATTCGGGGTGTCGGGCCGCGTCACTTGGAGGGCAAAAACTCCTATCATAATCTTATAGAAAGCTTGATAGGACATCATCAGATGATTACCCCGTTGCAACAATGTCGCATATACGTTGTTATAGACGGAATATCTTTTGAACAGGGACGATCTCTTGAGTTGCCGACGATACAACCTTTAAGTGGCTATGAAAAACCCCGGATTCTAACAATACCAGCAAATTTAAAAGATCCTATTACCACACAAAATTTATCTACCACCGAGCATTCTGCACTGCCTGTTGGCGAACTACAGATTCACACATCCGACAAAAACATGCGATTTGGAAGAGGAGGAAAAAGACAGTGGCGCCACACCGTGACTTACCATACTAAGAAGTCAGGTATTATTGGTAAAATACCAATGTCTGCATTGGATGTAGACTCAAGTCATAGAGATTATCTATATTGCGAGTGTTATCTTGAAGCCTTAGACAAATTTCAGCAGAACAATAGGGGGCCGCTTTCAGAAAGCCCACTTACACGTGCCGTTGAATCATGGATTTCTGCTCAAGTCCGAGCTATATGTCGTGAACTTGAAGACCGTGAAAGACGACAACTCCGAGAACAAGACAAAAATGAACTCAGCCGATTAAATGACTTTCTTGACCATTGGAAGAATCAGTTTCTCCAAGGATTTATGCAAGGATTATACGGACAAGGTGGAGGTATTGAACCACCTCCACCTCCACCGCTGCCTGTTGGGGTACCAGCCCAGATTGAAGTTGCCTTGACAAACCCCCGTGCCGGAAAAGGTGTGTATTTTAAACCAACTATAAAGTTTTTTGACGCACAAAATCGTAGAATCCGTCCGGTTTCATTCCACTGGGCAAGTGAAGACAACAATATTGCAATAGTAGACGAGGATTTAATGCTCGTTCAGACCTTTTCATTCGGTACTACTAAAATTTATGCTGAGACTGCGGACGGGAAGATACGCTCTAATGTAGTACCGTTAGAGGTTGTAAGAATTTTGGACATTCGTATTGCACCACATGAGATAGAAATGGAAGCAGGTAGCCGTAGAAAGCTTGAAGCGATTTGCAAGTTATTCGATGGATCAGAAGTGTCAAATGTATATCTGACTTGGTTGGAAAATAATTCATCAGTGGTACGAGTCAGTTCCTCGGGTTTAGTGTACGCATTCTCACCCGGCAAAACTGAAGTAATTGCAACTGACGATAGCTGCCGCTCTGAAACACCGGCTTTACTTACAGTAATACCAGCAAGTGGAGAAGGAAAAGGTCAAGGTAAAAATCGGGGTAAAGGGCCGAGAATCCTTATCTCGGAAGTTGATACTGGTCCTAACGAAGATCATCCTGCTGTTCTCAAAAGTGATGAGCCTCCTGTCTATCAAAGAGTACAGGATATTGAAACTAATGTATGGTGGATTAACCTTGCTTCGCCTTTTGCTCGCTTTTACTACACTAATTATGGTACAAAGTCTGAAGCATGGCGTATGTATCATGTTGAACGAGTTATTGATATTATTGTTCAGATCGCCCTTTCACATGGGCCGGACAGTGAGGATTCTCGAATATCTCGAGATTGGATTCAGCAATCGGCAGCAATTGAAGCAGAAATTCGGCAAGGGGCACTTGAATCTTTAAAAGATTTTATTGAGAATGGCGAGACCATCGCGTAAAATTTATAACTATGAAAAACAATCTTAATATTCAAGGCAAGTTATTACTTGCGTCTTTAGCTTTAGCCGAAAGTGGGAAAGAGAGATTCTCTGCGGAGGACATTGTTGTGATGGCTTGGAAAAAGTTCCCAGAGGCTTTTGGATTAGCCGGTTACACCGACGAAAAAGGATATCCTATATACCCTAACTCAAACAGAGTATACGCAGAAATTATGGGGAGTAAACCGCTTAGAAAAAACGGCTTTTTACGCAAAGTTGGAAGTAAAATGTACCAATTGACAGAAGCTGGCAAAGTCCGAGTTCAGTCTCTCCCCCATGCTGACTCGGGTACAATAATAGAAAAGTGGGCTATAGCCCGGGAACAAATTGATTTTATACGTCGTTTGTTCGACTCAAAGGCAGCGGCGAAATATCGGTCGGGCGCAAGGGACGACATCTCATTTTTTGACGCTTGTGGTTTTTGGGGTATTAGTTCAAGCAGCAACGCGAAGGATCTCTGGAGTCGTTTTGCTGAAGTCGACACAGTTCTCGACGTGGCCCGAAAAAGTTTAAGAACGAAAAAAGCTGTTCAACTCAAACACGGTTCCAATGAGTTCACTTCAAATGATTTACGAAGCTTGACTGACATTCACTTGTTCCTAAAACAAAAATTCGCAACAGAAATTGAACAAATCAAAAAAAGAATTCATGAGCGGTAGTAAGCACAGAAAAAAAATCCCCAGATCGAAAGGTTATTGTCCAATCTATTCGACTGATAGAGGTGCTGCATACTGCGCCGATTCGCTCAAATTTCTTGCTAATCTTCCTGATAACTCCGTGGATCTTGTTCTTACCTCACCCCCCTTTGCTCTTCGTAGGAAAAAGTCCTACGGGAATGTTTCAGCCTCTGAGTACGTAAATTGGTTCTGGCCATTTGCTGTGCAAATATTTCGTGTCCTAAAACGCAACGGGAGTTTCGTTCTTGATATCGGAGGCTCCTGGAATAAGGGCGAACCAACACGAAGCCTTTACCACTTCGAGTTGCTTCTTCGTTTATGTGGAAAGAATGGCCTTTTCAAGCTCGCACAAGAGTTCTATTGGTATAACAGAGCAAAAATGCCGGCTCCAGCACAATGGGTTAACATTGAAAGAGTAAGAGTCAAAGATGCGGTGCAGCCAATCTGGTGGCTTTCAAAAACAGCTTATCCGAAGGCTTGTAACAGGTGGGTATTAAAACCCTATTCGGAAAGCATGAAAAATCTTTTTAAAAATGGTTATAATGCTGGACCGAGGCCGTCAGGCCATGTTGTATCTGCAAAATGGGGGCGGGATAATGGTGGTGCTATACCTCCAAATCTAATTGAAGTTTCCAACACAAAAAGTTTCGATTCATATTTGAAAGCCTGTAGGGAACATAAGTTAGCAGTTCATCCTGCTCGTTTTGCGGATAAAGTACCTGAATTTTTTGTCAATTTTTTAACCCGACCTCGTAATTTAGTTGTGGATCCATTTGCCGGGAGCAATGTTGTGGGTCATATTGCCGAGAAACTTAAAAGGCAATGGATTAGTATAGAAATTAAAGAAGAATATGTTGTCGGTTCTGCGTTCCGTTTCAATGGAGTCGGAGAAAAAACTTACCTAAAATGGCAAAAGAAAAGTAAGAAAAGTGCGAAAGGTGAGAAAAGAAAAAAATAGACCATAATCAAGTTGTGATATGCCCTCAACCAATATCTGTGGTTAAAACTCCTGAAAAATCTGTAGATATTTTATCTGTTTCACACAGAAAAGTCGAAATTTGTGAAAACTGTGGGAGAACTATAGGCAAGCTTGAACAGGCTTACGTTTTTTTAAATCATATTGTCTGCCAACAATGCCATGAGAAATTGAAAAAGCAAATATAAGTTTCTTTCCCGAACCAGTAGGCGAGCACTTCGCGGGTTTAAAACGCGATCTTTAAATCAAAAACAGATATTTGCATATTTACAACAAGGCATTGTAAGCCTACATCGAAGCAAAGTAAGCGTGACCTGAGGCAGATGAAGCGTGATAAAGGGGAGGTGAAGTGTTATCTGCGAAAGATGAAGCGTTATCTGTCACAGATGAAGGGCACTGGGCGGTTCGGTGAATTCTGAGGAAGAAGCCCTCGATGGTTCGACACAGCTCACCACAGGCAATGCTCAGGGCAGGCGACCGTGATAGATAAGTGCATAAGGGATTAGAGATTTCTATCGTCAAGATGCCTGCCGTCAGGCATCCTGTGGATTACGGCATTGAGAGGGGAAGTTTGGGATGGTACGTTCCCCGCTGCGGTGGGAGCCGGTTTGGTAAGGAAAGAACGGGTTAGCGCCTCTTATTATCAGATGAGCAGAGGCGGTTATTTCTTTTTCCCGGCTTTCTTTGCGCTCTTTTTTGGCCTGGCTTTGGTTTTCTTGCCCGTGCTACAGCCCGCAGGTCTGAAAAATTCGGATTAATGGTCGTCTCGGCCATGAGTATCCACAATCTGACCGGAGAGTTCTTCTATTCACCGATATGCCTTTCCCTCTTAATCTTTACACTCGCAGTCACCCTATAACTTGGTGGCTTGATAAGAATGGTTATTCACCTGATACACCATCCGGTAAGTGCGAAGAAGTTTGTTGAGCCAATTGTCAAGTTACTAAATTCGCACGGCGTTGAGGCCGAATTATGGATCGAGAACAGAGAAGAGTTTAAAGACTTCATTTCTGCCATTGATTGCCCCAAAAGCTTCGCAAAATTTGATTTATCCCTCAACCTATTCTCAGTTTTAGTGAGATTAGTTCGTCTGTTGAAGAGATTTGTTAGATTGAGACCAACAGCAAATACATGCTCATCAGACACGCGCGGCTTTTATACCCCTGTTCGCAGCGCTGCTCGCACGGGTTCCCATTCGTATTTATCACAACGATGGAACTCCATATCTGGGGTATCGGGGGCCTTTGCACGCCCTGGGCAGGGTCAACAGAGAAACTTCTCGCTTCTTCGACGTACCGGACGCCATCTTCCGCAATGAGAACAGCCGTGGCAACCAGATACGCCCCTATGCAGGAAGCAAAAGCCGCCAAAATCACAATATTGACAATATCCGATTTTCTCGCTGCACTATTTCCCATAATGTTCAAACCAACTATACTTAAACCACGCCCCCACCTACTTTGCAAGCGTTTTCCGGTCAGCCTCATTTTAACACAACAACACACTGCCGTAGAAAAGATACAATTTGACTCTTCCCATAAAGCTCGAAAGAGAAACTAAATCAAGTAAATCCTTTTTGCAAATATAACTCACGTTCACAGCGTGGTTTACGAAAAAGATTCCCAATCCGCACCTGGCAAAAGACGCCTTTCTTACGAAATCTCCCCCCTTAATATGTCGATATTTCCTCAAAGAAACGGGGCAAAACAAACCGCTTATGGGGGTTAATAAACGTAAGCGACAAATACATCTTTTGATACTTGTTTTAACTATTACGTTCCCGTGAAACGTATAGCTTCACGGCCATTTACAGACAATGCCTGCAAAAGTTTATAAAGAAAATGATATATGGGCAACTGCAATACCGTTCTGTTAGTTGAGGATGAAGAGCACATCCGACTTGTCGTGGAATACAACTTAAGACACGATGGGTTTGAAGTTTATATAGCCGAAAACGGCCCCGGTGCACTCGAAGTTGCACGAAAGGTGGTCCCGGATGCGATTCTTCTCGACTGGATGCTGCCGGGAATGGATGGTCTGGAAGTTTTAACAGAGCTTAAGCACGATAAAACAACCGCGCACATACCTGTATTTATGCTCACAGCCAAAGGAATGCCGAGCGACATAAACCGCGCGCTTGAACTGGGGGCCGATGACTATATCACCAAACCTTTCAACCCCAGACAGCTTGGCGAGATTATCAGGAAAAAACTACAACAATATGAAAAAGTAAGCATTTGACAAAGGACGGTCCAACCGGCTCACCGGCGGCACAAAATTAAACCCGCTCCGGTGAAAACTTTGGATACATATCGCTCCGACATTAATTAGAAATCGGTATGTATTTTTGTAGTGTCGTAAAGTGGACGTAAAGAAAATAAAAATTCTGCTGGTGGACGACGATTCGAATTACTGCCGGCTGGTCAAAATGGCCCTGCAGAGGGCAACGCCGTCGATGAGATTTGACGTCGAAACAGCCGGCAGCCTCGCAGCGGCACTGAAGCATCTTAACGATACCACCTTCGATTTGGTGCTGCTTGACCTCGGACTTCCCGACAGCTCCGGCCTCGACACATTCGATATGGTCCACAGGCTCCACTCACCAGTCCCCATTGTTATGCTCACCGGCCTTGAGGATGAACAGGTAAGCATCGAGGCCATAAAGAAAGGGGCAAGCGACTACGTTGTTAAAGGCACCAACTCCCTCATGGACACACTGGTCAGGACCATTCTTTACGCCCTCGAGCGAAAGCAAATAGAAGAGGCCCTGCAGATTAGCGAAAGAAACTTTCGCAACCTGATAAACAGAAGCGCCGACGCCATTTGCGTCATTGATAAAAATGGAATCGTTCTCTTCGCCAACCCCGCCGCACAAACCCTGTTCGGGCAAAACACAGAAGAGCTCATGGGCAAACCTTTTGGTTTTTCCACCGCCGTTAGTGATGAAACCGAAATCAAAATCAACCGCAAACGAGGCGCAAAAGTTGTAGCGGAAATGCGGATTGTCGAAACCAACTGGCAGGGTAAAGACGCCTATCTTGCGTCCCTGCATGACGTCACAAAGCGCAAGGCAACCGAGGAAAAATTGAAAAAATATCGCGAAAACCTCAAGGCGCTGGTAAAAGAACGCACCGAAGAGGTGGACGCCGAAAAAGAGCTTCTGTCCGTAACCTTTTCAAGTATGGGCGATGGGGTCATCGTCGTGGACCCCGAAAAAAGGATTATCCTGTTCAACACCGTGGCAGAAACCCTCGCAGGATGGGAATTCGAGCGAGTTCAGGACCGCCCCATCGACGAACTCTTCCACATCATAAACGAGCGGACAAGAGAGGCCCTCGAAAGCCCTATTGATAAAGTCCTCAAAACCGGAAAAACCGAGGTCGGTTCCGACCTCGACGCTCTGGCTGCAATGGACGGCACCGATCGCCCGATTTCCACAATAGCAGCGCCAATTTGCAAAGGCAACGGAACCATAATCGGCATCGTCCTCGTATTTCGTGATGTCTCCAGAGAACGCGAAATCGACAGAATGAAGGACGACTTTATCTCCTCCGTATCGCACGAGCTGCGGACGCCGCTCACCTCAATCAAGGCATATACAGAGACCATTTTGCACGATTCCGATATGCCCGAGCAAACAAAACACCAATTTTTAGGCATCATCGATGAGGAATCAAATCGCCTGGCAAATCTGATTGAAGAGCTTCTGGAAATATCGCGGCTGGAGTCCGGTGCCGTTAAAACTTCACGCGAGCCGGTGGACATCGCCGCCGTTATCAGTCAGGTATCATCGGCTTTGCAGCCGCTGGCCGATAAAAAGAACATCCAATTGAACGCAAGTGTTTCCGACAATCTTCCGCAACTGCGGGGCGATGAAGGCAAGATTCTCTCCGCCATCACGAACTTGGTCAATAACGCAATCAAATTCACGTCCCAAGGCGGTCGGGTCTCTGTTTCCGTCCGTCAGCAAACCGACGAGTTACTAATATGCGTCAGCGACACAGGAATGGGAATACCAAAGGATGCGATTACAAAGATATTTGACCGCTTCTACCGCGTCCACCACCCCGGCAAGCAGATTCCGGGAACAGGGTTGGGCCTTGCCATCGTCAAAAAGATTGTTGCGATGCACGGCGGCAGAATCGAAGTCGAAAGCGAACTGAACCGGGGCACCACTTTTACTGTCTTTTTACCGTTAGCCGCCGTCCCTATCCAGGAAATGCCCGCTGCAAAATAGTCCCGCCGCTAATATCCGCAAGATTTAGCCACCACCCATCGCCTTTTCTCTACCTGCTAAAAATGGTTGGAATCGACCGAGCAATTCCACTATCATAGCAACCTGCTGAATTGCAGCTAACTAAATTTGAAGGGGAACCAAAATGTATAATAACGACCCTGCAAGCACACTGAGATTGTCCTTCCTCGGCAAAACGCTATATGTGATTCTTCTCGCCGGTTTCGCCGCATCGAACAATGCTGCTGCTGAAAAAACCGAAGCCGCAGGTCCCGTCCAAAATGCACAAATACGTTTTGTATCAGCTAAGCCCACCGTCTTTCTGATTAAGCAGAAAAATACGCTCCTGCAGGTGGCGGAGCTGACCATCGAAAACACATCAGCGCCTGTGGAAGTTTGGCTGGAGATGACCGTCGGCTCCAAAAAGAAGACAACGTCTTTTGGAAAAGTGGAAAAAGGTAAAGCGACCTTTCAGGTCCATATCCCACAGGTAACTGAGCCGACGCCCGCCGTGTTTATCCTCAAGGCAAATGGAAAAACGCAATTTCGTCAGGAGCTTGTTTGGCAGCCCTGCCGCTGCTGGAAAGTGTATATAGTCCCCATCACGCACCACGACCTGGGCTATACCGACTCGATTGAAAACGTCATCCACCGCTACGACCGCTTCTACGATGATGTCCTGCGGTTTTGCGACCAGACCAAAGACTGGCCGGAGGAATCGAAATATAGATACACCGCCGAGGGGACCTGGTCGCTCCAGCATTTCATCGAAAACAGGCCCAAAGATGTCATCGACAAGCTCGCCAGATATGTCAAACAAGGCAGAATCGAAATAAGCGCTCTCTTCGGCAACGAAATAAGCTGCCTGTGCGGCCACGAAGAGCTTATCCGCCTGATGTATCCATCGTTTCGGCTCAAGCGGATGTTGGGCGGACAGATTCACACAGGTTGTATTGTGGATGTTCCGGGGCTGAGCTGGGGCCTGCCCACGGTGCTTGCCGGGGCAGACGTGAAATACTTTTTTGCCGGCCTGCCCACGTATTTCGAGTGGGGCCGGAACGACATACATACGTTCTGGGATGAATCCGCGATACTGCGACACGGCAGACCCGATGCCTTCCGCTGGCAGGGCCCGGACGGAGAAACTGTGCTGGTGTACTACCAAAGCAGCTACGGCTTCTTCCACAACGTTACGGGGCCTCATTCTTACAAGGAAGTGATGGATAACCTCCCCGGGATGTTGGAGGCGACGGAGAAACAGGGATGTCCGTTTGATGTCGCCCGCTATATTCACAACGGCGTTGACAATTATCCGCCGGACGTCGAAATAAGTCATATCGTAAAAGAATGGAACAGCCGCTGGGCCTACCCCAAACTTATCGTGGCGACCAACTCAATGTTCTTTGAAGAGCTCGAAAAGCAATGCCGGGATGTCCGCACATTTAGAGGCGAGCTGCCCGACACAGACTACGTTGTCGGTGCTGCCTCAACCGCCAGAGAAACGGGCATAAATCGCGTCACACACGATAGGTTGCTTTGCGCGGAAAAGTTTGCAACGATTGCCTCATTAGCGAGCGACTATGAGTATCCGGCTGAACAAATTCGCCGGGCGTATGATAATATGCTGCTTTACGATGAGCACACATGGGGAATGGACTACCCAACCGGCAAAACGCAGGACTGGAGCTGGGCGGACAAAAGTCTCTACGCTTACAAAGCAGCCGGCCTGGCAGAATCAATCCTGTCCAAAAGCCTCGAAAAAATCGCCGATAAAATTGAACTCAAGGAAGATGGACGCCACATAGTCGTCTTCAATCCGTTATCTTTTCCGCGAACAGACATTGTGCGGCTGTCTCGTTTCGACGAGAAAGGACCTTTTGACCTCATCGATGAAGAAACCGGCCAAAAAACGCCTTGCCAAATTGTAGAGCTTGCCGGTCCACAAACTCCGGTACCCTATGCGGCCTATCGGTATGCCAGAGGCCAATTTGAACATCAAGAGCTTTCTGAGCTGGTCTTCGCAGCAGAAGATGTCCCCTCACTCGGTTATAAGACTTACCGGATTTCTCCGAAAAAGGAAAGCAGCTCTTTCACAAGTAATATCGCAATTGGCGACGCCGGTCTGGAGAATTCCTTTTTCAAGGTTACGCTGGACTCGCAAACCGGCGCAGTAGAAAGTATCTACGACAAGCAGCTCCAGTGCGAAATTGCCGACAAAGATGCGCCGCATAAATTGAATCAGTTTGTAGCACGGCAGGTTCAAACGGGCGAGCAGAAAAGCCCTGCAAAAGTGCAAATCCGAAAAGGACAAAACGGCCCCATTTACGGAAGCATTATTGCATACAGCGAAGGCCCCGGCTGTCCACAGTTGGTTCAGGAAATCATCCTTTATGACAAAATCAAGCGAATCGATTTTGTAAACCGTGTTCTAAAGGACTCGACGCCGCTTTTAGAGATTTATTTTGCATTTCCATTCAAAATAGACCAGGGCGAAGCCCTGGACGAGAACAAGACCGCCTCCGGCGGTCCCAATTTCCGGTTCGAATCTTCCAACTCCGTCATCGAGCCGCTGCGCGACCAGTTCCCGGGTTCAAACTCCAACTACTACGCCGCGCAGCACTGGGCGGATGTCTCCAACCAGGATATTGGAGTAACACTATCCTGCGTTCAGTCACACCTGTTGGAATTTGGCGGACTGCGGCCCTGCTACGTCTCGCAGGCACATCACGGCGTAACGCCTCCCGATTTCGGCCGCGAATTTGTAAAGCAAAGCGAACTTACAAAGGGCTATATGTACGCCTTTGCACTGGACAGCAACTTCCGAACCAACTTCCAGCCGGTCCAGCAGGGCGATATGCTATTTAGCTACTCCATAACCACACACAAAAAAGATTCCAACCAGAGCCGCGCACGCGACTTCGGCTGGGCAATATGCAATCCGCTCATCCCCGTAAGCATAAACGGCAAAAGACAGGGACCGCTCGACAAAGGGACCAGCTTCTGCCAGGTCGATAAACCGAACGTCTTTCTGCTGACGCTAAAAAAGGCCGAGGATGGAGACGGCATAATCACACGCATTATCGAAACCGAAGGCAAAGAGATTACAGCCACGCTGACAGTCCCCCACCTGACTATTAAGAAGGCCTGCCGGACAAATCTGGTCGAGGAAAATATAAAAGAGCTGGCTTTTACCGAGCATAGTGTCGCGTTCCCTATCAGGGCTTTCGGGATAACCACAATTCGCCTTCGGACAAAATAATGACCCCCTGCCTTCCAGCCCGGTCGCATGTACATCCGCACCAGGAATCATCTCTATTGCTTCGGCAGGGAAGGCAGCTAATCTAATGTCACGGCAGAAGCCGTAGTGCGCAGAAACCGTTCGGGTTCATTTTAACAGTCACTTTGCCCTCGATAATCGCCAGTTCCTCACGGTCGCGTTCCAAAAGGTCTGCCATGACTACTTTCTTATAGCCCCTCACACCGATGCCGACAGGTTCGGACCGTCCTGCAACCTCCCAAAGCCGCAGGATGAAACCCTCCGAACTATCGCCGTCAGCCGGCTTCAAACACGTTGCAATCGCCCTTGCTGCATCAACTTCTACAATTGCCTTGCCAATCCGCGCCTGCGGAACACTTCCCAAAGCAGCAATTAGCGGCGTAGCAGCACTCCTGCTCCAGCCAAACACCTCATCGCTTTGGTAACCACCGGTATGGGCCCGCAAGGCATAACGAAACCGAAAGTCGGTAACGCCATCCTGGTCCAGAGTGACCTCACGATAATTCTGGTCATTGCCGAGTGCCTCAAATGTAATCGGGTCCAAATCCAGCCGCAGCGCATACGCATCCCGCGGAGCGATGGTAACACCAACACCCTCCGGTAAAGAAGCATCCACAAAACCCTGCACGGCAAACCGCCGCGTGTCCGCGCCTGCAAGCAGGTCGCCTTCCGGCTGCGGCCTCGGACGAATTACCGCTCCTGTCGTTTCTATTCGCAGCACTGCCCCTTTACTTATCACCGGAAAGACCTGGCCCACCATAACTTCTTTGGTGGGTTGCTTTGTTGTAACCGCCCTTTTGATATGGACATCTAAGTCCACCTGGTCAAGCTCAGCATACACGGTTACAAAGTTTGTTACCTCGATACCCTCGACATCGCCGGTAATCTTCAAACGCACCAGCACAGGACCACCGGCTGCAACCTCCGATTTGACGTTCTTTAGAGTATGCTCCTGGCCGTCAAAATAGACCGTCTGACAGAGACTTCGGCCTATATCGGAAGCGACCAATTCAGTCCCGGTTGCTTTGTGAATAAGACTTGAAATGCCGCCGTTTTGGGTGTCCACTTTGAGCAGGTAATAGGGACTTTCCAGTTGAGCCGGTTTTGCCGCCAGTTTATCTTGTTTAATGTCGGCTTTAGGTTCTGACTTTAACTGCAACCGCTTGAAGCCGAAGCCCGGGATTTGGGGTGAAACAAAATACAAGATGCGCCGCCCATTTTCGGTTACGAGCTGGCAGTTAAGATTCTTTCCCTCGGCAACCACAGTATTAATATTTTCTGGCGACTGGACACAAACCAGACCTTTCCGCAGAAAGCTGAGACTATTAAAAATGCTAACGTCTTGCTCGCTTGATTCCAGTCCTATACCTGACCAGCCTAATTGCAGGAGTTTATGGCCAAGACGGTTCAGTTCCTGGCTCCATTTCTGACGCAGCTCGCCGTTTAGCCGTTTATTGTTATCATCTGTGCCGTTCCACGCGTGGTCGGCTAACATACTCAGATACCATTCAGCCTGCCGGCGGTCGGTTCGCGTGGACTCGTGAAGTTCCGGCCGGTTCTGGGCCGCGATGGACAAAAGCGCCTCGGCAGCCAAAAACACCCTTTCTCCTTCGCGCATATCGGCGACATACTTCGCGAGGGACACAGGCCACAGGTCCCATGAGTGTCCCAGACACCCCCGAAGAGTCGGTAAAAAGTGTGACTTGTCCTGCACATCATCTACCGCCTGGCAAAACCGCGGCAGTGTCGCATTCACCAGCTTTGGGTGTGCCCCCGGCTGGGCATTATACTTTATAATCGCATCCGCAAAACCCTGTGCCTGCGGGCCACTGCCCGGAGAAATGTCACCGTGCGTTCCACTTGCAAGAATTACCTCAAGCGGATAAACTTGGCCGAGATTGGCATAGTGAGGCAGCCACTCTTTAACAATGGACTCCGTATTACGAAGTATGTGTGCCCCCTGGGTGTAACTGGATTTACTCGAAGCCCACTTATCCAGAATGACCCTGACCTTACTTCCATCAGGACCCTCGAAAATAAACAGCGGCGGATTTTTTAAGCCGTCAAAAGTCGAATCATAACCATAATAGGGGATTGAAACCCATCGTATGCCGCAGCCGGCAAGTATCGGAACAACCCCCCAGGGCAGGGCCGGCTGCTCGATATGTTCCGCCACGTCAATCGAGATGCCCCATTCTCTTTCCAGCCTCCGGGCGGGATAAAACGTGCGAATCGCTCCCTCAACGCTCTGAAACGCCCACAGCGAATTGCACAGATACGGACTTACAAAAACCCGCCCCTCCTTGATGCGGCGAATAAGCTCGGCCTTTCGCTGCGGATAGTGCTCCACAAAACACAGGGCCTCCTGTGTCACCGCCATATTGTAGCGGTCCTGATTTGCCGTCTCCTGGCCGTCCGTGCGGTTCATTTCGTCCAGGTGAGCACGGACAATGTCGGCAAAACTTTTGCGAGTCTGCTCCTCAGTCAGCCCCCACGTGTAATCAGGACAGTTATCGTTGGTAATATAAATCGTCCACTTTGCGGCATCCTCCGGTGTTTGCGCAGCCGTCACTACGGCAAGTGTCAGGGCAAAGTAAACAATCGCCAGCACAAAGACATAACTGATTTTGTGCCTTGAGAGAATCCCTAAATCTCCGGATAGACCCACGGCTTTCGATATTCGCGGCGAAGCATCTTATTCGCTTCAGCGTCACCGACGATAACTTCCTTCTCGCCGTCCCACTTAACACTGCGGCCAAGCTTATACGAAAGCATCCCCAGCAGGCTCATATTCGTGGAGCGGTGTATCTCTTCGATGTCACTGACCGGGCGTTTGCCCGTTTTAATCGCATCAAGGAAGTTCGCCCACAATTCGAGAATGTTCTGCTGGTCCGGCTCGTTCAATTTGGGTGGCTCGTGGATGACCTGTTTATTTCTGTCAACCGGATAAAACGTCCAGCCATCCTGCCAGCCCATGTGGAAGGTGCCTTCTGTCCCGTAGAAATAGCAGCCGACGCTCTCGCCCTTTTCGGCATTATTGCCCGCGAACTGCCGATGCTCCCACGAAACGCTGAAACCTTCAAACTGAAACACAGCGACCTGGTGGTCAGGGGCATCGCTGGTTTGCTCTTCTTTGGTAAGAACTGGCGGTCCTTTGATTGGCCGGCCGCCGGTTGAATAAATCGTGCGAGGCCATTTTGCATCCATAATCCAGAGTATCTGGTCCATCCAGTGCACTCCCCAGTCGCCGAGTGTGCCGTTGGCGTAATCGAGATAGTTGCGGAACCCCCGCGGATGAATGCCTCCGCCCCAGGGGCTCTTCGGGTCGCCGTTATATGGACGCAGAGGCCCCGGCCCGCACCACATATCCCAGTCTAATCCCTTCGGCGGCTCGACATTCTTGCGCGGCCTTTCCGGTCCGCCGCCATAGTGCACAAAGGCCCGCACCATTCCAATCTTGCCGACCTTTCCCGACCGGATGAACTCTCGTCCGGAGACATTGTGGGGCGAGACACGCCGGTGGGTGCCGACCTGAACAACCCTGCCGGCAGCGCGGGCGGCATTGACCATCGCGAGGCCTTCCATAATCGTATGGCTGATAGGTTTCTCAACATAAACGTGCGCACCTGTTTTGACCGCGGCAATCGTAATCAGCGGATGCCAGTGGTCGGGCGTGGCCACAATAGCAATGTCCGGCTTTTCCTTCTCTAAAAGCTCACGAAAGTCTTTATATTTTTTCTGCTTCTCGCCGGTGAGCTTCTCAATGTCATCTGCCGCGGGGTCAAGGAAATTACTGTCAACATCGCACAAGGCGACCATTTTGCACTCGCCCGATTTGGCCGCAACGCGCGCGATATTCATCCCCCACCAGCCGCTGCCGATAAGTGCAGTGCGGTATTTCTGCCCGTTGCCTGCCCCCAGCACGCTGGGGAACCCGAAAGCCAGGCCTGCTGCGACCGAACCTTTAAGGAAACTACGACGGCTAATAGGCATACCAGTATCCTCCCTTCTGCCGAAAGAGCCACAAAGATACACTTCGCACCAATTTATGCAAACTCACAAATACTGTCTGCGTTTGCGTTCAATGTAGCAGCACACCTTTCTTAGTCAAGCGAAAAATCCTGTCCGCTCCAAACGCAGGGATTGTAAAAGGTATTGGACTTGCTCAAACTCTTAGGGTATTATGACGTAGGAATGGAATAAATGAATATCAAAAAGCAAAATGCAAAAATCAAAATTAAGGAACTTCCACATTTTTGATATTTGATTTTTAATCTTTGATATAAAGATAAGGAGTCCACACTATGAAAAAGGTCCTGGTCATTTCAATTGCAGTCACTGTATGCTCAATACTCTTATCCAGTCAGGCTGTTTTGCGAGCGGCTGACGATGGATTTGTCCCTCTATTTCCCACGGACAACCTCGAAGGCTGGAAAGTCAGCGACTGGTCCGACCTGCGCACGCCGCAAAAGGTCGAGGGCACACCGTGGAAAATCGAAAAAGGCGTCCTCTACGGCCTGGACAAGCGAACCTGGCTTGCCTCACAACAAGAATACAGTGACTTTGTGCTAAAGTTAGAATCGCAAATAACCGCCGGCAGTAACGGCGGCATAGGACTACGATTCCCCCTGGCGGGCGACCCCGCTTACACGGGGATGGAACTTCAGGTGGTTGACCACGAGGTCTATTACGGCGGCCAATCGCGGCCTGAACAACGAACCGCCGCGATTTATGACGAAATCGCCCCCAGCAAAGAAGTCACTAAACCACCCGGCCAGTGGAATTCGTGGGAAATAACCGCACGGGGCAGCCGAATATCAATCGTCCTTAACGGCCAGAAAATAATTGATGCGGACCTCTCCCGCGAAACAAAAGCAAGGCAGGAAAAAGGTCCCGCCCTGGCGGAGCGGCCGCTCAAGGGACACATCGGCTTTCAGAACCTCAACGGCACAATCATCTTTCGAAACATTATGATTAAGCCGCTTGATGGAGGCGACAAAGAATTTGTCCCGCTATTTAACGGCAAAGATTTTACCGGCTGGGTGAACGTCAACTGCGCCCCCGAAACCTGGACAGTGAAGGACGGCATAATTGTTTGCAGCGGAATCCCAACCGGCGTCCTGCGAACCGAAAAACAGTATGAAAATTATATCCTGGAACTTGAATGGCGACATATCAAAGAAGGTGGCAATGCGGGTCTGTTTATCCACTCCGACCCGATAACCGCGCCGGGGCAGCCCTTCACACGCTCAATCGAAGTACAGATACTGGATGGGCGCAATACGGAGAACTACACCAGCCACGGTGACGTATTTGCCATTCACGGGGCAACGATGAAGCCGGACAAGCCTCATCCGGGCGGCTGGATGCGGTCTCTTCCAAGCGAACGGCGGTGCAAGCCTGCGGGCCAGTGGAACCATTACCGCGTCGAGAGCCGGGACGGACAAATATCGCTGGCGGTGAACGGGAAGGTAGTTACCCTCGCATCGGAGGCTAATCCGCGCAAGGGCTATATCTGTCTGGAGTCGGAAGGCAGCGAGGCGCATTTCCGCAATATCCGGATTCAGCAGCTACCCGGCTCCAATCCGCCCGCTGAGATGGTTGCAAAGAAGGATGAGGGCTATCGCATTCTTTACAACGGGCTTGACCTTCACGGCTGGAAGACGGCGCCCGGCCACGAGGGACACTGGCAGGCAAAGGATTGGATTCTGGATTACGATGGCAAAAGCGAGGCCGACGACAAAAACCTGTGGACGGAAAAAGAATTTGGAAATTTCGTCCTTATTGTTGATTGGCGTCTTCCAGCCCCACCTGTAACAGACAATGTCCCTGTGGTTTTGCCTGATGGTAATGAAGCTATCGACCCCAATGGCAAACCGCTGACGGTCCCCGTGCTTGATGCAGGCGACAGCGGCATTTATCTTCGCGGCAGCTCCACAAGCCAGGTCAATATCTGGAACTGGCCGGTCGGCTCAGGCGAAATCTGGGGCTATCGCACGGACAAAAATATGCCGGCAGAAGTGCGGGCGGCCTCGACGCCCATCCTGAACGCCGACAACCCAATCGGCCAGTGGAATCGCTTCGAGATTACCGTCATAGACGACCGTGTCACCGTCGTATTAAACGGCAAAACTGTAATCCGCGATGCCAAGCTGCCGGGAATGCCCAAGCGCGGCCCAATCGCCCTGCAGCATCACGGCGACCCAATTCAGTTTGCCAATATCTATATCAAGGAGCTCAACTGAGGCTGAAAATTATATGTAACACGGAGGACCCTGAATATGAACAAAAAAAGTGTGATATGTAAAAAGACTTTGTCGAAGCCAACCGAAGACAGCGGCTCCAGCAAATCGACTCTATATTCACGGCGCGATTTCCTTAAACGCGGTGGTTGCGTCCTCGCAGGCACAATGCTGCTTTCACAGGCCGCAATAGCGGTGGACACCGCACCAAAAAAGGTCCGCATAGGCATCATCGGAGGCGGATTTGGGACCGCCTTTCAGTGGCACGAGCATCCCGACTGCATCGTCGAAGCCGTCAGCGACCTGCGTGAGGACCGCCGTAAGTTGCTAATGCAGACCTACAATTGCCGGAAATCTTACAACTCTCTCGAAGAGCTTGTCCTTGACAAAAATATCGATGCGGTCGCCATTTTCACCGATGGGCCGCTCCACGTGCAGCACACCGTTGAGGCAATGAAAAACGGCAGGCACGTCATCTCCGCCGTCCCCGCCGCCTGGGGAACGGTCGAGCAGGCCCAGCTTTTGCTCGATACGGTCAAAAAATATGGCCTGACCTATATGATGGCCGAGACCGGCCACTACCAGCAGTCAACAATCTCAGCCCGCAAGTTCTACCAGGATGGCAAGTTCGGCTCGCTTTACTACTGCGAGGCCGAGTACCAGCATCCGGGCCTGGAAACGCTCTACTTCTGGAACGGCAAGCGCACCTGGCGCTATGGCGTAGCGCCGATGCACTACCCCACGCACTGCACCAGCCAGTTGGTCGGTGTCACCGGCGAGCGACTAACAGAAGTCGTCTGCCACGGCTGGGGAGACGACAGCCCCATCCTTAAGGACAACGTGTACGGCAATCCATTCTGGAACGAGTCCGCAATGTTCCGAACCAATCGCGGCAACGCCTTCCGCGTAAACATCTGGTGGAAAGGCGCCCACCGCGGCTGCGAACGAGCACAATGGATAGGCGATAAGATGAGCTTTTACGCCCCCCACCCCAACGGCATCGGCCCGGTTATCATCCGCTCAGGTGAGCAGATGGAAAAAGACGATGCCGGTTTCGCCCGCAAGGCGCCGGAGTTTGAGCAGTACAAACAGGTGCAATGGTGGAAGACGGAGATGCTGCCGGAGCCACTGCGTCATGATAGCGGGCACGAAGGTTCGCATACATTTTTGACGCACGAGTTTATCGATTCGCTGGCCCACAACCGCCGCCCCGCTGTCGATGTGTATGAGGCCCTGGCATATACGGCGCCAGGTATCATCGCCCACGAATCTGCGATGCGAAAAGGCGAATGGATGAAAATTCCTCAATATGACCATCCGGAAACAAAGATGTAAAACGCTCGAAAAAGGCCGAATTGTCACCCCAAGTCCACCAAAGGTGGATGAAAGGTCCGGCCTGCACATTTTGTTGGAGGCGCGTAATTATGAATCGAACACTCATGTTTATAACCTTGCTGATTGTCCTCCTGATGCTGCCCCTTGACACCTATGCCGAGAAGGAAATCTTCCGCATCGGCATCATCGGCCTCGACACCTCCCACGTAGTCGCCTTTACCGAGCTTATCAATGACCCGAACAAAAATTATCTCTGCAAGGTCATCGCCGGCTACCCCGGCGGCTCGCCGGACATTCCTTCCTCAATCAACCGCGTCGAAGGCTTCACCAGGCAGCTTCGCGATGAATTCAAAGTCGAAATCACCAATAGCATCGAAGAGCTTTGCCGGAAAGTTGACGGGGTGCTGCTGGAAAGCGTTGACGGCCGCCCTCACCTGGAGCAGGTTAAACCTGTAATTGCGGCAAAAAAGCCCGTCTTTATCGACAAACCCATGGCAGGCGGCCTCGCAGATGTGCTTGAGATATTCCGGCTCGCAAAAGAAAATAATGTCCCCTGCTGGTCGAGTTCTTCTCTGCGCTTCTGCACGGGTATTATCGAAATGAAAAATAACAGCAACGTCGGCCAGGTCCTGGGCTGCGACGCCTTCAGCCCCTGCAGTCTTGAAGAGCACCATCCCGACCTTTACTGGTATGGCGTCCACGGCGTCGAGATTCTTTTTACGATAATGGGCCCGGGGTGCGAAAGCGTCAGGCGAATACAAACCAAAGACAGCGAATTTGTCTTCGGGACCTGGAAAGACGGTCGAATCGGCACCTACAAAGGCCTCCGCAGCGGCAAAGCCGACTACGGCGCCCTGGTCTATGGCACAAAAGATATTGCCCTTAGCGGCAAATACACCGGCTACAAACCTCTGGTCGATGAAATCGTCAAATTTTTCAAGACCGGACAGGTCCCCGTTTCGCCCGAAGAAACCATCGAGATTTTCGCCTTTATGTCCGCCGCGGACGAGTCCAAAGCCCACGGTGGGGCCGCAGTTTCCATCGCCTCGGTAATCCAAAAGGCCCAGGAGGATAATAAACTACGGAAGGCGGAAAAGAACAGCCCTGAAAAGTCGCCATAATATTTCTGGACGAAACTTGACCGGTTTCCACGAGCCCGAATCGTTCAAATAAAAGGAAAAGACAATGACTCACTCGTCCCTTAAAGAAAAAAACAATTCGACGGCAGGAAACTGCACAGGCCTTGGCGCATTGTTTTTCGGACTTCTATTGTGCTGCTGCTGCCAGGCAGAGCCGCAGAAAATTACCGTCAGCAATGCCGCAATCTCGGTTACGCTCGATGCCAATGATGCAACATTACTTGTAACCGACAAACGCACAGACCAGAGATGGCGGCAAAAAGCCATCACACCCGTCCAGGTCCTCCAAAACGCAAGGGTCGAAAATGGTATCGATATGACCTCGAAAGATGCGGGCCTGGGCATCAACGTCCAGACAAAGCTTCGCCTCGATGGTGACAAGCCCGAGTTCACTATCGAACTATCCTCGCAAAGCACTCTGAAATGGTCGCTTGGCTGCCCGCACCCGTTTGTCACCGGGCCGGGCACTTACCTTGTAATACCGATGAATGAAGGCATATCCTATCCGGTCGATGACCAGACGATTGGGCCGATGTGGCTTATCGCCTTCGGCGGACACGGTATATGTATGCCCTTCTGGGGCGCAACCGACGGCGAGCACGGATATATGAGCATTATCGAAACGCCCGATGACGCCGTCATCCGCATCGAGCGAATCGACGGGAAATTGTGTGTACTGCCTAAATGGGAACCTCAGAAAGGCCTGTTCGGTTACGCCCGCAAACTGCGCTACGTCTTTTTCGACAAAGGCGGCCACGTCGCAATCTGCAAACGATACCGCTCTTATGCCAAAGAGAAGGGCTTATTGAAAACGCTGGACCAGAAACGCAAAGAAAACCCAAACGTGGACCTGCTCATCGGCGCGGTCAACGTCTGGTGCTGGGAAAAAGACGCGATTGCCATTGTCCGCGAGATGAAGTCACTCGGCATCGAGCACATCCTGTGGAGCAATCGCGCAAACCCGGAGATAATTGCCGCTATGAACGAAATGGACGGCATCCTCACGAGCCGTTACGACATTTACCAGGACCTTATGGACCCGCAGATTGTCAAAGAGAAACTGAACCGCCCCCACCCCGACTGGACTCAGGATGGCTGGCCAAAAGATATTATCCTTGACCAGAAGGGCGACTGGCGCAAGGGCTGGCAGGTAAGGGGCAACGACGGCCAGATGTATCCCTGCGGCGTCCTGTGCGATAAGCAGGCCCTCAAATACGCCCGCCCGCGAGTGTCCGAGGAGCTAAAAACACATCCCTATCGCTGCCGCTTCATCGACACCACAACCGCCGCACCCTGGAACGAATGCTACGATAGCAACCATCCTATGACCCGCAGCGAAAGCCGCCACTGGAAAATGGAACTATTGCGTTTTGTCAGCGAAGAAACGAAACTCGTCACCGGCAGTGAAACAGGTCACGATGCCGCCGTTCCCTACGTCCATTATTTCGAGGGGATGCTCAGTCTCGGCCCTTACCGCGTCCCCGATTCAGGGCGAAATATGCTTAAAGTCTGGGACGAAGTGCCCGAGCAGGTGGCGAAATTTCAGTTAGGCCACAAATACCGTCTGCCCCTGTGGGAACTGGTCTATCACGATTGCGTCGTCGCGCAGTGGTACTGGGGCGATTACAATAATAAGCTCCCCTCCCTGTGGGACAAGCGAGACCTCTTCAATACCCTGTATGGCACGCCGCCGATGTTTATGTTCAACAACGAAATCTGGGGGAAAAACAAAGACCGCTTCGCCCGCAGTTACAAAGATATATGCCCCGTTGCTCGCGCCGTTGGCTATGCCGAGATGACCGACCACCGCTTTCTTACGCCTGATAGAGACATCCAGCAGACATCTTTCTCAAACGGCGTTACCATTACAGTCAACTTCGGCGATAAACCTTACCTTATGCCCGATGGCAAAGAGCTTAAACCAATGGACTATTATGTCGCGGGGCTATGACCCGCCATTAGAACCTGACAAAAACACCAACCATTGAACTGTCACGCATCAATCGATGAATGGCATTCTGATTCCGTCAGGACTGCCATCGGCGCGGGTCTTGCGGGCTGGCTGCGAAGACGCAGAACTTTGTAAAGCGGCAAGCAAATTCAAAATGTAGAATTGACAAAGGACTGTAAACGCGAAGCTTGCAGCCCTTTTTATTTATCAGCCGAATACTTACGCTTGCGAAATAACTCTGGCAAAAACTAACGCCACTGGTTATACTGCCTCATACATAAAGACCGCCGCAAATAAGAAAGGATTCTTTCTATGAATATTCAAAGAAATATTTCGCGGTCCCGGTGGATGTTCGGAAAAATGGTAAGTAGAAATTGGAACCACACAAATACAGGGTGCGAACCGATGAGCAAATCGTAGGTGAAACCAAATCCAATGCACAGACGAACCGACCGAAAAACAACTAAAAGAACCTTGGTGTCCCTCGGCTTGCTGATTACCATTCATTTTTCCCTCTGTCACGCCGCAAAGGCAGCCGCTCCCGTGTTCCCCCTCAAAGTAAGTCCCAACGGGCGCTATCTTGTTGACCAAAACAACGTGCCATTTCTCTATCACGCCGACACGTGCTGGCAAATGCTTTGGAAACTCAGCAAACCCCAAACCTCTCAATACCTGCAAAACAGAAAGCAAAAGGGATTTACCGCGATACAGGTGCAGCTTCTGCCGCACCGTGTTATCCAAATCAACTATGATGGATACAACCCTTTTGTCTCGCCGGGCGATATGTCCCGCCCAAATCCCGCCTACTTCCGGCACGTTGACTGGGTCCTGGAGCAAGCCGGCCAGATGGGCCTCTGCGTTATGCTGGCGCCAAACTGGCTCAGCCAGTGGGAGCAGGACTGGCGGCTGTGCTTAAAAAATGAGAACGCCGAAAACTGGGGCCGTTATCTGGGCAAGCGCTACGGGAAATTCAAGCACGTAATTTGGATGCACGGCGGAGATGCAGACCCCAAAGACCTGATAGATGAGATACGACAGGTAGCCGCAGGTATCAAGGCAACCGCACCCTGGATGCTCCAGACCTATCACGCCGGCGGCAAGTCCAGCTCAAACTTTTTCCACGAAGACACGTGGCTCGACTGGAACACCGCCTATGACTACGGCAACATCTATCCGCAGGTATATGCCGATTACAACAGAACGCCGACAAAGCCGGTTTACCTCGGCGAAAGCCATTACGAAGATAACAACAACGTCAAAACCGCTTATGATGTGCGCAAACAGGCCTACTGGGCAATGCTGAGCGGCTGCGCCGGCCACGCATACGGACACGGTGACATCTGGCGGCTCACCCAAAACTGGGTAAGGGCAATGGACGCACCCGGTGCATATAATATGACGCACCTGAAGAACCTGCTGACCTCCCGCGACTGGTACAAACTTGTGCCCGACCAGCAGCACAAATTGCTCACCGCCGGCTGCGATGCCAACGAGCTGTATGCCGCCGCCGCCGGCGCAGAAGACGGCAGCTTCGCCCTGGTTTATGTGCCCACGCCCCGCACAATTACAGTCGATGCGAACCGGCTGAAGATTCCGCTGTCAGCCAAATGGTTTGACCCAACCAATGGCTCATACAAGGAAATCGCGACAATCACCAGCACCGGCAGTCACCAATTCACGCCGGCAAATAAAAACTATGCCGGCGACACCGACTGGGTGCTGGTCCTCGAAGCAGGGGCGACCTCTGCAGCGCCGATAGCAGCCCTACATTTCGGCCTGCCCGCAGGCCAACCGCCCGCCCCTGTAAGTCTGTCAGGCCGTCCCGTCCGCATTATGCCGCTCGGCGACTCCATCACGGCCGCCGCCGACCCGGGCTATCGCGGTTACCTATACAATATGCTCACAAATGCCGGCTACAGGGTCGATTTTGTGGGCAGCTCAAAAGACCTGCCGGCAAACGGCGGCGACCCGGACCACGAAGGCCACGGCGGTTTCACCATAGGGCCGGGCCCGAGCAAGGCGGATGAATGGGCAGACGGAAAGGGTAACATCGCCGTCAACATCGACAGCTATATGTCGACTGAGCCGAACATTATCCTGCTGCTAATCGGAGTCAACGACTACTTCAATATTGCAGACCGTCAGCCCCAGTACAATCCAGACCAGCAAGGTCCGGAACATCTGGCTAACCTCATAGATAAAATCCACGCCATCAAACCCGACACAAAGGTCTTTCTTGCTTCGCTGCCGCCTGTGGGCTGGGACCCCAATTTCGCAAGACAATTTAACGCAGCGCTGCCGGGTATTGCCGCTGCACGCACCAACGTTATCTTTGTCGATATGAACCGCCAGGCCGGCTTTGAAAAAGGTGACCGGCAGGTTGACGGCCTTCACCCATCAGCCACCGGCTGCGAAAAAATCGCAAAGACCTGGTTTACATCGCTGTCCTCCTATTTCCAGAAACCATTTGCTGACCAGAATGTTCCCCCTGCATTGCAAGAAAACAAGGCTCCCTCCGCCCCGGCAAAAAGGCCTATGGGCCCACTTGCTATCCACCCGGAGAATCCACGCTACTTCCAAAATACGGCAGCAGGTGAAGTCGTATATTTAACCGGCTCACATACCTGGGCAAATCTTGTCGATATTGGCCCCAATGACCCGCCGCCTCAATTCGACTTCACCGCCTACATAGATTGGATGAAGCAGTTAAACCATAACTTTATCCGAATGTGGACCTGGGAGCTGGTGACCTGGAACACCAACGCAAATGGAGAAAACAAAATCCATACCGCCGCTCCACAGCCCTGGGCAAGGACAGGACCCGGCACGGCACTGGACGGCAAGCCAAAGTTTGACTTGACAAAGTTCGACCCGGCTTACTTCGACCGACTGCGCTCTCGCGTCGCCGCAGCCCGCGACCGCGGCATTTACGTATCGATAATGCTCTTTGAAGGATGGGGACTGCAATTTGCGCCAAAAGCATGGGAAGGACACCCCTTCAACCCGCAGAACAATATCAACGGCATCGACGGCGACCCGAACAAAAATGGCAAGGGCCTCCAAATCTACACCCTCGCCAACAAAGATGTCACCACCCTGCAGGAGGCTTATGTCCGCAAGGTCATCGACACCGTCAACGAATTGGACAATGTCCTTTACGAAATTTCCAACGAGAACCACCCGCCATCAACCGAATGGCAGTATCACATCATCCGCTACATCAAAGACTATGAGAAAAATAAGCCCCAACAGCATCCGGTCGGAATGACGTTCCAGTATCACGGCGGAAAAAACCAGACATTATTTGAAAGCCCCGCCGATTGGATTTCCCCAAATCCCGACGGCGGCTACAGGGATGACCCGCCGGCCGCCGACGGCAAAAAGGTCATCCTCAACGACACAGACCACCTCTGGGGCATCGGCGGAAATCAACAGTGGGTATGGAAAAGCTTCCTGCGAGGCCACAACCCAATCTTTATGGACCCCTACGGTGGCGTCGTCCTCGGAGAACGCTTCGACCCCAGGTGGGACCCAATCCGAAAAAGTTTGGGCTATACCCTGATGTTTGCCGGGAAAATGGACCTGGCTAAAATGCAGCCGCTTAATGACCTCGCATCCACAAAATATTGTCTGGCAAATCCGGGCAGGGAATATCTTGTTTATAATCCTTCGGCGGATGCAAATTCCATTACGGTCAATCTGAAAGCGGGCAATTACAATTATGAATGGTTCAACCCAAATAGCGGAAAAGTCGAGTCATCAGGCACGATAGAAGCTAAAGATGGTGAGCAGTCCTTCCCGACCCCATTCAAAGCTGATGCGGTGCTCTATGTTGTCCTTTCCGCCTCCAAAAAGGAGTAGGCTAATCCAGAAACTTTTTCATTATCGCCGCGGTGTGCATTGCGATAAGCATTAGATAATCCAGGTCGCTCAGACTATAGTGCTTGTCCTTCATAGAGTTGTCAACGTACAGCACACCATAGCAGCCGTCAGGCCGCATAATCGCCGCCACCAGTCCCGACCGTATCGCTTCATCCTCTTCTATTTGAGCTGCAACTCTCGGCATAACGAGAAATTGTCCCTTCTCAACTGCCTGGGTGATTTTTTCCTTTAGCTTTATCTCGCTTAGCTCCACTGCTTTGCCGTCTCGCTTTTTGCCGCCGTGACAAATCATCGGCCCGGTCGCCTGCTTTCGCAAAGCACACCAGACGTGAAACGCCTCAAACTGCTCCGACGTAACATCCAACAGCGTCACCAACAGCTCATCAAGACTGCGTGCATCACAAATCCTCTCTGCCGCCTTCGAAAAATCCGTTAGTCGCTTCGCCGCCAACCTCATAGCCGGAGCGTGCCCCGAATCCGGCTTTCTCACAACAGTCTCGTGCGGCGGTATTGACAGGGCGGCCTCGAGATGAAACGTGTCCTCCAAATGAATCGACTCATCGGTCGCAACTTCTTCTTCGAGAACCACGTCGATTGCAAATTCAGTTATGCGAATGCAGTCGCCGTGTTTAATCTCCGCCTTATGGACCGCCGTATCATTTAGATACGTCTTGCTTGCCGAGTCTAAATCTTCGACCATCCACTTGCCGTCGTCTGTACAGTGGATTAAAGCGTGTTTTCTGGAGACAGCCCTGTCGGGCAGCAAAATATGACTCTCAGCCGCCCTGCCGATAGAAATGGGACCCTGCGCGAATTGAAATTCTCGCACCCCGCCGTCCTTTTGTTTCAGAACTAAGCGCATACTGGTCCTCCTGCTATCAAGGTCTTAATTACCTGTAGATACAATTATCCCCCATTCGGGCCGATTTGTCAAATAAACTTTCCGCCGGCCCAGTCACACATACCGGCGAAGCCCCTCTATCCGGTGCCGATAGTAGTCAAGCACCACCGCCGCTACGATAACAAAGCCCGTAATAAGGCGTTTGGTCGGCTCCTGGGCACCAACCCCCGCCAGACCGGCCCCCAACACCGCAATAATGAGCACGCCGAAAAACGAGCTTACCACCGACCCACGCCCTCCCAGAAGGCTTGTCCCCCCAATCACCACCGCCGCGATGGCCTGAAGCTCCAGGCCATCGCCTGCATTCGGGTCTGCCGATGACATCCGGGCCGTGAGTATCACCGCCGCCAGCGATGTCAAAAAGCCGCACAGCACAAAAACCCAGAACTTCAGAGGCCGAGGGTCAATTCCCGACAGCCGCACCGCCTCTTCGTTTGTGCCAATCGCCACAAGATACCTGCCAAAAACCGTGCGAGACAGCACCAGCTGCCCGACCGCCACAACCGCCACCGCAACAATAAATGGAAGTGACAGCCCCAGAACCGACGTCCCGGTAATCACCTCCACGGGGCCTCCAATATATATCGTCCGTGAGTTTGTCACTAAATACGTGGCGCCTCGCGCAACCTCCAGCATCCCCAATGTAACGATGAAAGATGGCAGCCGCCATTTTATAGTAACTGAGCCGTTAATCGCCCCGCACAGCGCCCCCACCATAAGGCATGCAGCTATCCCGACCGGCAGCGGCAGCTTGAACCTATCGACAAATGTCCCTAACACAGCGCCCGCCAGAGCCAGCACCGAACCCACTGACAGGTCTATTCCGGCTATTATCAACACAAACGTCATTCCCACAGCCACGATTGTTATGTCCGGGATTTGGTTCGCGATGGTCCTGAAAGTTCTGAGCGTAAAGAAATTTTTGGCAAAAATCCCGAATATAACTAACAGCACCGCCAGCGCCCCCGCCATACCGACGTAATCCATAACAACCGCCCCCAGCCCTGAGCGAAGTCGAAGGGTCTTTACCGGCATCTCCGGCATTACTTTTTCCTCGCTTATCAGTAGATGCGTAGATGAGTTAATCCGCCAGAATCGGCGGACTCATTTACTCATCTACTCTTTTACTCACCTGCTCATTTACTCATTATCCCCGCCATTTTTCCGGCGGACTAAACGCTATACGCTATCCCCTAACAATAGCGGAACGCCGCAGCCATTATTTTTTCCTCGCTCCACTCGCCTCTGGCGAACGTGGCTGCAACACGCCCCGCCGACATCACCATAATCCTGTCGCAGACGGCCATAAGCTCCTTCAAGTCCGATGAAACAAATATGATGGTCTTTCCCTCTTCCGCAAGCTCTCCGAGCATACGATATATCTCGAACTTCGCTCCGACGTCGATGCCCCGTGTCGGCTCATCAAAGATAAGTATATCCGAATCCCTGAACATCCACTTCGCGATGACCACCTTTTGCTGATTGCCCCCGCTCAGCTCACTGACCGGCTGCTCGGCAGACCTGCAGCGAACTCCCATCGCATCGATAAAGCGAGCGGCGACAGACCGCTCGCGAGGCATATTGACCCATCCAAACCGACTCACACTGCGCAGCCGCGTCAGTGATATATTGACACGGACGGGCAGCTGCAAAAGCAGCCCCTGCTCCTTGCGGTCCTCCGTAAGAAAAGCGATACCGTTCCGCACCGCGTCGCGCGGCCGGCGGATTACAACCGGCTTGTCCGCACCACGCAGATAAACCCTGCCTTGCTGTGCCGCGTCCGCCCCAAAAATGGCACGCATTGTCTCCGTTCGCCCGGACCCCATCAGCCCAGCAACGCCGAAAATCTCGCCACGCCGGACCTCGAAACTAACATCTTTAACCTTTCGCCCCGCGGCAAGTCCGACAACACGAAGGGCCGTCTCGCCGAATCTCCCTGCTCTGCCGTCAGCCACGACGTCTTTGGCGGACTCCAAATCCCGGCCAACCATCATCCGGATAATGTCACCAACCTTTAACTCGCCTGCCCCCGACAAAGACATTCGGGGGCCTGTCGGATGGGTCGAGATGATTTTGCCGTCTCTGAGCACCGTTACTCGGTCCGCTATCCGCATCACCTCCTCGATACGATGCGAAATATAAATGATGCCGACCCCCTCGGCCTTGAGCCGCCTTATCTGGACGAAAAGAAGTTCTATCTCGCTATCGGTCAGCGAAGCCGTCGGCTCATCCAGCGCCAGTATCCGGCATCGCCGCGACAGGCCTGCCGCTATCTCAACCATTTGCTGCTGCCCCACGCCCAGAAACCTCACAGGCACAGCGGGGTCAATGTCACCAAGCCCAACCCTGCTCATAACCTCTCGCGCAGCGCGGTTCAGCTTCTCATAGTCAATAATCCCGAACAGGAGAAAAGGTATTTTTAGCCACGAATTCTCACGAATTTTTACTAATCCGTGTAATCTGCGTAATCCGCGATTAAATTGCCTGCCGGGCAGCTTCTCAATAAAGATGTTCTCCGCAACGGTAAGATTTCCGATAAGATGCAGCTCCTGCATAACCATACGAACACCTTGCGCCTCTGCATCGGCCCTGCTGCGCGGCTGATACTGCCGCCCGGAAAGCTGCATTACGCCCGAGTCCGGCGCCTCGACGCCGGCTATTATGCGCGTCAGCGTGCTTTTGCCCGCCCCATTCTCGCCCACAAGGGCATGAACCTCGCCCGGCGCCAATTCAAAATCAACGTCACAAAGCGCCCGCACGCCCGGAAATGATTTGTTAATACCTGAAGCTGCAAACAGCGTATTAGTCGAGGCATCTGTCATTTAAAATCTTCCGCCGCGATGAGGTCAACAGGCGTCTCTTTGTCCGCAGGCGTTCCCTTGCCCTTCAGCATTTCAAGAGCATACTCAATGCCGTATAAGGCCAATTTGTCCGCGTGCTGGTCCACCGTGCACAGAATCTTCCCTTTCTTAAGCAATTCCTGAACCGCCAGAATGTTGTCGAAACCTATGACCAGGACCTGGTCGGCCTTGCCGGCTGCGTTAAGAGCGGACACAGCGCCAAGCGCCATACTGTCATTCGCACACAGGACCGCCTTCAGGTCCGCATACTCCGTAACCAGCGCCGAGACAATCGGGACCGCCTTCGCCATCTCCCAGTATGCCGATTGAGAGCTGACTATATTCATCCCCCCCGCCTTCATCGCGTCCTCAAAGCCCAGCTTCCGCTGAATCCCGTTGAAAGCGTTGGGCACGCCCTCAAGTATTGCCACCTTGTCACCCGCCTTGAGCCTTTTCGCAAGATGTTCGGCGGCGAGTCTGGCGCCCTTGCGATTGTCAGGCCCCACAAACGGAATCTTGACGCCCCTTTCCGCAAGCACCTCGGCATCAAACTTGTTGTCGATATTAACAACGATAATGCCGGCATCCATCGCCCGCTTGCACACAGGCACCAGCGCCTTTGAATCCGCCGGCGCAATCACGATGGCGTCCACCCCTTGAGCAGTCATCAGCTCAACAATGTCGATTTGCTTGGCCACATCCTCCTCGTTTTTAATCCCGACCACCACAAGGTCATACTCATCCGAATGCCCTTTATGATGAGCGACGGCGCCCTCTTCCATCGTCTTGAAAAACTCGTTGGCCAGCGACTTCATTATCAAGGCCACCCTCGGCTTTCCCTGCTCGCGGTGCCTGCACCCAGCCGGCAGAGCAAAAAGTCCCACGACACACAGAGTAAGCGCACCCAACACAAAACCCGTCTGCCGACAGGCAAGATTCTCATACCTTCTCATTACTTTCTCCTTGAACGGCTCTCCACGGTCCTGATAAAGCCTGCCACCGCCTGCCTGGTTGGCATCGAAGATTGTGCCCCCATCTTGGTAACGGACAAGGCCGCCACATAATTGGCATATAAAGCCGCATCGAAAAGAGTCCTCTCCGCAGCCACGCCAAACGCCAGACTGCCCGTAAAAGCGTCGCCTGCCGCCGTGGCATCAACAGCATCGACCTTTATGCCGGGCACAAATTTCATCCCCTCAGCGCTCGCCATTAGAAATCCCTTCGCCCCCATAGTCAAAATGACCGCCTTCACCCCGGCCCCCAACAGACCCTCAGCCGCCTTGCTCGCTGAATCTTCATCCGTAACTTCCACGCCCGTGAGAATCTGCGCCTCAGTCTCATTCGGCTTCAGCACGTCCACCACCTTCAGAAGCTCCGAACTCAGCTTCTGCGCCGGCGCCGGGTCGAGAATAACGGGCACTCCGCAGTGGTAGGCCAGTTGCGCAGCAAACTCCACCGTCTCCAGCGGCACCTCAAGCTGCAAAACCAGCGCACCCGATGATGCAATGCACGACTCGGCCCTCGTGACATCTTCAGGCGATAATCTCCCATTCGCACCAGGCGCTACTACAATCACGTTGTTGCCCGCCTGGTCAACGGTAATAAGCGCCACACCTGATGCGGCTTCTTTGGTCCGCGTGACATATTTCGTCTTGACACCCTCTTTCTTGAAATTCTCCAGCAACTTATCCCCGAATATATCTTCGCCCAATTTCGCCACAAAATAGACCTCCGCACCAAGCTTGGCGGCCGCCACCGCCTGGTTCGCACCTTTGCCCCCGGGAGTCATTATGAAATCCTCACCGAGAACCGTCTCCCCGATGGCAGGTATCCTCGGCGCCTTTACCACAAGGTCCATATTGGAGCTGCCGACCACAACAATCTTTGGCTTCCGCTGTTTGATTTCCAATTCCTCCGAACAGAACGCCACTCCAATTACAGTAACTCACCCCCGCTCTTGCCCCTGCAGCTTCTTGCGAAGCAAGAGCAGGGGCTGCGGGGGTCTCTTTATCTTGTCAACCTCTCGACCAGAAAATCCTCAAAAGCGCCCAAATCTTTCCACTCCGTAGCGCAGTTAATCACCTTGGCCTTATCATCAATCCTCGTGAACCCATCATCGCTGACCCTTATCCCCAGCTTTTCCATCCGAACCAGCTCTGTTGACATCGCTAAATATATCGCCACCGTATCAAAAAGTATTGTGCTGCTCGTGTTGACTTTCTCATCGGCCCTTTTGTTCGCCTCCGCCTCGCTCAAATCCTTGTTCTCACTCGCCACTCCCTGCCTCTGCCAGGCCCGGTAGTTCTCTATCAACGCCCGCGTCACGGCGCTGTCTCTCTCTAAAACCTTCTGATATTTCTGGTCCTTAAGCTGAATTATGCCGCACGTATCCAGAGGAGTAATTGTCATGTCCCAAGAACCGGCAAAGACCTTCTGCGCCTCTTTCACATACGCCTTGACGTTATATTCCGCGCTTGGCTCCGCCCCGCCGCCGTATCCCTTGCGGATACTGCCGTGCATCCCCACGAACTCCGCCTTGCGGGCTATCCGAGGCTCACGCTCTATCGCAGCCGCAACATTAGGCAGCGGCCCCGTGGCAATCAGTTTTATCGGCTTGCGCGAGCTCATTATCGTATCAATCAACGCCTGCACGCCATCCTGGTAAACCTTGCCGGGATATGACGCCAGGTTATAGTCCTTTGCCCACGCATCCTGCCTGTGGCTGCCCTTATGCTGCTGGACACCTATCCCTATTGGTATGTCGCTCCTGCCGACGGCTTCCAAAAATTTCGCCACCGTCCTCGCTTTCGCCGCCGTGTTGCCCACCGCGGTCGTAATAAGTTTGACATCGAATTCGGGTGACTGCAGAAGCATCGCCAGCGCCCACGTATCGTCAATATCATCACAGATGTCCGTATCGAAAATAACAGCTATTTTCCCCCTGCCGGATAAATGCAGATTGTCACCTACGGCACACGACATAGATGTCACCAAAAATAATGCTAAAACCCCCGCGACCAACGCATTGACCCTCTTTTTATTTTGCAATCTTTTACTCCGTAACCCATTTTGCCCATTCCTACATTTTTACGAAACGAAATCGAATAAGCGAGAAAAAATTTAGTCGAATTAGCAAACCCCATGCCAACTCCCAAACAATTATAAAATAAACAACGAACTACGAACAATGAACCCGCCAAAGACGTCGTGGCGGAAACAATGAACAATGAACTACGAATCATTATGTCCCTATATTCCCCTTCATCGCTTCGCTAATGGCATAAGGACTACGATGATTGTACCTGTTTATTTTATCCACAAGTTCGTTTATTCCACACCCGAAGAAATGACACATACCTTGTAGCTCCGGGATACTTCTATTTCCGAGTATCTCATTTATCTCTATTTTGCCGTATTCTTGCAAGTCTTTTATCTTTTTTATAATGTTCTTTTTGTCCTGTTGGCTCATTATGTAGCTCATCTTATATATCCCGTCTTTTAGCTTTACGATATTTCGCTCCGCCGGAAAATTCAAACGGGCAAATGACCCGAAATACTTAATCGCTGAATCATCATAAGCCTTCGCTGCTTCTATCTCTCCGACATCAATCCCACCAATGACCTTTTTCTTGTAATATCCGAGCCCTATCCTTTTTCCTTTTAAGTCAATTCTTGCCACCCAGCGACTGAAGTTTCTCCCCCAGTATACGCCTTTATATCTACTTGATAGATTTGGTCTCTTTCTCCGGTTTTGATTGTTCTGTGCGGAGCTTGCAAACCGTAAATTTTGCCGTCTGCTATCAAGTCCATCACCGTTTTTGTGGTCTAATTTCTGTCCGACACTGGCCACCATTATCCTGCGATGCATTAGTTCAAATCTATTACCGTCACCGCCTTCAGCTTTTAATAATTTTCGTTTCGCGTATAACGGCTTGTCTGGTTTGTTTTTTGGATACCATCCGAACCAGTTAAATCTTGAAATATCCTTGTATTCATCAACGTCTATTTTCGCAAAAAATTTTCCGGCAGCTTTGCCGCCTAAAGGTATCACGCAGAATTCCCCATCGTCATCGTTATCGACAACGAATACGAACTTAGCTTCTTTCGACTCCATACCCCAGCTCCGTTTTAAGAATCTTCATAAAAACGGCAGCCGGATTCCTACTGTCAGGCCCGGCTGCCTCTACCGCAAAACGCAGAACTTTCTCGAACATTTCCGCCTGAAATTCGTGTGCGTTTATTCCCCGCAAAATCCAGTTTGCAACCCGCCGGAACCCCGTCCGGTCCGATTGATTTTTCGGCTTGATTATAGTTATAAGTCTTTCGTAAAATATCAACGCCAGACTCTCTGCGCACAGGTCTTTATCAATCTTACAGTTTGCTTCTTGCGTGATTGTCTTTCTTATTCGCCCTATTGTGTCGCCTAAGCGCTCCATTTAATACCTCCGGCAACCGCTCAGTCATTTTATCGCTGTACTCGACTGCTCATCGACCAGCCACTCTAAGTACGCCCTTTATCAGCGTTTAGCGGATAGCGTTTAGCGTCCAGTTTTTTCCTATTCGCTCCACGCTCCACCAACAAGCGACGAGTATCGAGCATCGAGCGCTCTCTGTAATTGGGACGAACCTGCGCGTTTGTGTCGAAAATCACGCCCTTGCCGCCGGAGTCATTTTCGGTAAGTCGTTGTGGGAAAAGGCGTAAAAATTTTTTTACAAATTTCCAGAATTTCCCCGCAAACCTTGCGCGTTTTTGCGCACCAGGAGCACAGAGGCGGAGAAAGGGATAGAATTTGCGATTCACGAGCATCGAGTATCCGGCATCGAGTATCGAGTATCGAGTATCCACCGGCTAAACCACTTACGTCTTTTTTTCTTTTTTTTACGAAACGAAATCGAATAACAAGAAAGAATTTGCTCGTATTCGAATCTTCGCTTCGTATTCGAATAGTAACTTAGTATATTAATCTTTCGACTTCGCTTCGAAACGAATAATTAGCAAACGGCATACCAAATACAAAACAAAATAACAATTTCTTTCGAGTATCGAGTATCAAGCAATTATGACATACGGCTTTATTTTTATCATCGACTTGAGGCATAGCCTCGAGGCCTGCGATAACAGCACACATTTGACAAAGTCCTCGTTGACGGATAAAATCCGGCAAAACCGATTGAAATGATAAAGCAATCCGCTTCAAAACCGAAGCAATATTTTGAGAGCTTGAAGGCCCCAGAGGTTCTCCGAATGTATATCATACCGGCTATCGACCTGCGGGACGGCAAATGCGTCCGGCTTATCCAGGGTAAATACGACCGCCAGATAACCTACCACGATGACCCTGTAAAACAGGCCCGCGATTTTCACCGTGCCGGAGCGCAGTGGCTGCACATTGTTGACCTAGACGGCGCCAGGCTCGGCCGGCCCGTCAACACCGACACAATATCAGCCATTGCAGCTCTTTCCGCCAAAATAACTGGCGGACTGAAAATCGAAGTTGGCGGCGGCCTGCGCGACGAAGACTCCATAAAAAAGCTGCTCGACATCGGCGCCGAGAGGGTAATAATCGGCACAAAAGCCGTAAGTGACTTCGAGTGGTTCAGCCGAATGGCCGGAAAGTTCAGCGGGAAAATCGCTCTCGGTCTCGATGCCCGCGGCTCAAAGGTCGCAACCCACGGCTGGACACAAAACAGCACCCAAAAATTAATCGAATTCGCAGTTGAGGCGGCAAAACTGCCTCTGGCGGCAATAATATATACCGACATCGCCAAAGATGGAATGATGACAGGGCCAAACCTCGAAAGAACAAAACGGCTCATTAAGACGGTTCAAGTGCCCGTCATCGCCTCAGGCGGCGTCAGCGAAGTGCGGGATATTAAGAAGCTATTGAGGATGGGCGCCGCAGCGGTAATAATTGGAAGAAGTCTTTACGAAGGCACTCTCAATCTCACGGACGCAATAAATGCCGCAAAGTAACGCAGCGAAAAACACCCCTCGCACCCCCGACAGCGACATTCGGGGGTTAGCTTCTTTTATGGAAAGCGCTATATTATTGGCATTCAAGATTGACCTTTATCCTGACGATATTTAATATATTTCCTGTGCCCCCGTTTCTGTCTTCGACAGAAGACACGGGGGCCTGGATGGGAAATGCCGATTTATCAGCATCTCTCGTTCGCCATTCCATGGAGGGTGTCAAAGTAGTATTTCGACCGCCCCCGAATGTTTCTGTCGGGGGCAAAAGTTTTTTGCAATCGCCGAACGAGCGGCAAGAAGCCACAGTGACAAAGTTGTTTTATAGGAACCTATGCGCAAATTGACGCCAAACATTATCCTGATTGTTATTGCAGCAGTTGCCCTCATCGCTGCGGCTGCACTGATTGTCTCTCGTAAGCTTCAGCCCAGGATAGAAGAT
>Ga0315291_10000987_pt1 | contig 38319 bp, 26 predicted proteins | sample YL17G12_20_MG_FD_203070 | JGI IMG/M metagenome (GOLD analysis project Ga0315291, IMG submission 203070) | Sediment microbial communities from Yellowstone Lake, YNP, Wyoming, USA - YL17G12_20 | ecosystem: Environmental > Aquatic > Freshwater > Lake > Sediment | place: USA: Wyoming | collected...
GTGAGACTGGTGCTGCTGGCGTTACAGGTTCTACAGGCGCTGCTGGCGTTACAGGTTCTACAGGCGCTGCTGGCGCTGCTGGCGTTACAGGTGTTACAGGTTCTACAGGCGCTGCTGGCGTTACAGGCGAAACTGGTGCTGCCGGTGCGACAGGTTCTACAGGCGCTGCTGGCGTTACAGGTGAAACAGGCGCTGCTGGTGTTACAGGTGAAACAGGTGTTGCTGGTGTTACAGGCGAAACAGGCGCTGCTGGTGTTACAGGTGAAACAGGCGCTGCTGGCGTAACTGGTGAGACTGGTGCTGCTGGCGTAACTGGTGAGACTGGTGCTGCGGGCGTAACTGGTGAAACAGGCGCTGCTGGTGTTACAGGTGAAACAGGTGCTGCTGGTGTTACAGGTTCTACAGGCGCTGCTGGCGTTACAGGCGAAACAGGCGCTGCTGGTGTTACAGGTTCTACAGGCGCTGCTGGCGTTACAGGTGAAACAGGCGCTGCGGGCGTTACAGGCGAAACAGGCGCTGCTGGTGTTACAGGTGAAACAGGTGCTGCTGGTGTTACAGGTTCTACAGGCGCTGCTGGCGCTGCTGGCGTTACAGGTTCTACAGGCGCTGCTGGCGTTAGAGGTTCTACAGGCGCTGCTGGCGCTGCTGGCGTTACAGGTGTTACAGGTTCTACAGGCGCTGCTGGCGTTACAGGCGAAACTGGTGCTGCCGGTGCGACAGGTTCTACAGGCGCTGCTGGCGTTACAGGCGAAACTGGTGCTGCCGGTGCGACAGGTTCTACAGGCGCTGCTGGTGTTACAGGTTCTACAGGCGCTGCTGGTGTTACAGGTTCTACAGGCGCTGCTGGCGTTACAGGTTCTACAGGCGCTGCTGGCGCTGCTGGCGTTACAGGTTCTACAGGCGCTGCTGGCGTTAGAGGTTCTACAGGCGCTGCTGGCGCTGCTGGCGTTACAGGTGTTACAGGTTCTACAGGCGCTGCTGGCGTTACAGGCGAAACTGGTGCTGCCGGTGCGACAGGTTCTACAGGCGCTCAAGGCGTTACTGGATCTACGGGAGCCTTCTCTCAGTGGATTCATGTCAGTGGTGCTTACACTGCTGCCAATGGTGACAGGATTTTAGCGGATACTAGCTCGGGCGCTTTTACGATCGATTTACCTGCAAGCCCTGTTTTAGGTATGTCTGTTATATTTATGGATGAGCAAAGTAATTGGGCTACGAATAATCTGACAGTAGCTGGGAATAGTGAGAATATTATTGGTTCAGCTACTCCTATGGTGCTTGATGTTGATGATGCTTGGGCTGAATTTATATTCACCGCAACGACTCGTGGTTGGGATGTTAGGAGCTAAGGTGTTTTAGGAGTTTAATGTTAAAAGACTGGCAGTAAACACTGAGGGGGAGGCTAAATAAGCCTCCTCCTTTTTTCATAAGGGGGGACACACTCTGGAAAATCTACCGCAAATCTTGGAGCAGTTGGACGAGTTAAAATTGTATATAACAAAACTAGAAAAAAGGGTACGATTATTGGAAATGGATAAAGCAAGAGACAAAAGATTGAAGCATTTGGGATTTTCAATTAAGAAGCGTCTCCCTTAGAAGGGATATTTCTGAGTGATTTTAATCCTCTTAAACTTATAGAGGATGCAGTTAAGAGTGGTTATGATCCCGCTACAGTTTCCGACGTAGACGAGAGGCAATTACCATGGGCTAAAAATGTATGCTCTTGGATTACGGATTCAGAATTTTTAAATGTAAAATCGATATTCCCCCTTCAGCTTCAGGTGGTTTTAAAGCTTTTCGGGGATGTATGTGCTTACTGTTCCGATTGGGAATTTTACCAAAAGGACTGGGATGCGGATGAGAAGCTTGGAAATATTCTTTCTAGGATAGAACTTCTCCAAGATGGGCGATGTCCTAAGTGTAAAAAAACTAGGTTAGATCAGTATCATGATAAGCTTTTCAGTTTCCCTAACGAGGTAGACTTGCTGTGGGGCATGAGGTCCGGAAAAAGTGCTTTGTGCGGGGGCATGGTAGGTAGTTATGTTCTACATCGTTTTCTCAAGTTGCCTGATCCTGCGGCATATTTTGGCGAGCTTCCGGGGACAGAGCTTTACATGCGTTTTGTTGCTATGACACTTAGACAGGCAAAACAGACCAATTGGATGCAGTTTACGAGTACTGTGCGGCGCTGTGATTGGTTTAATCAGTATCATGATTTCATGTCTTATTACAGCCGCAAGAAAAGCATAGAACTTGTTAGGTGGGTGTTAGAGGGTTTTGCTTATGTCCATAAGGGTATTGTCGGGTATGTGGTGGGTGCTGGTAACTACGATGTAGAGCGTGGTCGTACAGCTTTATTCACAAGTATTGACGAGATTGGATTATTCGAGGGAAGTATTGATGCCACTCAGTTTAACCCGTTAGAGACTTATAACACTTACGAGAAGTCATCCACTACGATACGAAATGCTGCTATGCAGAAATTTTATAATGGGGAGTATAATACGCCTACAGCGTGGATGGCGGTACATTCATCTACTAAAAGTAAGTCTGACTTTATCATGCGCTTAATCAAGCTAGGTAAAACAGACAATACGAAAGTTACTTCGCACAAGGCTTCTTGGGAGGTTAATCCCAAACTAGATGTTACTTTTTTGGAAAATGAAAAGCTTAAAGATCCACGTTCTTTTGATCGAGATTATGGTTCTATCCCGCCTTTTTCAGACGATCCTTTCATTGACAATTACGAACTTGTCATGCAGTCCGCGATATTAGAAAATAAGTATTGGAATGTAAAAAAAGAAACTGTTTCTCGTGGCTGTTATTTTAGCGCCTCAACTATTGAAACATCTAAAAATATCCCTTACCTGTTATCTATAGACATGGGAAAATCGGAATGCGGCTATGCTTTAAGTTTATTAAAACTCAAAGAGGATGATTTTTCCGTAGTGCAGATTGAAGGTCTTTGGGGTTTATATGTATCAAAGCCGCAGATCGTAGATTTCGACAGTATGTACAAACAGTTTGTCGAGCCTTTATGCGAGAAACTTAATATTAAAATGGTACTTTACGATCAGTGGCAAAGTATGTCGCATGTAGATGCTCTTAATAATAAGGGCGTGGAAGCTCGTCAGTACTCTGTGACTTATAAAGACTTCATCCAATTTAGGAGTAATTTATATCAGGGTAAGTTAGAAACTTTTAAACCTGAGTCTACCTTTGAAGAGGTAGAGCGCTCGTCGCGTCCGGTAGAGGAACTTCTTTATGAGCGACCTGCTCTTCACCTTCTTTGGCAAATGCTTTCCGTGTCTGAGGTGGGCAATAAACTTACGAAAGGTAAGGGACATGACGATCTTTTTAGGGCAGTATCTTTAGGCTGCACTCTTTTATGGGATCCGAAAGTTCGCAAGCTCTTTGAGTATAAAGGGGGGGTGCCTTTGCATAAAGGACGTACTGGTAGTGGTTTAGTCATATCAGGGGCATCCAGAAATGGTGGACAGATATTCATGCCAGGCATGAATATGCATGGGAACACGTCTAGTGTTGTAAGCGTTGGTAGGAACACACTCGGAAGTTTTATCGGTAGAACTAAAAGATAGGGGATCATGTCTACACTCATCATAGCAGATATTGCCGGAGAATTTGATGCGCTCATGCGTCTGGTGGCTTTAGCGCCTAAGGCTACCAAAATATCGGTAGGGGATATGTGCGATAGAGGTCCTAATTCAAAAGAAGTTTTTGAATACTTCATGGCTGATTATGGTAAGACGAAATTTGCTTTGATGGGAAATCATGAGCATATGGCTCTCGAACATTACCGCAGTGTTTACCGCCATTATGAATGGGGTACTTGGGATTACAATGGTGGACGAGCTACTAGGCAGTCTTTTCCAGATCAGGAAATACCGGCTAATGTACTAGACTGGATTGCGGCTTTACCTTTATTTAAAAAGATAAAAAGTAAAAGTGCGCCCACAGCCTTTATTTCACACGCACCGCTGTATGGAGATATTAAACAAATACCTAAGCTAGCTGGTAAGGCACATGGGCAGTATCTTATGGATTTTATATGGAATAGGTACGAGCCTATAGCACAAGAGGGTTATTTGCAAATATTTGGACATAATTCTCATTGGGGACTTAGGTCATTTGTTGAGGCGGGTCAAACGGACCCTTATGCAATATGCATTGATCAATCACGAACTAAAGTCTTGACGGGTTATTTGTATCCTGAGGGAGAGATTTTGGAAGTTCCGTTTTAGGCTTTGCAGCGCGTTAAACCAGTTTGAGCGCGGTCTTCATAAAAGCCATGTTTTTTAACAGTGGCTGAGATCGTTAGCTTCTCTCCTTCTTTGAAACCGCGCTCTTGCAGCGCGTCATAGCACTTAGATGCCCACCACTGAAAAGCATTACCTTCAGCATCTTCCATAGACACCAGAGTAGAGACACCGTAGCCGCCGTCAAACTCGCGCATTTTGGTTATTGTGAGTTGCATTTTGATCTTTTCGCCGATAGTGCCTACGTGCTTATTGCTTTTATCTGCCAGCTTCTTTTTCTCAATCACAAGCCTATCCAGATGTTTAGCACCCATGAAAGCAGCGGCGGCGATGAATCCAAAATGTTTTGTTTGAACAAAACCTTCTTTTGCCAGCAATGCCAAATTATGATCAAATTCCGTTGCGTTCAAAGTAAGCATCCATGTTTTGATGTCGGCAGCTAGAGCGCGGTCATCATCTGTGGCTTGATGCGTGCGATGTTCCTCGTTCCATGCGTCTTGCTCGTCTTTCGACCAAGGTGCTATGAGGTAATAGTTGATTTGCGCAGAGGTCGTTGTGAGATTCTGACCACCCGCCGCTGCTAGTTCTTGCATCTTCTTTTTACTTAGAAAGCCGTGCTTGCGTATGTAAACCAGTGCTGTAGTCAAGACGACTGAAAGCGGAAACTCCTGGATAGCGCGGCTGCTGCCAGACATTTTCTCATTTTCAGAAAGACTAAAGACTAACTCCATGTAGCTTGCAATCGCGGCGGGATCTTTATGACCTAGAAAGTCTTTTAAGCAAGAGCGACCAACTGATTTGAAATTATCGCTCTCATCTTGAACAAGAAAATAGTTAGAACGCTTGCGGATCTTCAGGCAATGCTCACAAGTCAGCTTCGCTGTACGGTAACGTTCCGGCACTTGCCCACCTGGCACCTGGCGGATCAAATTGCCTGCGGCTAGAACTTCAAGCGTGGCGACGAATTTCCAACCATCCAATTTAGGGGCAATGCCCTCAACTGTGAAATTACCGAGGCGCTCATAAGCACCCGTAGCATGACGCCTGCCGAGATCATCGGACTCGAAAATCTCCTGAAGAATATCTTCACCCCTGGTGACAACAACAGGGGAAACGCCCAGCTTTAAAGCAATTTTGTTGAGCTTGGCTATCTTCGCTTGAAACTTTTCAATGTTATCGAGCGGTATTCTGTAGCTCATATACCATCCCCCAAGGTTGTATATAGGTATCGGTAAAAGGACACTAAACTTTAGCTGGCGAGCCGTAAGTACCTGATATAACTACCATCACCCTAGGGCTTGCAAATCTCTTAGGTTTCTTTTAGGCTGCTTATGCAAATCAAAAAAAAATCTGGAGAATTTATGCACATTGTCCTGCATACGGCGGATCTGCATTTAGGTCGCAATAGGAAGCATGAGGATTATTTAGTCCAGCAATCTTATATGCTTCAGGGGATTGTGCGTCAGGTAGCCACGGTCTGCAAAGACAATCCTTCGGCTACGATTTTCTTTTGCATATCGGGTGATGTGTTTGACCGCAACCAGGATACGCGGCGTACTGAGTTTGTATTATTTCTCACGCAGCTTATAGAGCCTATTATTCAACTGAAGAAGGCTTATCCAAATTTAGTGGTATTTATTACGGATGGTAATCACGATAGGCAACCAAATGTCGAGGAGCCATCTGTTCTATCTCCTTTGTTGGGTTTATTCCCGGAGCATTTATATTTTGCGGTAGTAGAGCCTAGGTATGTTGAGGAGCATTCTATGCTTATGCTTCCTTACGGGGGTTATTCGGGCAAAGAGATGCGTGGTCTTATTGAATTACACGATCCTCGTTTTGTCATGGCTCATGAGTGTTTAAACAGAATGCAGACGGACACTGGTTGGTCTCCACCTAGGGATCAGGATCATTACATAGAGATTGAGAATGTACTTCCGGATACTGATGTGGTGGGAGTTTTTCTTGGGGATATTCATAAATGTCAGGCTATGGATGAAAAGAAGATCAGTTGGTACAGCGGGACTCCAGTTACATTAGATCATGGGCATCATTTACCTAAAGGGGTGTTGCATCACCATTACGTTAAGTCAGGCGGGGTTTACACTAGGGCGGGGGATCCAAAGCTCCATGCGATAGATGATGCACGTATTAAGGTTCATCATCAATTAGGTAAGATCTTCGATGTAGAGAAGATACCTTGGGAGAAGGTTTATCAGTATGCTGATGGTTATATTGATTTAGTGGTAACGCCTGAGGTGTATGCTGAGATCAATAATAGGGTTGAGGGTTTTTTCAGTAATAAACAAGTAACTTCCTCTTTTAAGGAGACTACTGTAGAGGTATCTAGGGAAGAGGTTATGCTTGAGATAGTAGAAGATAATTTCTATAAGAAACTTATTCGTTCTTGGGTAGTGGATAATTTAGACAGTTATCCGATGGTATTAAAGGATGAATTTTTACACCGTGTTGAAAAGATGTTTGAGGGTCGAGGATGAGTTGTGTTTTACGTGAACGTTTATATGTTCCCGAAGAGTTTGTTTCAGAGGAAAGTATTAAAGACTTCACTTATTTCTTTGAAGAAGATGAAGTGGAGCCTGATGTAAATGGTAGACCGATTAAAACAAGGATCCTCAGGAAAGTAAAAACTGTCACAAAGATAAACAATCCGAAAGACGGCAAGGTCTACTATGGTTTTGCTCGTGGTAATTTCCCCAAGCTTAAGGAGCATTTCGGGCATTTGCCTTGGGATGATCGCCGCGTTGCACCTGCTATGGTTTCAGACTTGCAGTTTAAAAAGGGTATTAGTTTAAAAACTTTTGAAAAAGACGGTGCGGGGCAGCAAGAAGTGATTGCTGAGGTTTTAAAACATCGCACGGGTATTTTAAAAGCTCCGCCACGTTTTGGTAAGACCGTGGTTACGGTGTATTTAACCACAAAGTATCGGTTAAAGACCCTAATAATTATCCACCAGAAGGATCTTCTTAAACAATTTTATAATGAATTTATAGAGTTCACAAATTTTTTAGAAATACGGCAACCACAAATTTCAAAGAAGGATGCTGCGGGACAGGTCATAGGATTCTTTAACGACTATACCAATCCTGAGGAATTGGATGTTTGTCTTTTATGCTGGCAGACGTTGGCTAGTGTGCATGGCAAGGCACGTATTTCTAAGTACCGGGACAGTTTTGGTTTAAACATATTCGACGAGTGCCACCGTTCAGGTTCTTATAAGTATGCTTCGGTTATAAACCGTATGAACCCGATGTATCGTCTAGGTCTTACGGGTACTGTTGACCGTGTAGATAAGAAGCAGAAGCTTGTTCTAGATATTATCGGACCTGTCATGGCTAAGGGTAAGGTCAAACAGGTACCTTGTGCGGTGACGGTGATTCACACGCAACAGGCGGTTAAGTTTGCTTTGCCTGAGCCTTTACCTTGGCTGCATAAGAGACTGTATAACAATATGGACAGGCTACGTATTGTCCTTAAGTATATTAAGGAAGATGTAGAGGATGGGTTTTTTATTTGCATTGGGTTTCACAGGTGTTCCCAAGAGCAGCTTCAAGAGTTTACCGATATTTTAAAAGCCATGGGTTACAAGGCTGAGGCATTTTATGGGACTATGAAAAGGGATAGGGAAGAAGTTTTAAATGAGTTTAGAAGTGGTGAGGTGCAGATAGCGGTTTGTAATGAAGCGATGCTTACTGGCATCAATGTACCTAGATGGAATGTGTATTACAGTATGTTTCCTACGTCAAACATTTGTTACGAGGAGCAACTGGATGGGACGAAGGAGCTTAGTGGAAATTTTGTTCAAAATTTTTCTAGACCTCGCACGCTATTCTGGTACACTCCTACCATGCAGAAAAAAGTAGCTTTGATTCGGGATTTTGTGGACGTGAATGCTCATTGCAAACGCGCCTATATGAAACGCTTGAAAGCCTACAAGCATGAAAAGTTCCTTATAGAGCATATTCATGAAGTAAACAACAGTAAGGAGGACATCTGTGGAAATCGCAAATAGTGAACTCGTAGTTTTCTCACTGACAGCACGTACCAGTTACATTGGTGAGCTAGTAAAGGATGAGGAGGACAAAATTACATTGAAAAAAGTCCTTATTCTAGAACGCATACAAAACCCTAAAACGGGAGAAGAGGTCTTCCACATTGGCAGTGTTCCTTACGGGTCTAGGGAAAGTAATGTGGTGATTTCAAAGAAAATCAGTTCCGGAATACTTTTAGATAAGGTGGATGCTGACTTGAAAACTTGTTATGAAAAAGAAATCATAGCAGCTTATTCTAAGTTGAAATTAGCTTAAGGAAAAGTCTAGGTGAAAGCCTTCCCGAACTTGTGCAGATTTTCTGAGGATGAACGGGATGGGATGCCCCCTATTACTCGCTTTGCGGCGATGGTAGGGTGTCCCAGCAAATATCTATATCTGACAGAACCCGAGTATCAAAAATCGGATTCTTACTGCATCCACAAGTTTAAAGATTTGCAGGTGCGCCATGTTAACAATACTCTGGAAACATTTCACGCGAAGAGTCAGCTTGAAAAATGTCCGGAGGTTATCGATTCCTTCTTTAAACCAGGGGGTACGTTAACTGTTATCAATGGCTATCCTGCTTTATCTGAAACCTATCTTCTTTTTTGGCATATGGTATGCCATTTCGCGGCTATTAAGCTATCGTCACCGATTAAAAATCGTGAGGTGGGATTTAGCTTTATAGGTAATTTTAAACTAGAGCAAGAAAGCTATCATTGTTTAAAGCTCAACACTCTTGCTTTTGGTCCTGCGTTAGATGAAATAAATAATTACCATGTAATGACCTATGTTGAAACGATGCTGCGTTATGATGATTTAAATAAGATACTACTAACATCTACTACAGATGTTACGGGTCTTTTAGAACGTTTGCGTATTATACCTGGCAATGTAGACTATTTTTTCAATCTTTCTGAGAAAATGGATGCATCTAAGAAACGCAAGAAAACTGTCGAGGTCATCTAATGTCCGAAAACAAGATTTGGGATTTATCTATAGAAGTTAAATGTCTGAAGACGGTTCTTTCGGACACGCCATATTCAGCTAAATTATATGGTTTTTTGAAACCAGAACATTTCCACTTTAAGTTGAGTAAAGTCCTTTTTGCTCGCTTGCAAGAAGTGATGGTAGATCTAGATAGTTTCCCTTCTTGGCGTATGCTTGTTACCGATTCTAAATTCGAGACTGGAGTGCAATCAGCACTTCAAGATGAGTTTGAAACGAGTGCTATAGCAGAGAGTTCGGGAGATCTCGATTATCTTGTAAAAAACTTAAATGATTTGGCTAATAAAAGAGCTATTTACGCTACCGTGTATGAAACACAAGAGTCTCTTTACGATCCAGATAAAAGTGCGCGGGATATAGCAAATGAAGTAAGCGTTGCTATCACTAAAATAGATCACGATGAAATTCTGTCAGAACTCAACATGGGCGTTGAGTATAACGATCTAGCTGAGCAAATCCTCCAAGAAACCCTCTACGGAGATAATACAAAGAATAGAGTACCCTCCGGATTTAAATCCTTTGATACTGAATCCCTAGGCTTTCAACGGGGCAACCTTGTGTGCCTCGGTGCTACATCCGGTGGGGGAAAATGCACTGATTACAAAACCTTAATCCCGACAACAGCCGGTATTTTGCCTATAGGTGATATCCATCGTCTTTTTGGCGGGGGGGAAGGCTGGTCGATACCCCAGGCTAACTTTGCGGTTGTTACTCGTGAGGGGTTAAAACCTGTTGAAGGTATTTACAAAGGCTATGATAGCACCCTTCAGATTGAAACCAACTGGGGTGACAAATTTAGGGGTACTGAGGAGCATAAAATTCTGTGTCTCCTAAATGACGAATTGAATTTCAAACGCCTAGTAGATATTAAGGTAGGCGACTGGATCCCCAAAGAGTTTAATGCCCAGGTCTTTGGTGAGCGCCTTCTTGATGATAGTACAATCACCTTAAGCAAAGAGGCAATACCAGAGGTAATTTTACGCGCTGATAAAATGTCTCAAGTGGCATTTATGCGAAGTCTCTTTGAAGCTAACGGGGATGTCTACTTAAAGTATGAACTAACGGGGGGCTACTGGTGCCTAGAATTATATAGTTTGAGTGAGCAGCTTATTTATCAGGCTAAATCCATTCTAGAGAATATGGGTATTTTGTCCTCAGTAAGATTGGCATCTTGTACTAGGCGGTGGGTTTCCCTTAGTGTTAACCGCTCCTCATTCAAAGAATTTTACAATACTATAGGTTTCATTTCGGAGTTTAAACTTGAGGATTTAGGGGAAGCTATAGATCACCTAGACACTATTTTAACATCTCGCGGTAAAGAAAACAAAATACCTACAGAGGCTATCCTAGCTTACTTAGATCGCTTGCGGGATATATGCAAAGATGCCCCCCTCTGGAAAGTTCCTAAAAATATATATAAGCATCAAGCATATAAAATAATAAACGATCCTAAGGTTAAAGAAGTTGTGGAGCAAGATCCTTTATTAAACGTTTTACGCTGTAGAATTGAAGATCAGCTTAAGTATACTTGGGCGCAAGTAACTAAGATTACCGAATTCAAAGAAAAAACTGCTGTCTTTGATTTATCCGTCAAAGACAAGAGGGAGTATTCGGCGTCTGGTGTTATGTCTCATAACAGCCAAATGGCACTCAATCTAATGACACGCCAATACCTCATGGGTTTTGACGTGGTTATGGCTTCTTATGAGATGGGGTATGATGAAATTATGCAAAGAGAATTTGCTCTTATTTCTGAAGTACCTCACAAGAGTATCAAATCTCAAAACCTGACTGCTGAACAAAAAAGGGTAGTGGAATGTTCCTTTAGAGAGTTCAATCTTGCGGGTAAGAAGAATGGTAACGGGTTCTGGCTCGCTTGTCCTAACGCTCAAACTACTGTAACCGAAATTGGTCTGCGTTACATGACGCGGAAGCCTACCTGCATCATTTTTGACTATATCAATTTATTAAAAAGTAGTAATAAGCAGTCGGATGCTCAGTGGCAGGTTCTTGGTGATATTGCCAAAGAAGCTAAGGTACTCGCAAGACGCCTGAATTGTGTAGTATATCTACTCATCCAAATAGATAAAGAACATAATTTAAGATACTCTCAAGCCATCAAGGATCATGCCGACTGGATCTGGGGGTGGGTATATGATGAAGATGCTAAGATGAACGGCTTTGTGAATATTAAGCAAATTAAAGCGCGGAGCGCTGCGTGCTATGATTTCCAGCTAGTAACTCGTTTTGATATTGCTCAATTCAGAGACCCAGACCAAGAGGACAAACTACTTAAATACTCCGATGAGCAGTACCATTCAATACTCGCTGAAAGCCGTCAGTATGGATCTCTTATCGATTTATTTAAAGAAGCAATTATAATACCACAGGCTGCACCGTCTCCTATGTTGCTCGGACGTAAAACTCCTGCCCGTTCTTATCTATAGGATTCAAATTGAAGGCTATTATTTCTGCTAAAATTTTAAAGAACGTGCTAAAAACTGTTAAGAGTATTACCGACACTCTTAACAGAGATGAAATACTTTTCGGATTCAACGTATCTGAAAAGGGTTTATGTCTTCAATCCGCAGGTGGTCTTTATGTTTCTTGTTTTTTAACGACTGATTTTGAAGATGTTGAAGAGTTTATCCCTGTGGATATTTCTACGCTTGCTTCCTTGAAGTTTCCTTCAGATAAAGTAGAGATTAGCACTAAGGGTAGTAATCTAATGCTTAGATCTGAAGATTTAGAAGTCGAATTAGCTTTACCTCATTTAGAAAAAGCCAGTATTAAAGCCAAAGATATAGCAACACCCCACCAGTTTAAAGTTCAAGATCTATTGCGTGCCTTAGATTTCCATACCTATGGAACACACCACAATCCGCTAGAGGCGTCTAAACGACTGGTATGCATCAGTGGTGCTGCTGGCAGGGATAGGTTAAATTTCCAATCTTATGACAAACAAGTATCTGCATTCAATCACATGCCTTTTGATGCCGTGGACAAATCTGTTGAAATTTATGTTATTCCTAGACCTATTATCACCACACTGAATAATGTGACGGATGAATTTATTTCCTTTGGAACCACAAAACAGTATTGGCGTATCAAGACAGACACCTTAGATGTTATCTACCCTAATATGGTAAAGCCGCAGGCGGCAGATTTTGAGAAAATACTAACTGATATCTCTAGTAATCCTTCAATGAAAATAGCTTTTGATAGCAAGCATATTACCAAAACATTAGGAGTGCTTTCGCCGAGTATAAAAGCGGGGAAAGAAGAAAATCCTAAAATGCATTTTTATATTAAAGACGACAGCACCACTGTCCAAGTTACAGTGGCTAGTGAACGGATAAAAGGCATGAAGTTTGAACTAGAGGGGCAGCTTTTACCTGATAGGACGGAGGTAGAAGAGACGGCGATAGCACTTAATTTCCGTTATGTAAGAGAGTTTGTTGATAATCTCTCAGGAGATGTAGTATACTTTCAGTACTGGAAATCTCTCGATTACGATGCCCCCTTAAAAGGTAGAGTATTGTCCTTTTTTAATGATAATGGGAGATACCTTATTGCGCGGCTTACTCTTTAAGGAGACTATGTTTGATTGCGAGCGTCCGACTATTACCGATAAATTTGTTGAAGGTAGAGAACTTAAGTGGTCTCCCTCATTAGAACCCCAGGTGTACTACTTCTGGGCACGCGCAGTGCCAATCGATGTTAGTTTTGAAAGCAATCAACTTTCCATTGTTGATTGCGAATACGGCAACACCTTAGAGGTGTACTCCCTACCATCAAAGGTAGAAACCCTTTATCGTCTTAGACTGGTAAAACCACCCAATAGATTCCTGCTACGTCCTTTCGACCACGCGGTATACTGGACATATGGTACCGAAGGTGGACCCTCAAAAATGATAAAGTATCTATATAAGGACAAGAATCTTTCTATTAATAAATGGGTGGATAAGGAATCCTTCTTGTCTGTGGTGCGTACAAATCATTTTGCCAGTTACGATCTAGCATTCTGGAGTAGGTGATGCTCGGGTTTGTTATAAATTATAAAGATATGAATAAGCGGCAAAACATGCCGTCCGGTCTTTTAGTAACTCACGAAATGACATGTCAGGTTATTGCTCTTGGTGCTTCTTCTTTGTCTACATTGCTCTTAGATCTCTTTACTAAAGAATTTGAGTTTCCTGTTTATACTAAGTTTTTAGAGAAGAGGATGACTATTAGTGGTGCTTATGATTTAGGTTCTTTTGAAACTCTAGCTCCTTTATGGTTTGACAGGGCTAAAATGCTTTTCTCAAGAATCGTTGTGCAGGCACCTCTATCGTCCTTTATTCCGGTTGCGGCTGATTTATCGGCGGCGTACAATAAACCATCTTTTGAGAAAATCCAAATTATCGCTGGGGTAAGGCATGTCTGAAGAAAATTTAGCTATGGTTGTGGCTGCGGATCCACAACTGGCGAAAAACTATCTCGATCGGACTCGTGAGGCGTCATGGCAAATACCTTCAAATTACGAGCGGGAGATTGGTGATATTCTAGCTACTCCTGTATCTCTTTTGCCTAGTATAGAAACTCCTGAGGATTACAAGACACTTGTAATTGCTTTATCTGTTTTAAAGCAGTGCAAGCAAAGGGTGGCTACGATTCGGCATCATTTGGGTGGCTTAAATTTTAGGTGGTCAAAATTACAGAAGCAAGCCACTAAATTCATAGAAACCAAGTACTACACTCAACTGAATAATGTGCGTGCTGATACGAAAAAATCGGTGGTAGTCAATGCTTTAGAGCCTATATCGAGTGGTGTAGAGGAGCTTGAGCACTTAGTAGACAATGCGGATAGATGCCTTAAGCATCTGAGTGATTTGAATTGGGCAGTAACCAATAGTGGGGAGTTGGTCGTACAATATTTTAATGCGATCAAAGTTTTCGTCCCCAGAGAAATTTAGGAAAAAATTATGACTCTTCCAGTTGAAAAAGACGACCAGATATATAGTGATCGTCCCGGCGATCAACTTTTTGCAAAAGTTAAGCACCAACTCCCTAAAATCCTAGAGCGCAGCGCTTTGGTTAAGGATTTACTTCTAGATATTATTATAAGCGATTTGGTCCTTGATCATGCTCTATCTAATGCTTTAGATGATGTCGGTGCTATCATTGAGTACCAGGCGCAAAGTGAAGGTGTTGAGAAACCTAAATTTAATGGTTTATCGATCCTAAAAGATGCTGAGCGCGTAGGTAAATTGAACTTCATCGTGAGCCTATGTTCTGTCCTCGGCTTTGACGGGGACACTACCGAGGCGGTTAGAAATGCAGAGATTGCCCGCATATGGGGCGGGGAAGTTACGAAACCCAAGAAAGAAGGCAGTAGTAGTAACACCCTAAAACTGTCAGATGAAGTTACAAGTATTTTAAAAGATCTAGCACGAGTGAGTAAAAAGGGAAAATAACATGGACGCTAGGCAGCAGTTAACAGCCTTACTCGGGCAGACGGGGACCGTACAAAGTCGTATTCAGGAGCATATAAATGCATTGCCTTTGGAAACTTCGCCGCCGTTGGAAACTCAAGCAACTCCGGAAAATCCGCCGCCATTGGCGAATCCTTCACCCGCTAAAAAGAAACTTGTATATCTTGCCTATACATACTTAGGCATCCCTCAGTATGTCGATATATTAAGGGAAGACCTTAAAGATAAATACCTTATTTTTAATCCTTTGGCGGCGGTGGAAGAGCAGTTTAGTGCGGATGACATTGCTTCTCTCTTAGTGGACCCACATCAACTAAAGGAGTTACCTGATGGTATAACACGAAATATACAAGATCCTTATGTTGTCGAATTTTTACGCCGTGGTGATACGCAGACAGATATTAATGCGATGATTTTTAAGGAATTGTATTTTTTAGCACGGTCTTCAGTAGTGATCTGCGACCTTGTTATGTTACCTTATGGATGTGAAATGTTTCAGAAATTGTTTTACGCTAAGATGCTAAATATTCCAGTGATAGGTATCTCTCCTATAGGGAAAAATGTTAGCGCATACATTCAAAAATATTTACGTGTGTTGTTAACGGATTCTTTTAATACCGAGAATATTTTACCGTTACTACGCGCTTATACAGATTAATATGCTTTATACCTTGGAGATGGATGCCTAACTCGTTTTTAAATTGGGAGGAGAAACGATTTACTTGTTTTAGTCATTCTCTGCGTATTTATATCTACGGTGTAGAAGTATCCGCGTGGGTGAAAGGGTCTGTTAATGTGACTTATGCTAGCAGAGATAGCTATAATACAGCATCTTTTGAGCTAGCTAATCCTCGTGGCATATGGCAAGTCATGCCTAATAATTTAAATCCTTTTATTCCGAAAAAAGAACGCTTTCGCAAGACGGAGGATATGTTTAGCGAAGCAGCTAAATCCCGCGTTATGTTTTTAAAGAAGAAAGCATCAGTCGTTAAGTGGGATTTAGATGTTAAGTCTTCTAATAACAATGTAATTGAGACAGGGACTAGGAAGGGTTTAAATTCTAGTATTTACACCGATAATCCTTACACTGAGGTCGAAGACAATATAGAGGAAAAATACAGGTTACTACTTAATGATTGTATTTTTAATAAAAACGATCCTGTACGAATATTTAGTAAAAATCCTTTCTCTAAAGACTACGATGAATGGTATGAAGTTTTTTGCGGTTTTGTACAAGAGCATCCCATTACGACAAACTATCTTAGAGGGGAATCCACTGTAAGGATTGGTGCTAGTTGCATCAAGCAGCAACTTCAAAAAATGCGTGTGAATATTAATAATCACACAGCGACCTTAGACCCAAGTCCCATAGTTAACGAGAGTTTTTACCAAGATTTTATTAGTGATGATATCAAGAATCACCCATTTGCTGTTTCATCCCTTGAAAACGCAATAAAAACTCTAATTCTAGGTACTCCTAATCCTCCGAGAGATCCTGCTTATATTACAGAGTGGATGACAAAGAGGAAGGTGGGTACTTTCAAACTCGGAAATATTGTTTGCTACGATCCCAATGCTCCTGAAGATACCTTAGAGCGTTGGCATCTAATGACTGTTTTCGGCGTGAACTTAAAGCCGTTCCCTAAAGCGGGGGATAACTTATGGCTGTCTACTGCTCAAATGCAGAGGATTGGTAGACATACTCTTCCTTCGTTAGAGGCGGATGCTGTGGTTGGAGGTCCTACTTCTAGATATTTGCACATGCTCCTTCCTTCAAGTGGAACAGGACCGGGTACTTTAATAACCCATGATGTGATGAAGGGTGGGCAGGCTGCTGATGCTAGGGAATGGACCACTCGCTGGGAAGTTATTAGGGATCTTGCTTCTAAGATAGATTTCCAAGTTTTAACGTCTCCGTCAGGCGACATATTAGTAGAATTTCCGCAGTATGGGTTTAATCCTTGTGCCTACCTTACCAATTTTGGTAATGGTCCCGGTCCCACAGTAGAAACTACTTCCAGTGCTGCAAACGCAGCTAAAGAATCACAAGCCAAGCCTTTAGCGGGTTCGTCTAAAAGCTTACCTAAAGGGTTTAAGAAAGCTTGGGCGGCGTGTCAAAGTCAATCTTGGGCAAGTCGTAAATCCATCGCTAAATTTTTCATATTCACCAATCACATCAAAGAGGAAACTCTCAATGATGAGGCAGAGGATTTTCCAACAATTCTTCAAGTAAGTGGTGGTCTTGCTTTTACACCGCTCAATAATGAACAAAAACTCGCAGTTTTAAAAATGAAAGCTTACATCTGGAGTCCTGCCCTCGTGGATAGGTATGGTGTAATCAGTGAATCGGTGGATTTCCCATTTGCAGGACAACGAGGCAAAGACTTAGAAAATAATTCGTCTACGATACTTAAACGACTAAAGCAGCTTGGTCTTATTGAATTCACCAAAAGAATGGCTAATGCATCTACTTGGCAAGGTAGTTTGGTTTATCGCCCATTTATGTTTCCTAACCGACCTATACAACTCCATAGAACTAACAGGTGTGGATTACAAACCAACGTTTCGTATCAATGGAATATAGGACAAAGCGCCTCGTTGACCGTGGGTTGCCATATGCTTATGTCTAAACGACATGATCACACTTGGCGGCTTATGACGGGGTCTACCAACACGCCAGTTGACTACGGTGCCATATGGTCTACCACCGACACTTCAGCACCCGCACCAGGGGTAAAAGCCAAAGGCGGAGACGAAGCAAGCAAAGACGCGAAAACACAACAAGCAGAAACCCCAGCGGACGAAAAATCAGCTAAAAATACGTCAAGCGGAGAAAACAACCCACCAGATAAAAAAGTTAAAAATAGTACGGCGGGGCTTGATGGCTTATACCCCCCATTTAAAACACTTATTGAAAATCTATTAGGAGTAGGTGACGAAATCGGTTTGTCTTTGACGATTAGTTCCATCGTGAGAAATCAAGATTACGATAGAGTTTTGGCTCAGAAAAATAAGGCAATCAAACCTAAAACTGGATTCACTAGTCTGCATAATTTAGGTTTAGCCATAGACATGGTACCTACAGCAGACCCCAAGGGATTCGCTAACCGCCCCGCCTGGGTAGCCCCCATGACTAAATTATATGATGCCTATAAAAAAAAATATCCAACGTCTAATGAACTTTTAATTTGGGGTGGTAGTAGTAGGACTTTTTCTCATCAAAAAGGCGACCCCGCCGCAGATCCTGACGATCATCGCGATCTTGTACACTTTGAAGCGCCTCGTGCTTGGTTTGCTCATGGTGGAGCTACCGCTCTGGCTAATTTCTATCAGGGAAAAAAGGGTAGCTCTGAAGAAGAGGCTAAACAGAATGTATGGAAAGCCATTACTAGTCATGTTCCGGCACTTGCTCAACCAGGGTTAGCTACTTTACCAGCAGAAGAATTGGCGCAAGCCGAGAAAGTGCTTACTAATCCTTCCGGAGAACCCGCAGCGGCTCAGTCCGAGCTTGGGAATGTCGCCTCTGGTATTCCAGCTTCATGCAGTTTATTAACTAAGGCAGGGCTTACATGACCGATTGGCGTGGACAATCTATACAAGCTCAAAGACGCACCAACCAAATATCGGGTGACGGTGCTAGTACGGGTTTGTTCGCTGCGTACATCGAAGCATCTACAGGTGTAACGCAGTCTGGTACGTTAGTTTATTCAGGCGGTAGTCGGGACATTTCTATGCCGATGCCTTACGACGGCAATACCTCGTGGATTAGGGTAGTGCCAGATAGTGGTAGTCCCGCTTTGGCTGGATTTAGATCGGATACGCAAGAACCAGTTTTTATAAATTATTTTAATTCTAATCCTAAATTGAAACTTGATGCCTATACCGCAGGTACTAATTTATATCGCCCACTGAAACCGGGAGAAATAGAACTCAATTCCTCGGGTAGTGCTCAGAGCTACTATGCTGCCAGACCGCTCATGGAACATTCTGCTGGTGTGGTGAGAAGTTGGGTTAATCAAGACAGGCTAGAAGCCGGAGCGAAATCCCCTCTTCATACCAGGCAATTGTGGGAATATAAGTCCGCACCTTTAATCCCCTCTTTAGAAGCCGGTACCCCCATCTTACTAGGAGATGAGGAACGCCTAGGTGTGGTGAGAAGACCTTATAGTTTCCTCCTAGATCCCGCCACTCTAGCGCCTAGAAGTGGTGCAGCAGTGTCTAGTGCGGCGGCGGCGGCGTCTAGTGAGGCTCTCTCTGCTGCGTCCTTGGCTCTAGCCTCTGTGCCTCCAAACACAGCACTGGCGGCTTCACTCACACAGCTTGCAGCGAATTTAGCTCAGGAAGCTACTCTATCCTATAGTTTTAACTATTTTGACTACCCTTATCCTAATTTTACAACAGCCGCAGGTATAATAAGTACCGCTACGCTTACCACCACGCAGGCGGTGGCGGCTTCCGCAGGCGCGGCTGCTTCGTTAGCTGTTGGTGGTTTTGAGCCAAGAGTTTTCGCTAAAGAATATGTAAAAATTATAAATAATCCTTTATACAAACTTGGAAGTAACAATCCGCAGGTCGCCGCGTCTAATCCTACCCTAGTAGCCGCGACTGCTACGCTGCTAAACCCTAAGCTGATAGACTTCAGAGAGGGGCAGGTTTTTGACGATATCGGAATTCAAACGCTTGGACCTCACGGTGCCTATCTGCGGGGTTCCTATAAGTACTACACTCCCGCAGGTGATGCTACTCACATCACTGTAGATGAGGTCGGTAATGTTGATTACCGCCTGTCTACTCTAGCAAGTACTGGCTGGTCGGTATTGGTGCCTACAGGCGGGGTTGTTTTCAACGCAACCAGTCTTATCCAGATGACTTGTAACGTAGGTAATATAGATATAATCGCAGTTACTGGAACTGTGGGAGTGGACGCCCTGCGCGATGTAAGCCTGTCTTCGGGAAATGAAATGTCTTTCCTGACAGGAACTAATTTTTCCCATACAGTAACAGGTGGCAACTATGATTTACAGATCTTAGCCGGGAACTATTCCGCAAGTACTAGTATGAATATGTCACTGGTAGCTAGTACAGATTTTTCTGCTACTGCCACAAGTGGTAGTATGACTTTAACCGCTCCTTTTGTTAATATGGGTGCAACACCAAACCAGTCTATGATATTAGGAGACCTATTGACCTCGTGGCTTAGCACACTTACTAGCGCCTTAATAGCCGCTGCTCCTATTGGAAATCTAGGCGTACCTGTTTTACTTAATAGTGATGTTGTGTTTAATCAAACCATCACCACTCTTCAAAACCAGATTGAAGCGCTAAAGTCCGCTACAATAAAGGTGTCGCCATGACAGATGTGGATTTACAAACTTTAAATACATTCCTTCTTCCAGACTTGGGTGAAGTAATATTAAATCCCAATATTACCTCAGGTAGTCCACCACCTTTAACCCCCTCAGTACCTAGCATTATGCCTTCTCCTGAATTAGTGCCTAGCAGCAACTATAGGTGGGAATATAATAGCGTGCGTCATCTTAGGATGGGGTATGTGCTAGAACGTGGTGGATTTTACGAAACAGGTGAGTTTGATGTGATATCTAAAGCTATATATCAAGCAGCTATAGATCCATCTACATACATTCCATCTGATTTATATTTTCACCAGACAGTGCTAAGACAAACAAACGGGGACGTAGGTGTTTCATTTTCAGTGGATACGTCAGTAGAATCAGATTCTCTATTCTCGCCGCAGTTTGGATTAACCTACCGGATTATTAGCACCTTACCGGCTGCTTATCCGACTGTGAGGGTTTTTATCATTAAACTTTTACCTATTATTTGAGGGGAAAATGCCACTAGCAGGTACCGATACTATTTTAGCTCAGCTAATGGTGACACTGGTTCAGCAAGAAAATATCTTGCTTGGATTACAGCCAGCTCAAATCCAAGCTTTAGCCAACGGTTTGTCGAAGGCTATTATTCAGCATTTTATCGCCAATGCGGTGGTAGCTCCTGGAATTTTGGTAGGTACCACAGGTGGCGCTGGCGCTACAACAACCCCCGGAAAGTTGGTCTAAATGGCTCTACCCCCACTCAATCAGTTAAGATATGCACAGTGTCAAATACCGCTCAACGTAGAGGCTGCATTAGACGCTTTTCTTGATGAGTTCAATTTAGATATGTCTGCTATAGATAAAGAGCTTGATGTTTTCAATCTCACTATAGCACCTGCCATAGTTGAGGGTGAGCGTCAGCTTGCAATTCAGATTCAAGAACTTTTAGCTGGATCACCCATTAAGGAATTGTCTTCCTTGCAAGCCTTGCAGGACAATCTATATCTTGCTAGTCCATTGAAAGATGAAACCGATCCGGAGGTTGTATCTATAGACGAGCGTAAGCTCGGTGCTCTAGGTATGGTACTTTTAAACGGTAAGATGTATGCCTTGGCGGCTGGCAATGCACTGGAAACCTTTAGGCAGATGTGGTTTTCCGTTGGGGGTAATTACACCTCATTTTTATCTTTAGGTGATGGTATCGCCGACACGGCAAGTGGTGATTTCACACTAATCCAATATGTGCCCGATTCTAAAACTTTCCCTGAGATCAATCGTCCTTGGGAGATACTTGACGGGTTAAGAAGTAAAGTTAAGTTGTCAAAGTATGTACAACCCCTAATTTGGACCTCTCAAATAGGTTCCAGCACTTCCACCTATAATAAGCTAAAAGCTATAGGCTATAGTGATATTAACATTTCTAGGATATTAGGGCGTGGTCAACCTAGGGATAGTGACGCGGTACTTACCGGGTATTTACAAAATTCAACAGCTCAAATTAAATACCTCTCCGCATTATTTGCTTTACCATTTACAGATGAAAAAAGAAAGCCTCGGTGGCTTAATGAGGTTTCGTATATGACGAAAGCTCTACAAGCATATTTACAGTATAGAACTCAGATAAATCTTTCATCTTTAGTGTTCTCTCCGGATTATTGGGAGAAAGTTAAAGCTTCCCTATCTCCAGCAGATATGAAAGAAGTTTTTGAGCGTAGACCTGAAGTATTAAATATGGTGGTCCCAACAAGTCCAAATGCAATTGGTGATCTTCTTAATGCGGCGTCTAGTTTACAACTAGGTAGTACCGCAATAAATTCCTATATGATCAAACTACCAAAGGATTCTGAGATCTATAGGAAGCCATATGAGCGTAGACTTTTGTCGCTAGGAGTTAATCTTCTTCAAACCTTAGTGCTTGAAAAGCATAGTGCGGCAGATTCGCTTAGACTTCTCCTAGAGGAACTCAAAGGCGGTGCAGTGTCTGCTGCGGATATTATTCCCGTGGAATTAACCGTGAACAACGTACAGACGCTACAACAACCCGGTTTTACTGTCGGCTCGACAACGGCTTCTGTTAATAGAGTGATCGACAACAGCCCAGACAAGGACAAAACAAAAGAGGCAATTGCTACCGCAGTCGCCGGAGATACGTTGCTCGCCCCCGCAAGCAATCCTACTCAGGGTTTAGCCAGTCAAGAAAATTATATGACCATTCTTTTTAGAAGAATTAAATGGGATCAGAATTTCGCAACCTGCTCCAAACAAATTAAAAAAGCATCAAATGCACCTAGCGATAATATAGGTAATAAATTTACACAGTTTGGACCTGGATTTAAACAGAATATAACGCCCGTAAATTCTACCAGTTTGAAAGGTTCAGACAGAGAGGCTGTTAAACTCAATCAGGGCAAACAAACTACGGATGTCTCGGCTAAATATTCCTATTCCTGTTCTCCGGTATTTCATAACGGTTTTGCTCAAGAGATTGCGAAATTACAGGCAAACGCTTCTAAAGAGCTGATTATTGTTTGCGAAGCACTTCAACGCGCCCTCCTAGTGGTTCAGGATCAAATTGATCATATAATAGCCAAAGCTCAGGTGGTTTTGGATCAGGTGCTAGGTATTTTAGAGCGGCTATTGACTTTAAATCTCAATATAGGCGGTAATCTAGGTTTTGATACATCCTTAATTAAATGCTCTTGGTCTTTAGACTTCGGGGCTAAGATAGATTTATTTGGCTTATTGCTAACCTATCTTAATAAGTTTTTTAAAGAGTTTGGGGGACCTATACGCGCAGGTTTAAGGTTAATTCAGGATTTGATTAACAAAGCAATTTGTGTACCTGTACGGCTCTTAGAATCGTTCTTAGGTGGGGTTAACTCTCTTCTTAACATCATTGGCTGTAGTCTAAAAGATATCCTTCTACCTCAAGCCTTTCTCGATCTTCTGAAAGCTTTACTCTTCACCTTCGACTTAAGATCTCTAGTTCTTAGGCAGGGGTATGAAGGATTTAACGGTCTTACAGCGAATTTTTCTAAGAATAAGGATTCCTTTAACGGGTTAACTCAGTTTGCTTCTCTGTGTCAGAAAACGACTATGGCTGACGCCACTAATACTATAGGAGAAGGACTTTTGAAAACCGGCGTGGGATCGCCAGCTCTTTTGGCTAGCATCATTACGAAGCAGGCTGATGTTTTAGCTCAGAAATCTTTAGCCGCCTCTGTGGGAGCGACCATATGACACTGTCCTTAGACGACAATCAAGTACGCATTGTAGATACGAAACGTAAGCCAGAAGGCAGTCGTCCTAAATATTATAATGCTGCGACTAAAAAACAAACGGAAATTTCCGCTGATTTTGAAGCCTTTCTTATATTACAAGGTGGTACTAACAATTCTAATACAGTGCGCTGGTTAGACGAGTGTACCGATTTCACTATTAGAGACTTAAGTAGGGATGCTTTAGCTGCTAGTGCTTTTAGAAATGAAGTAAATGATGCAGTAAACTCTCAGTTAGAGTTAACCTCATTCATTTCCGTTTTTAACACTTTTCGGCAAAAATACTCCCTTACGGGGTTTGAGCGCGTTGTAGAAGCGGGTCTTCTTCTTGAAGATCTACAAAGACAGATGAATGAGATTCAAGGTTTAATAGATACATTAAAGCATAGAGTGCAATATGCATCACTGGGCTTAAAAGCATTATCTACTAATGGGGTAACGACGGAAGATAAAAACCAAATAGATAGTTGGTATTCACCTCTGAGTGCTTACTAACAAGGATAAACAGTGACGGTAGCTTTAAAAAAAGCCGATGGGGATTTGTTTATAGATCCTGAAACAGGTAGAGGGGAAGTAGTCTCTGGACCGACGAAAGTCGATCAAGAAATGTTTTCTCTGTATACTACCGATTATGATCCTACGCGGAATTGGGGATCAAAACTTAATTTGAAATATTTTACCGAAACTTCCTCTTTTTCGATCTTACGTGGGAGCATCTATAGCGAGCTGGTATCAGCTAACAATAGACTAATTTCTAAGCAAAATAATGATGTCTATTTAGATGAAGCTACCGAAAAGATTATAGAATTCGATCGTGCTGATGTTTTCGTAGATCCGGCATCTCAAGGTGCTGTGTTTATAACATCCGCATCGATTGGGGATAGTGCAACAACAGTGGGGCAGCAATTGTTCATCAGTTTCAAACCAATATCTATTCGGCAAGTAATACCCCCACCCTTTCCAGAAGGTCTTATTTTTAAATTTTAAGGAGGCTTATGGGAAGAAGTATAGAAGAAGTAGCACAAAGTTTAAGGGATAGTTTTACATCGATAAATCCTAGTTTGGATTTACTCGTAGGTCCTACCTATGACTACACCATGGCTCCTGTACCTGCGGAAATTTCAAGTGCTGAAACGTTAGCCACTAACCTAACTAGTTTCTATTCACCTAATTTCCCAATCATTGCAACGCCAGTAGAATCTAGAGATTTCGCCACTAATTTTGGCATTACGGTATCTGGGGGGGAATATGCTAGAGGACCAGTAGTGTTTTTCCGCACTACACCACCGCCAGCGGGGGCTACTTTCGTTGTTTCGGTAGGGGATCTGGTCGGTACTGTGGATTCGCAATTTCTTTTTCAATCCGTGCAAACAGTCACCATGCTAGGAGACTTTGCAAGCAGTTATTATAATCCCACTACTGGACGTTATGAAATTACCGTAATCGTACAAGCCGTGTTACCAGGCTCTTTGTATAACGTACCACCCAATCGCATTACGCAAATTGTAGCCGGTGGCGCTAATATTAAATCCTTTAACGGTGTATCACAACTTGTATCAATGAAGGGTGGCACAGAGGCAGAAACTTCAGTTGACCTAGCTACTAGAGTTATCCAACAATTCAAAGGAATAAATTTAAATTCTATTACAGGACTTGCTACCTTAGCCACCCGCGTAGTACCTACAGGGATCTTAGATACCAGTGTTGTGCGCTCCACAGATCGCCAAGAATTTAGACGCCCCAGCATAGGTCCCGCCATAGATTTGTGTCTTAAAGGTACCAACATTCAAAACTTCACAGAAGAATATTTCGCCTTAGGTGGAGAGCAAAGTATTACGATAAATACCGCAACAGCACTCGCCGTATCACAAGTGCAAATTAATAGCAGCCTCTTAGACACATCCTTGTGGGTCTTTGCACCTGATACTAGCTCAGCATACCAAGGATCGACAAGAGCCAGCCCCACCATAGAATTTACTAACGCCTTAACAGCGAATGATATAATTAATATAAGTGGTACTTTCAATTTCTTACTAGACGAAGTGCAAGCCGTCATCCTTTCCGGAGCAGATGCCATATTTAAAACAGATGTGCTCGTTAGATCTTTTGTGGGTTTGCCTGTCACCGTAGGCTGCACCGTAAAAGTAATAAAATCCGGCGTAGATCTCTCTACCCTCTTATCTGATCTAAACCAAGTAGTGACAGCTTATATTGAGAATTCACCAATACCTGCTAGCCTGGATTTTGTGTCCCTAGAATCATTTATTAGATCTAAAATAGATAACGTATCGTCAATAAATATTTACGAGTTTAGGCGTACACTCACGTCGATATCCACTATAGAAACAATTTCACCTTTAAAAAACCAGGAACCACTATTTGATGTCGCTTCTTCGTCATTAGTAGTAAGTTATTAATCATGGCATCATTTGGTTTAAAATTAAATATTGGGTTAGCTGGGGATTCATTCGATCGCCTAGTGGGATCCTTGCCTCCTGGAAGCGGGGACAACCTTACTGCTGAGCTAGTAGTGCCTTCGCACACGCTAGAGCGTCCAGTATCGTTTGTTGTTAGTAATGTGACACCCAATGTTGCCCACATATTTCATGTCACTGCCGAATGGGGAGTGCCTCCGACACCTACAGTCACCTTCGTACCTAACGATGTAACTGCGGTGGTGACGCTAGCCTTAGCCTACGGTCCTAATGTTGTTTATATCGAGGACGCCTTAGGCAATAAGGCATATTTCAGATTAGCGGTAACTCACTATGCGGCTATATTTCTAGCCGAAGCTACCGAACTTACTAATTTTACCTGGATACCTATAACTAACGTCCAGAATGCAATCGCATCCCCTGTAGGACATATACTAGCCAATACCTTCATCGGAGATGTTGCGGCTTATATACCTAACAGTCTTGAAACACTAAGTACCTTAGGCAATAAACTCCTTGTAAAGAATTTTCTATGGGGTCCTGGAACAGATCGGGGAGTTACCGAACTTTTTGCCGCGTTCAGCGCTTCAACTCCCATACTTTCCCCAATGATAAATAGAGGAACACCGAGTACGTTTCTATACCGGAATGAAGAAAGTTTCGCCGGGACGGAAGTACATACGTGGCTTCCAAACAGAGAAGTAGAGCGGTGGATCACCTTTATAAGGTACCTAGATAACTTACCTCAGATATATACAATCAAGCAAATAAACGAAGGGGAGGTTTATGTACAAGTAGGTAATACCGTACATAAGCATTCATTTGATTTTGAATCAGCATTTGCTAATACAGTCCTTTCTGGTTCTGCAATTAATCAGTGCTTTGAGAACCTATTTCGCCTGGACATGTCTTATACTAATCAAGTAATGATTTCCTTCTGCGAGGCTTCTTACACGTTAGATGGGCAAATGTCTCCTATCTACTCTCCAGAGACAGATCTTCTAGGGGAGAGAAATTTCACCGAATGGTCTTTGACTGGACGCTTTGAACAACAGTTCGATATAGCCGATGGCATACATGGTTGGGTCTACGATAGTCCCGTGGTTGGAGCCGTAGACAGCATAAATAAATTCTACAATTTGACGCAAATTCCCGCATCCATAAATTCTATAAAACTTTTTATCGATGGGTTACTTTTACGCCTCCACCTTGATTACAAAATTTCACAAGCAGATGATTTCCGCTCAGACGTGTATATCCTGCCGTTTTCCTTAAGTCCTATTTTGATAGACGCCTTCGTAGGAGAGCCACGCCCTTTTATTGCCCCCGTGTTTTCAACCGTAGAAATAGTGGGAGGCGCAGATACAGAATTTCTAGTAACTGCGGGATCTCAGACACTGACAGATGTCACATTCGTTATATCAGAACCTCCGGCTTTAGGCGCACAGGAAGCTCGGTTACACTACTCGACACCCGCCTTGCCATCAGGGAGCTATCCAGCACCTAACCAATATGGAACAGAGGCTCTACCGCTAACGACTACCACATACTCTTTAGTATTCCCTGTAGCCGCATCTTCCGTGGATTATCAACTGCTGGTGCAATACGGCGTGGATTTTGCGGCTCCAGTGCCTATAACCCCAACGTCCGTCAGTCAGTTACATCATATTGTGCGCAATCATACGCTTACCGGAGCAACAATCGAACTTTCCGCACCAGTAAGCGACAGCAATGCTCTTCTGCACTGGTGGCTCATCGAAGGTAATGTAGGACTTGAAACTGGAACCGTAACGCTAATAGATGGTATTTCCAGTATACTCATTCCTTTCACCAGCGGTCCTTACCTAGATACACCGATTGTTATTATTTCTTTATGGAATACTACCGCCGTAGGATCTGTAGCCCTACCCTTCACGACTATTACCAATCTAAATAGCGTATCCTTTGTTGCGCAATTCTCTGAAGCTATCAGCGGCTCCGACTACCGGCTAGATTACACCGTGTTCCCATCAGAGGTAGGAAATTTCATAGAAATTTTTGCTCCACCACAATTAGGTCAAATAGTGGAAGCGCAATACGATACTAAATGGGAAGGATGGGCAAATACTGCACCTATCCAAAATGTAGACGGAGTGACCCAAGAATTTACCCTGCCCACGGCATGCCCTATCAGAGAATCCATGTATGCTACTTTAGATGGGCGTCTGCTATCTCAAGGAGCAAACAAGCAATATATTCTTAATGAAGACGGCGTGACTTTAAAACTTTCTTTTATCCCGCAAGCCGGTCAAAGACTATGGTGTATCTATCCTACCATAGATCCTTTCAGCTTGTTAGCTCCCACCAGTGTTTGGAATCAAGGGGAATTAATATTTGGTCACACTTCATCCGCCAGCTTCGCTGCGGGTAAAATACTTGCCCCTTCGGTTATTATACCAGGGGATACCGTGTCCATAAAAGATGTTGTATTTACTTCAGTCTCGACAGCCACTGGCTACATATATAATCCAGCAGTAATAATACCAGGACATTCCCTAACCTTTGTCGAACTTAGTATAACCTTTACTGGTGTGTTTAACCTTCTATATGAAGACACGAGAACTCTAGGGGTTATACCTGACTACAATGTAGTAGGTGATGTTTTTACTTTAAATAGTGTAGGAGTATTCGACAATACTTTAGTTTATTTGCACTCCACTGGGACACTCCCTTCGGGAATTTCTCCTTACACTAGATATTATATCATTAATGTAACGCTTAATACTTTCCAGCTTTCTACTACCTTTAGTGGAGCAGCCATCCTCTTGCTTGATGCTGGAACGGGTATCCATACTCTAGAGACCGGAGCACTTCCTACGGAATTCCCCGTAGGCGTAACTAGAGACGACGATGCTAAAGCATTGGCGGCGGTTATAAATAAGAATCTTGGGTACTACTTAGCTACCTATGATGGTGCGGGTACTACTACCGTTAAAGCTTTAGTTCTATCTGGGAGTAATTCAAACCAAACACTTACAACCTTACCTCTTATTGCAGGTTCGATTGAAGCAACAAATATACTAGGAGATTCGTTCAGCTTTAAAGATGAAGTGCAAACAATTACCTTTCCTGTAGCACCTATTTCAGGTAAGTGGAATTTAGCTTTTAAAGGCGATGTCACAACCGATATCCCGTTTAACGTTTCTAGCACTGCCTTGGAGGGTATTCTTAGAAACATTTCTACCCTGAATACTGTGGAAGTCTCTGGAACAATAGGTACTGAGTTTGAAGTTACTTTTGCAGGAGTTAACGGCAGACAAGTACAGCCACTTCTAAGCCTCTACGACATACAAAAAACCTTCACCCCTGCGGATGTTACTGGCGATGCTATCACTATTTTGTCGCACGGATTTAAACACGGCGATACAGTAGGATTTTTCACAACAGGCACACTACCGGCAGGGTTAACAGTAGGCACTACCTACTACGTATATTTAGTAGATGTAAATACTATAAAATTAACCACTGCACCTCCGACTAACGTATTAGTGGCTCTTATAGATGCTGGTGTAGGTGTTCATACTATTGCATTGAATACAACCGGCGTCGTACCAAATATTGTGGCGACTGTTGAAGGTTATGGGGATCGGTTTCCGGCAAATATCACCCAAGAGCATGATAGTCTGGCTTTGGCTCAGATAATAAATGCTAATCTTATTATAAATAAAATGTATAGAGCCTCTCCTATTACGGGAGGTGTGGGTCTAACATCTATACATGTAGCTGATCTAGGTACTGCTTTGATATTCAGCGGTAGTAGTATGACATCGCCAAACGGTATAGTGCGGGGAGCGGTAGAGAATGACATTCCATTCTTAACCCCAAAGCCATTTTATTATGCCGAGGCACCAGTTGTTTCGTTGGATGGCGTGAGTACGACAAAATATACTGGATATAGTGGTAACTCTATAGTGTTTGATTCTTTTCCATATAAGCAAGCGCCGTATATTGTATCTCAGGTGTTTCCCCTAGATTTACATCCTTTAGACAGTATGGTTGCTAACCAACCTTGTTCTTATCCTAAAGGGCTTTTTACACAGAGTTTGGGTAGTTTCCTTACCACTACCGAGATCAATTATACTGAAACCGCAGTGATGGCAATTACGACTAATGGGCAACCATATCAAGAAGCTCCTACGGGAGCTATCGATGGAATTAATACTGTCTTTGATATGACTTTATCCTCGTGTAACGGTCAAAACTCGATGTTGCTTTGGGTAGATGGTATCTTCCAAGATCCTACACGCTACACCTACAGTTTGTTTATGGGGCATGGACGCATCACTTTATCTTTTGCTCCAGCAGTAAATCAAGAAATTTGGGTATGGTACATCATTGCCTCTGATAGCTGCATGCAAGAATACGTAGTGCCCTTAACTGGTGTAGTGGACGGGGTAAATACCAATTTTAGTGTACCGTCTAGTCCTTGGGTGGATGATCCGACCCTGCTTGTGTTCAACCAGGGATTACTAAGTTTGCAGGATGTAGACTACACAGTTGACGTAGGTAATACAGCTATCACATTCGCCACAGCACCTAGCGCTGGTTTTTCTTTGTGGGCGCATTTTAACCAAGGAACTATTGGCGTAGATAAATGGTTACAACTCAGTGTCGGTACGGGTAACGGTGCGCAAATATTGTGGGTGTTTCCGACACTTTTGACGGCTAATTTGCCGAGGTCTAAAGATTCAGTAATATTAGCGTTAGACGGTTTTGTATTAAGAAGAGGTGTTGATTTTACGGTCAATACTAATGTCGAAGGAAATCCTAACGGGTTTGTTACTTTTGTAGAAGCCCCTGGCGTAGGTGTGAAGATCCAAGTGGCTTTTTTTACTAGAGGTTAAATTATTTCTAATCAATCCATACGCAGCCCGGATATTGTTGAGGTTCAAGACCTTAAGATTTTCACGTCTAGTGCTCACGCCACATTACTTGTTGCCGTTGCTGAAGACTACAATTCTGTACTTACCAAAATAGAAGCTCTAATCCCCGATGCAGCCGAAAAGTTAGCTTTAGACAACACCTTATCAGTACCCTCGGCATCTAATCCGGTAGTTTTAAAAGACGATCTGCTGAACTATATTCCTCAAGCAGATCTTGGAAACTTAAAGGATTCTGTCCAAAATTACGCAGATCTTCCTTTAGTAGGAAATACTCTTGGTGATTTGCGTCCAGTGGTTTCAGATAATATTATATACAGGTGGAATGCACTTACCTGGACTGTGTTTTTACATAGCGGGACTTTTGATCATACATTACTTATCAATCATAATGCAGATCCTGCATATCAGCATGTTAGTAATGCGAATATAGTAACACTGTTAGCTCAAACTCATTTCCATTCAAATCAACCGATTCTTGATTCTATTACTTCAATAGGTTCCGGACAGATCATCACTTCTGCTGAGAGATTGAGGATACCGAGTCAAAATCAGTTTAATGCTTTGGCTGGTACTTCGGGGATCCCCTCTAATATCAATCGCTATGTGACAAATCAGGACACTAGGTTAAACACGACTAGAAATCCTTATGTCACAGTTGGACCCCCCGGCAGTCTGGCTACGTTTACAGGTGTTGATGCAATTCCTCTCGAAGATGCTCTTGTAGCCATCGACGTGGGAAGTGCTACTGCCGTTAAAGCACTAGAGATCTTGCCAGGTGTGTTTAACCTCGGGGGTTCTACCTTAACCTGGGCAAATACGGCACCTTTGCTTATCGAAGCCATGGTACCAGATACGGTCACCTTCCAAGTATACGTAGCGGGGATTAAAGCCTTAGGCGCGGGAGGTCCCCTCACAGTGCGGGGGATCACCTTTCAGATGAACGATTACAACACCTTTGCCTGTCTGTCTGAGCGACCAAATACAACCTATGAAGATTGCACTTTCATCTCCCTCCCTTTGATTAACACTCAAATAGGTGTTTATGTTAATGCACCAAACACGTTATTTAGGCGTTGTAAGTTCTCTGGTCCGCTCCTATCCGGTATTTTAGTGAATGACACTAACACTAGAATAGAGGATTGTACTTTTACTCTATCGAATATTCAAAATGCTGCGGTACATACCTTGCCTCCAGGTGAAAATACCATCATAGATCGCTGCGTTTTCAACAGTGGTAAACTCAAATTACAATCTAACTTCGCACAGGTATTTAATAACTTCTGGAATACTCCTCTATACACATGCACTATTTCTCATGCATCCCCAGCGGTTGTTTCAGTTGCAAATTCTTTTGTAGATCTGGATGTAGTGTCTTTCACCACTGCCGGGACATTGCCTTTAGGTCTTTTAGTAGGTCACAGGTATTATGTTAGAACTAGTACCTCTACACAGTTTAATGTCTCTGCAACGCCTGCTGGTCCTTTGATTGCTACTTTGTCTGCGGGTACAGGTGTGCATACGGTATTCTCTCCTGAGTTCCTTTTAGATCCTGGTTATAGTACTAGAATACTAGGCAATATGCCTCAAGAGTTTAACCAGCCGTATATTGGCGTAACTAGGACAGTAGGACCAACAGGATCTTACGGGGATTATCGTTCGAGTGATGAGGTAGGATTTTTAGCCGCCATAGACGACGGTGTCCTCACGCTAGATATTCTTCCTGGAAACTACACTTTCAACAATACCGTATTCATTCCTGCCGGATGTACTGTCAAAGGAACTTTGTCTTCGGTATTTACCAGTGCCACGGGATCGCCTTGCTTTTCTGTTAGTGGCAAGCTGGAAAACATGACCTTCATGGGAGGCAACACTTCCGTAGTCTCGGTGGTGGGAAGCGGTGGGGAGGTTAGAGGCTGCACCTTTGATTCGGCGGGAACCGGCTACCCTTTAAATACGAGTAGTGCTGTGGATTATGTCGTGGATGGATGCAATTTTGTTGGGTTGCGGAGTTTGGAAATAACAAATTCGCTAAGAAGTAAGGTGTCAAATAATTACTTCAATTGTTCCGTTAGCAATTTTCTGATGCACTCAGGCACTCAGGATCAGATAAGAGATAACTTTTTTGTCTCAACTCCAGCACCAGTCATTGGGGATATTGCTTTTTCCACGACATCCTTGATCGTGGAAGGTAATCATTTTTTAGGAGTTGTCCCGTCCAAAGTAAACACTTTTAATAGTGTATGGCAAAGTAATTATCCTCAGGCAGCTAATAATATTGACGGCATAGACTTCTTTGAAGTAGATATGCAGGGATATTTACAACCTCTTTCTGGTGCTTCGTCTGTTAGTAGTATAGCGTCTGCCGGGAGTGTATCATTTAGCGATAGTGTAGATTCTTCGGCGATAACTACGGCTATAGAGATTGGTTCAAGTGGGGGCGGTGTAAACACTGCTAGTGGTTTTACCGTGCAACTGTTTTGGACCTCAGTAGCTACCACTGGAAATGTGGTGTGGGAAGTATCTGTAGTATTTCGTGATGCTTTTTCGGGTGTCTTGGGTACTGCGCATTCCTTGCAGCTTCTGTCTGCACGCACAGGCGCTTCACCCGATCTAGAAGATGATGTAACTTTTACCTTCAGTACTTTAGATTATACAGTGGCTCCTACGCATGTATCCTTTACGGTCACTAGGAAGGGGAGCAATTCCCTTGATACCTTAACCAATCAAGCACATTTATTAGATGCTAAAGCACTAATACCAAGAAACTAAAAATGGCATTAAGCAATGAGAAGATTAGAACACCAGATGTAGTAGAGATCCAAGATGTAAAAATTTATGCGACCTCTTCTCATCCTATTTTTGGTACGCTCTCGGGATATCCTTTAGATATAGTTTTAAAAAACATTTCCACCTTAACTCTTACTCCAGGCGAAAAACAAGCTTTAGCCGCCACCGCCACTTTCCCCTCTAGTGGAAATCCCGTAGTCCTCAAACTAGATGTACCTGTCTATTATAAGATGGATGATTTTGGACAAATCAAGGACAGCGTAGCCACTTTTGCAGATCTTCCCCTAGATATAACACCTACCGGAGACGTTACCTTAGGGTTTACGACGATTTTAAATGTGTTTACGTCCGTAGTCGTCGGGCAAAATGTCAGTGGTCTAGGCATTCCTTTAAACGCTTACGTAGTGAGTGTTTCACTTAATAGTTTTGAAATAAATTTAGCCGCTACAGCCAGTGGTCTAGGTGTGTCTTTATCTATATATTCTGACTTGGGGGATGTGCGCCCTGTTTTAGATGAAAATTCTTTGTATCGGTGGGATGGACTTGTTTGGAATTTGTATATCCACACAGGCGTATTAGATCATACGATGCTTCTTTCACCGACCATGAATGCCGATCTAAACACGCAGCATATTTCGCTAACAAACATCAACGCATTAAACCACAATGCTCATATCCATGGCTTTTATTTCGACCCGTCTAATGTAGATATTGTCTTAGATGTTATAAACATCGCACACAATTTTGTGGATAACACTCCCGTAACTTTCCATTCCATGGGAACTTTGCCTGGGGGGATTTTTGCCACTACCTATTATATTATAAATTCTACGCCAACATCCTTTCAGGTATCGCTGGCTCCAGCAGGTATTCCTGTAGATATTACGTCGCCGGGTGTCAATCTCACCCCTACAGGCATCACAGGGGAACCTGTCTTACTAGATAGTCATTTTGTATCGAATAAAATCCTGTTAGATCAAATTACAGCATCGGGTTCAGGTGCAATAATTACGAACGCTGAGCGTTCTTTGATACCTACTCCAGGTATGGTAGGCGCTTTGTTAGGTACAGTAGGTACCCCATCTAATATCAATAGATATGTCACAGATTACGATCCTAGGATTAATACTTTAAGAAATCCATACGCTACTATAGGAGTAACAATACCTCCTTGTTCCTATCCGGGAAATACACTTGCTACGTTTACTTCGGCTATAGAGGGTATTTCTAATTTTTCTTGTTCCATCAGTGTTGGCAATCCGGCAGTGATAACCGCTTCGACTAATATTCAAGATGGGGATGTGGTTTATTTCAGTTCTACTGGAACATTGCCTGATGGAATTCTCAGTATGGTATTCTACTACGCCGTAAATACGACACCTACACAGTTTAATATCTCGGCAATACCCGCAGGTCCTCTAGTGATAACCACCAGTGCTGGGAGTGGTGATTTCCATGTAGGTGGGAACAACTGGCAAGTAAAAACCTTAGAAGTTTTACCTGGAAACTATACGCTCACAGGTCCTTTGACTTGGAGCCTGCAAGAAGATGGATGGCTCTTAGAGTGTTTACCTGTAGGTGGTGCCACCATAACTTGTACTTCTTTAACCGAAGTAATCGAGATTCTACCTCCAGGTATAGGAAAAGTGACCATAAGGGGGTTTGAATTTATCTTAACCGGAACTCCAGGTATCCTCTTAGCTAGAGACTATTGCATCGTAGAAGATTGCACTTTTACTGGTAGTAATACTGCTGTCAACATACAAGGAGATTACAGCAGTATTAGGAGATGCACCTTTTCAGGATCTGGCATCTTGGTTACAGGGAACTTCTCATCGATTGATGATTGCACCTTTCTAAATACTACCTTAGATATAAATGCGCTAGGTACTACGGTAGTATCTAGCAATTTCGATCTCACTAATATAAATATACAGGTAGGCGCTACTTATACTTCATTAAACGGTAATACGTTTTCAAATACAGGTACGGTAACCGATGCGGGTTCAGCGACTAAGTTCATTGAAAGACCTCTGTCTGATATTTTTTATAGAGGGACACCGCTTGGGCAGAAAAAATCTATCGGATTTTTAGGGAGCGAAGCTGACTATAGGGGAAACACGGACGCTATCTTTACAACTGCCTTAGCGGATCCTCTAGTCACAGAGATTGACGTACTACCAGGCACCTACAACTTCTCAAGTAGTGTAACGATACCCGTAGGAAAAAGTGTAACGTGTTCTAGTGGTGTATTTATAATATCAGATAATGCTTTTATACTTAGCGATGATACCTCTATATCTAACATTACATTTAATGCACCTAATGCTGTGGCACCTATCGACATATCTTCTTGTCAGAATGTACGTGTGCTCGGATGTAAGTTTCAGGGTAGAGGTGTGAGTGTTACAAATTCTACCAATATAGTAATTAGCGGTTGCCTCTTTAGTGGGGTGAACGGGATAAGTTTAGTAAACTCTACAAGTACGATCTGTGATAACACCTTCTTTGTCGGTATAGATGCGATAATATCTGATGCGACCTCGAATGCTTGTTTGATAAAGGACAATAAGGTAATTGCGGGGGCTATTACCTTGTTTGGTAATTTCTTCATCATTAGGGGTAATTTTTTCTTAGCTGGTATACCTAACAAACTTAATTTGGTGGATAGTATCTGGCAGGGTAATTATCCAGTAGGATCTAATAATTATTTGGGGAAAACGTATATACCAATCGGTGTTGGTAAGTATTTAGATTCTTATACCCCCGGCTGTGCTTTAGTGGAAGTCAATGGCTTCGGTGCTTTGTCTTTTATAGAAATCGCCAATTCCAGTGCTTCTACGATGGCAGTTCCTATACCGTTCATATTAGATAATACTTTTAATTTTACGACGAAATTATCTTGGACCTCTGTTGTTTCTTCTGGCGATGCCGTGTGGCAAATAACGGTAGTCTTCTTTGATCGTCTTAATAATCAATTAGGAATCCCGCAGGTAGTGACTGTTGTTTCTAGTAGAACACACATTTCACCGCATCTAGAAAACAGTGTCCTCGCCACCTTTACTTCTTACGGCGGGATAGCTGTCCCCACTAATTTTTCGGTGGACATAACTAGACTGCCTTTAGATCCTAGCGACACTTTGCTGTTTTCGGCAGATTTGACCCATGTTGAAACAACATTTAGGAGCCTTTGATGTTTATAAGCCTCAATGGAAAACTTAAGAATACCATAGCATCAAAGGATGAAACTACATGTTTAAATCAGATGTCTACGTAAAATACCACATCATCACCGCCGATTTCAAATCAGTGGAAAAGGTCTTCCTACGTCAAGGAGTGCCTAAAGACGATATCGACAAAACATTCAAAGATTTCAAATCAGCTAAAGATGCAAACAAAATAAAAGACCTTCAAGAAAAGAACATAGATACCTGGGCTAAGAAGCCCTTTGAAGATTTCAAAAAATTCGTTGATAAACTCGACAGCGAATCGACGGTATCGAGAAAACTCGGCAGCCAGAAGACCGACGGTGCCAAGCTGATCGCCGAGAACGAGGGTTGGCGGGTTTATAAGATTTTGAACCACCAGGCTTGCATGCAGTACGGCGACGACACCCAGTGGTGTATCAAGAAGCCGGATGGTCAGCATTGGGCAAGTTATATTAAGAATATGAACTTCTACTTCTATGTTTCTAAGAATAGAGGCAGAGACGACCCGCTAGCCAAGATAGCTATGAATATAGATGCAAAGGGGGAGAAAGAATACTGGAATGCTCATAACAATAACATAAAAGAGCCTGCTGGCTTACCAGAATTTAAACCAGAACATGCGACAGAAGGCGTAATTATAAATGGTAAAAAGATAACCATTGAACAATTTTCTAAAATGGAAAACTTAGAGATAAAAGGAGGTCTCGATCTTAGAGGCACACAAATTAAAGAATTGCCGCAAGGTCTAAAGGTAGATGGATATCTCAATCTTTATGGCACACAAATTAAAGAATTGCCGCAAGGTCTAAAGGTAGGTGGAAATCTCGATCTTGGTGGCACACAAATTAAAGAATTGCCGCAAGGTCTAAAGGTAGGTGGAAATCTCGATCTTGAACGCACACCAATTAAAGAATTACCGCAAGGTCTAACGGTAGGTGGGGGTCTCTATCTTAATGGCACACAAATTAAAGAATTGCCGCAAGGTCTAACGGTAGGTGGGGATCTCTATCTTGGAGACACACAAATTAAAGAATTGCCGCAAGGTCTAACGGTAGGCGGATATCTCGATCTTAGAGACACACAAATTAAAGAATTGCCGCAGGCTCTTAAAGTGAAAGATAAAATATATGTGACTGATAAATCCAAAATAAAATGTTCGGATGAGCTGAGGAAGAAACTAAGATGATGTTTAAATCAGATGTCTACGTAAAATACCACATCATCACCGCCGATTTTAAATCAGTGGAAAAGGTCTTCCTACGTCAAGGAGTGCCTAAAGACGATATTGATCAAGTATTCAAAAATTTCAAGGCAGCTAAAGATGCAAACAAAATAAAAGACCTTCAAGAAAAGAACATAGATACCTGGGCTAAGAAACCTTTTGAAGATTTCAAAAAATTCGTTGATAAAATAACAAGCGAGAAATCTAAAACTCAGCACAAAGCCATCACCAAGTCCGAAGGCGCGAAGCTAGTGGCGGAAAATAGCGACTGGAGAGTGTATAACATACTAGAACATAAAGCATGTATGGAATACGGAGC
>Ga0315291_10000988_pt1 | contig 38307 bp, 68 predicted proteins | sample YL17G12_20_MG_FD_203070 | JGI IMG/M metagenome (GOLD analysis project Ga0315291, IMG submission 203070) | Sediment microbial communities from Yellowstone Lake, YNP, Wyoming, USA - YL17G12_20 | ecosystem: Environmental > Aquatic > Freshwater > Lake > Sediment | place: USA: Wyoming | collected...
TATTCACATTGGCAGTTAGGCAAGGGTAATATTCCAATTAATTCTAAATATAGTTTATTGGTTGAATCATTACCAATTGAAGTATTTTTAACGGATGAAGGGTATTGTGCAGTTTATGAACCATTAGCAGAATTAGATTATGGCAACTCACAAGAAATAGCAATATCTAATCTCTGGTTAAAATTGGAAGAATATTATGACTCCTTGCTTGAAAGAGAGGGAAAATTATCTATGGCTTTGCAGTCTGAGTTAGATCATATAAAAAAGTTTATGGGGTAAAGCATGTCATTGCTAAGCACAGCAATGTTTATTACAAAGATGTAACTCAAATCTCCACCATACTCATTTTGAACGCAAAGTGAGTGTGGTTGTACTAATTTTGTTGCAATAATATATCAGAAATGATATTTCGATGCTACGAAAAGTACAATCTATTATGATTTGATTATTAACATTTACTATCAAAAACTATCAAGTTTTTTTGTGATAGATATTATGATTATGATAATCATCGGCGGCTTATTGGCATTTTATCGGCTGATTAATGGTGTATAATATATTTAGTCATGAGCAGGTGATGGCGCGCGCGGCTTGGCATGACCGCGAATCACTGCGAAAGTGTGATTCTGAATCCTCCGCTCATCGATGAGTGAGTGACAGGATTCACTTGGCGCATCGCCTCAGTACCGCTGGCTTCATGCCAGCGAAGGCGATTGAGGATAGTGTAACCTCTAATGGGCTTGTAGTGATAATGGGAGCATGCCACTTTTGCAAGGTGCGAGGTAAGAGTTCGACTCTCTTCAAGTCCACTATGGTGTGCGGCGTGAAAGGAACACGTGGACTAACTGGCTACAGCCACAAGTCGCAGGCGCATCCGAAAGGAATGTCTTGCGATCCAGTTTATAAGATATGTGGTAAATCCGGTGCAATTCCTGACACACCATATGACTGGAGCGGAGATAAGTGAATAAAGGGAACTAACATCTCCGTCATGGTAAACCCTAATACCTGCCAGTCAACAACACCGCTCGAAAGGGCGGTGTTTGCGTTAGACAACCCCCCTCTAATTTCAACGATTTAGGCGTGAGATTTGGCACAGGAGGCGTTTAGAACATATATCTTAGGAATTATGTCTTAGAATATAATTTCTGCCAATTTTAGGCGTATTTTATTTTCTATCAATCCACAAATATTACCGGCAACCTCTTCTCTCTGGTCATAATGTAAACTGGTTTCAGGGGATTGCTCGGTGTGCAGGCATAGAATACCCGCATCACGATTTTATCGCCTTCCTGTCTGGCATACCAATTACCCGCCGTACAGGTATAGGTTAGAGTTGCCGCAGTCATTGCAAACATCATTAAAATCAGAATCCCGATTAAAATTATCTTTTTCATTTTTCACCTCTCTTATCATATATTAGCACTTTTTAATAATTTGTATATACAAATTATTAGGGTTATAATTTATTATGTATAGTGCCACTTGGCTTTTTAATCAGTTCAGTACCGTTGACGCAAGTACTATTATCGAAACCATAATCTTGTGAATTTTTGGACTGCCTTGCGAGCAGTCCGTTTATAAATTCCACCAGTAGCCGTCTTTGATACTGGGTCAGTTTATTCCACTTTTTTAATGCTATTATTTCCATCATCGATTTTATATCTCCCAATTAAGAAATCCAGATAATCCAGCACCAACTTTTTTTTATCGTCTGGGAGCATTGCGTATTTGAAATTAACCTCTTCCAATGTGGGGTCACCCTTTTCCTCTCTTGGCGGCAAATAACCCACTTTTCGCATAATAAAATCCGGCGGCACTTTGAAGACCCTGGATAGTTGCATTACTGTTTGAGGAGCTGGACGAATTTGACCGTTTATGAGCAGACTTATCCCCGCCCTGCTTATTCCAGTAGCTCGTACCAAATCGGCTTGTCTCCATCCCAACCGCATCAATTCATCATTTAACCATTGTGCAAATTCTGTCATATTGAGCATACTTTACTCCAAATCTTAATAATTGTAGTTAGCCAATGCGTTAAGTTGATTACCACTCCACAAATTGGTACTTGACAAACTATATAAACGGCATATACTAATTGGTAGTGAACATAATGTTAAGTAAATAACGGAGGTTTTATGGCACAAATCTTACTCAACTTAGAACCAGAACTAAAAGCGAAACTGCAGGCGAAAGCGAAGGCAGCCAACCGCACCATGACATCACAGATTATCCATATCATCGAGCGCGATTTAATCACCGTGGAAATACCAACCATTAGCGGCGTAATTGTGGACGGAAAGGTGAAATGGTTTGACACACCAGAAGGCATCGAGCAGTCAAGATAAATCAGGAGGATTACATGAAACCCAATAAGAAACTCATCATGGTACAGCACGCGGATGGTAAGCGCGAGTACATCTGCCCGAAATGTGATGCCGAAATGAAGCATGTCGAAACTGGTAGGATCGGTTTTTGCGGCGAGTATGAAGATAGTATCAGGGAATTTCTGACATGTCCTGAGTGCGGTATGCGGCAAGAATATCCCAAACTGCCGACCTGCGCTTTCAGAAGTCTTGGAACGGTGGGGTAAATGGTCGGCGCAACTGTTTACATCGGGGGATTGCCATACAGGGTCATCATTATGGGTCATAAAAGCCGCTCGGTAAAAAGGGTACTGGCGGTTAATTTCAAGCCATTCACTGAATATTGCAATGGCGGGCAACCGTCCACTCACTCCAGCGACTACGGCTATGTCTCTAAGCGACAACTGACCGACCTGCGGTCTACTCAAATTTCGGAGGGTATCAAATTCCACGCTTCAAGAATAGCAGAAATACCCACCGGAGTAACCAAATGAAAGATAAATGCAATTTAAATGCAGATGAAATGAATGACGAACCCAATCCCAGACAACAACCGTTAGTTGGATACACCCGCGAAAGGGTTATTGATGCAGAAGACCATGCCCGCTATGCGCTGAAATTTTTGGAAGAGATTGTTTATCACCGCATTACACCGGAAGAAATTATCAGGAACGCGGCTATCGGAATAACAGAAGTACACAAGATTTTGGATGAACTGGCAAATGCCAAATTGGCAGGAAAGTAATCAGAAAAACAGGAGGTAAGGAAATGAACACATCACCATCAATCAAATTATTAGCAGTCGCCTTGAAAAAGGCGCAATCGGAAATGGGGGGGGTTGAAATGAATCAGACCAACCCATTTTACAAGAGCCGTTATGCGGACTTGGGCGCGGTTATCGAAGCATCCAAGAAGGCATTAACCGCTAATGGGTTTTCTGTTAGCCAACCGACCGTGACAAATGAATTTGGCGTTGGTATCACAACGATCCTTATGCATGAATCCGGGGAGTTTATCGAAAGCACAATCACACTGCCAATCACAGATACCAAAAATGTCGCCCAGGAAGCGGGCAAAATCGTGACTTATCTACGCCGATATTCGCTGGCATCCATCCTCAATCTTTATAGTGATGAAGATACGGATGGAGAAGGAAAAAAGTCAGAACAGAAATCCACCCCCAAAGCGCAACTAAAAGCCGATGGTTTAATGACTTTGGAAGAAGCCAAAAACGTAGTGGGTGGAAATGACAACAAAAAATACGGCGTATGCACTGCAGAAGAGCTGGCTGGAAAACTTATCGGGATAACTAAAGCACTCAATGATAAGAAAACACCGGATGATAAACGGGATGAGTTGATCTGGAAGATGGAAGCCATCAAAATAATACAGGCATCGCGGAAATAGTCTTCTCCTTCAAACGGGCGGGGTTTTACGACTGCTCTCCTTCAGCCGGTTTTCCCCGCCCAAAATAAAAATAATGTGGTGGAGGTAATGGAATGGATACGATAGAAAAGTTGCAAAGTGTTCTACTGACAATTGATGAGACTGAAATAATCATTGAGGCATTAAAACATTGGGCTGATAGCGCAAAGAGCGAATCAATGTTTACTGGATTAATGCTTGCCGCGCTGGCTCATAAGGAAGGCGATTCCCTTGAGGAATCCAAAGACATGAGAGATAAACTCGAAAAGGCGGGCATAGATATAGAAAAGGAACGCCAAAGGAAAATCTATCCAATACTCGCAAAATTGGTTTAGGAGGTAATGGAATGGGTGATTTTGAAAAGATTGAGGTTGAGGGCGATTTATTTATCCCGTTTGAGTGGTTAGATAAAACACCCGGCGGTTCTAATCTTGGGCGTGCCGAATTTTCCGTTTGTATTAAATACAAACGCGGAAAAGTGTCTGAATATTTTGTTTATCCCGAACAACAAAGAAACATGAATATTTTCTGGCATTGGCAAGGCAAACGCGATGATTTAACTATTTCCTCTTACGATGGGTTGGAAGACGCCAAGGTTTGGATGTTCTATTATTGTAAGACACACAAAACCCAATCATTTAGATTATATGTACCGCCAAATGCTAAATATTTGCACCTATCCTATAACGGACTGGATTTTACAAAAACAGACTGGGGTAGAAAATCGGAGAGGATGAAATGAACGAACTTTTTATCTTACTAATCATCGGCGTTATCTGTGTGGCTGGCTTAGGCATCGTTTTTATAAAAGCCTACGATGAAGAAATGCGCGGGGTTGAGGAAATAATCAAGCACGCGGGTGATGATAATGACATGCTTTGATAAACACAACTTGCCGGATCGGATTATCTTTTCTTATGCCGGCAAATTTCTTGCTGACAACGACAATATTGACAACTTATCAGATGCCGCATTTAACAAAACTTTTTCAAATTGTGTCATGCATACAAAAATCAAGAATTATTATCCCAGAGTTCGCGCAGCCATTGTGATTCTTTGGGAAGAGAAACAAAAACAGATGGGGTTATTATGACTAACTTTGATATTACCAATTTGCAAGTCCGCAAAGTCATTACGCCAGATGGGGTAGGAGAATTTGAATTCCTGGTGGCTGGCGAGCCGGATAAGGTGCTTATCAAAATCCGGTTGAATGGCAGGAAGATAGCCGATTACAAAAAGTATGACATAAGTGAATTGCAGGAGGTGGAGAAATGAGCAACGTATTCGGCACAAGTATTATTCTTACCAAAGAATTACTTGTAAATAGCCCAGAGTGTGAACAATATGCAGATAGACAACTATATCAGCAGATTACAGAGGGTTTGTATGAAAACTGGTTAGATAAACCAGTGGCGTTTATGTTAAAGAGTAACACTCAAAATTCAGACATGATGGATGGGATTGAAAAAACGATAACCGCAAGAGCAATAGATATAACTTACAAGCAAATTTATATTCCAATCTATTCATCCTCTCAAATGCCAAACGATGTGTATGAGTGTTCATGGTGTGGCGGATATACAAAAAATGATATGAGAGGCCATTGTTGCGCTTGTGGTGCGCCGAGAAGTAAAGAATCATTTGAAAATGCTGGAAGCGAATTACAGGAGGAGAAATGACCCGCTTCACTTCCGATGAACTGAATGCCCGTGTCCTGCAGGTCATCACAGACGCCCGCCCTACGATTGACAGGCGCATCAGCAGAGCGGCAATCTCAATACAGATTTATGAGCATTTTGATACTTCAACGGATAGGAAAATCAGGGATGCGATAACCGAACTGTGCATCCAGGGGCATCCCATTTGTGCTACATCAGATATACAGGGCTATTATCTTGCCAGCAATTATCAGGAAGCCGAACAGTGCATCGCCGAATTGCGCTCCCGCTCAGAGGTCTATAACCAAAAGATAGAGGGCATCAAGCGCGGATTACTGAATCAACCGAAACCTGAAATGCGGGAAGCGGTGCAGATGAGGATGATATGAGCGAAAAAGTGATTTGTGATTATTGCGGCGAAGAAACTGATGATTACAAAATAACAAAACTCGATGAAAAGATTTGCCAATCATGTCTGGAAAAAGAGGTTGATTTTTATTGGCAAAACATGGACACACCTTATGACTATGGTTATGACGGCGATGGATGGTAAAGATGATTGAACAACTCGCTTGGCATAAATATCCTGACGAAAAACCAAAATTAGATTCATACATAAATGAGGCAAAAGATGAAGATACCAATAAATAAAGCAAAAGAAATACTTAATCAGTTTGAGCTTGACCAAGTGATTATTTTTGGTTGGGAAGGAAAATCTGGCATTGTGCAAACAGCAACTTATGGAAAAACAAAAGACGATTGTAGTATGGCGAAAAATGGAGTAAATAAAATTATGAAGTTATGGGGGTTAGAAAAGATAAATAAATGTCAATAACCCAGTCCACAATAGGCATCCTGCTCAAAGACCAATCCGGCGCCTGTTGGAAATGTGGGCGATCCATACCGCCGTTTGAAGTCCACCATGCCGTATATTCCAGAGATATGCATTTTCAGAAATACCTGGACATGGCGGAGAATTTGATTTTAGTATGCCCGTATTGTCATGCAAATCATGGGGCTTTAGCTAATTTCCCCACTCGTAAAAAGGTATGGCAATGGAAGGTAGAACACGGATATGAAATCAAGGCTTGGCATGAAAAACTGGACATGCTGATAAAAGATAACCTGGATGGAGAATAATGGCTCGTGGTAGATTTATCGAAAAAAAGATTTGCATTGATAAGACAGTAAATGACCTTAGCTGTTTTGAATCCATGCTTGGGTTCACATGGCTAATAGCACACCTTGACTGCGAGGGTAGAACTTATGGCGATCCGGCTGTGGTTAGGTCATTTGTATTTCCCCGGCGCAACGATATTTCAATAGAACAGATGGAAAGTTTTATTAAAGAATGGCATGATGCTGGATTGATTGTCTGGTATGAAGTTGACGGGGATAAATATATTTACTTCCCAAAATTCAAAAATTATCAAGTTGGATTGAATCCAGAAAGAGAAGCAAAGTCAGTAATACCTACTCATGAGCGGGTCAGGAATAAATCAGGAGTAGGTCAAGAGCAAATCCCTGTTAACGTTAAGGTTAAGGGTAAAGTGTTAAGTGATAAGGGTGAAGTTGAAGTTAAGGGCGAAAAACACGACAACAACCCGCAAAATCAACTTCTAAAAACATTCTCTGAGCATACAAAGCTGGATTATGGCGCTGACGCTGAAAAGATAGCATTAGAACTAATACAAAAAGGCGTTATCCAGTCCGACATTGTCAATGCGATCAATTTCCTGAATAGTAAACCTGAATATAAATGCGTGTCTTTTAAGTCAATTCGTGCGCCTGCATTAATCGAAATGGAACGCAGGAAAAATAGTAAAAAGAAATCTGATCCAGAAGATCACCGCCGTTATCTCAAAGGCGAATATGGCGAATTTGGAAATCATTAGGAGGCAGGAAATGAAAATAATTTATATTGCAGGTAAATATTTTGGTAAGGCAGACCATGACATTCTCGTCAATATCCAAGTTGCCCGAAATGAAGCCGAATTTGTTTGGTCGCAAGGCGGGTGTGCATTATGTCCTCACCTCAATTCGGCATGGATGAGTGGATTGTGTCCAGAAAAAAACTTTTTAGAGGGTGATCTGGAATTGATAAAACGCTGTGATGCGATTTATACCTGCTGGAATTGGCAAGATAGTAAAGGAGCAACGGCGGAGGTACAACTGGCGCATGAACTTGGGATTCCGGTGTTACATAATCGCGTGGATGTAATGAAATATTTGGAATCTAAATGACCCCCTCCTACGATTATGACAAATGCGTGGAAATGGTCTGTTATCTGCTCGGCAAGGCGGTCGAGTATTCACGCGGAGAAGGCATGTCCGATTATGTCAGCCCGGATGACAACTGGACATTCAACCAGGAGGTGTCGGAATGTCAGAATTTTGTGAGGGGCGCCATGTTTGAATTTTACTGTGATCTATTGGGCGCAGGTGAGTATTCAATAAGTGCAATCCGGGACTATTCGCAGGTTGAACTGGACTGGTGGCAGCCAAAACTAATAGGAGTGGTGTGAGCGAAGTCAAATTAATACTCGGCGACTGTCTCGAAGTGATGAAGTCTATCCCTGATAAATCGGTGGATGCTGTGATAACTGACCCGCCATACGGGATAGGGATTGCAGAATGGGATTTCGTTGATGTTAAAAGCATTGTTCTTGAATGTAATCGTATAACGAAAGATTATTTTTGCTTTTTTGGTCAATTCCCCTATGTTTTGGAATGGGTTAATAATTCACAAAAATCATTTAATTTTAGAGAATCTATTGCTTGGGTGAAAAGGTTGGTCGGTGTTGGTTTTAACTTATCGCGCGGGAAAGAGGAAATATTTATTTATGGAAAATCGCATGATAAGTTTTATCAAGTAAAAGGTAAATATGAGGATGTAAAAGTACCTGGAATTCTTTTCGATATTTCTACTATTGATGGAATAAAAAGGCATTTATCTGATATGCGGCACGAAATGAAAACGGGGAAAAAAGGAATAATCAGTCAGACGGATTCTCAATTTTGTAGATATAAAGATTGTCCAGGGAGAGAGCGTTCCCCTGAACTTGTGAACTATACAAATGTATGGTCATTTTTACCACCCTCGAGATTAAATGCTGGCAGAAAAGAATTTAATCATCTAACTGAAAAACCAGTTGAGGTTATGAAGCGACTTATTGAAATGACGACATTGCCAGAAATGATGGTACTTGACCCCTTCATGGGTTCAGGCACAACCGGCGTGGCTTGCGTGCAGACTGGAAGGAACTTTATCGGCATAGAGATTGACCCGAAATACTTTGCTATTGCCGAAAAGAGAATCAAGGACGCTCAGCAACAAATGAGGTTGGAATTATGAATAGTGTAAGCATTGAGATATTACCTGAGGAAGTAATTAAAGGCATGACACCCAACAGGTATTTGACAAGCCGTTATGGATTGTTGTATCGCCAAATTGACGCGGCGCTTGCCAAAGAGGGCTGGATCAGAATTGCAGATTTTATTGATTTCAGGACAGCGCACAATATTTACCAGTCTGTCAGAAAACACTATAAGGGCAAGACGATTAGGTTCTACAAATATAACGGGGATGGCGAAATCGAACCGCAGATATTTATCAGGACGCGAAAGGAGCAGAAATGACTGACTATGATACGGGTGATACGGATAATGCGATAGTGTGGTGTCCTTATTGTGGTCAAACTTATTATGTTAGGTTGGGTCATAATTGCGCCCAAGGTTATATGTTTGGCACATGGAATCCACAAAGTGTCTCTATTCTCATGCCAGAGATAATTCAACGTCTGGACATAATAATCGAGTTGCTTAATAAAATTGCAAGAGAGGAGCAGGAATGACAGAACTAAAATCATTGCCCAAATGTCCACTTTGTGGAGGTGAACCAGATGAAACTGCTAATAATGTATTCGCTTGGGGCAAATTAGTACCAACTTTTACCTGTAAAGATAATAGATGTGCCATGTCAAGAACTGATTTTACAGAAAAAGAATGGTGTTCCCGTCCTCTCGAATCCGCCCTCGAAGCGCAGATGGCAGAGTTGGAATTAAAGGCTGCCACTTTTGAAATGGATGCAGATTGGGCAGAGGCGGGAATAAAAGATATGCAATTCCGTCTGAAAGAGGCGGTGGAGGAGATTGAAATAAAAGTATCGAAACCAAGTAGTGGTGGAATTGGTTGGTTTGGAGCAATTCGTATTGAGGATATTCTTGATATTTTTCAACACCACTTTCCCGAATTGGAGAAGAAGAAATGAGAAAACGCAAATGGATTTATATCCAGAAGCCGCAAGATTATTGCATTGAATGTAATCTTTGCGGTGGAACCAATATCGAGTGGTCAGAATATGAACACATGATTTGGTGTTACGACTGCAAAAAAGATGTATCAGGAACTGGCGGGGTATTTGATGGTCCAATCTCATTAGGAGCATCAAGGTTGCTTGGAATGAACTTCGACCGCATTGAATTAAAAACTGGTCAACGTCTTTATATGACAAGGTGGGGCGGGAGATGGAAAAATAAATTTATTTATTGCCACAGAAAACCCAAGCCGGAATATGACCCACAATACCTGGAAGCAAAATGAAACCCATAGTGAAATAGAGAGAGGATAAGTAATGACCCTCAATGACCTCTTTGCTGCAGAGTTAACAAACAATAGCATCCAATTTGAACGCGAATATAAGCCGATACCAGGTAGAAGATTTGCTTATGACTTTTTTATCGGCTCATTAAATAGGGATATGCCATTGCTCATAGAATTACAGGGCGGGATCTGGATGAAGCGGGCAGGTCATAATACAGGAAAAGGCATCCAGCGTGATTGTTTAAAACTGAACCTGGCAACGCTGAATGAATATGCGGTTATGCACTTCACCACGCAGGACGTTGAGGACGGCACAGCCATTAATTTAGTGATGAAATATTTGGAAAAATGAAATGAACATAGTACATTTAAAAGCCTCCCATCCAGACTATAAAAAATTTGAGTTGGTGCAAACACTATTGTGCTTGGCAACCAACCCGCACATGTCTATTGGGATAGATAATGATATTCCAGAAGTAGAAATGAAAGCAATAAAAAAGATGATAGAAGATGATATGGGAGAAATGATAAATAATTACCAATTTCTGCCACCTAATATCGCAAAAGTTATAAATGAAATGGAGGAAAAATGATAACCTGTAAATATTGTGGCGTCATGACAAATGATAATGAGCATGAAAAGACTTGTCATTCTATACCTCATGTCTGCGAGACGTGTAAATGGTGTTGGTGGCAGGATGATACCTTCGATTCCTGTGATAATAAGAAATCGCCTGTTGATTGGATTAATAGAAATAAACATAAAGGCTTTGGTTGTAACTTTTGGGGGGCAAAATGAGCGTATCAAACAAGATATATAAACAGGCGTTCTCTACATTAGCAGATGCTGAAAAGAAAATCCGTATATTGGAAGATGAAAATAAAAAATTACGCGACTTGAATGCAAGACTCAATAAACAATTATCGAGTTTTATGGAATATTATGCCACTGGAGAAAATAAGTCAACGGAGGAAAAATGATACCAGATGAGAGATTGAAAGCGTTTGCAGAGTATGAAAAGGGCATTCTTGATGATTGGGAATTATTAGATGTCGCAAATGAAGTATTGCCAGATATGGCAACCGAACTCCAGACTTCCCGCCAGACCATCAAGCGATTAGTGGAGGATGGGGAGAGATTGGCAAACAAATATATAACGCTAAGAAATAATTGCCCTGATATGTTGGTTGAGGAAGCAAGAGAATGTATCAGTAATACAAATGCGGCTATTCTCATTCAATGCTTAGCAGATATGGATAATGTTATTGATCAACACATCGCTTTGATGAAGGAATTGGAGGAAAAGAAATGAATGGAATGACTGTCCTAACTAACACCGAGATAGACCGCAAGTGTGCGGAATTGATGGGTTGGAAAAAGGGAGAGAAATACCTTGTCAATAATGACGGGGGCGGGGTTTTGTTGATTACCGGCGAAACTCGTGCTGAAACTTGGCATCCCTCTACTGACCTCAACCAAGCGTGGCAGGTGGTGGATAGACTCGCAGAGAGTGGGTGGTATCTTATGTTGTACGGAACAGAAGGTATTTATACGGCATATTTTCGCAAGCCAGATAAAGATATGGTCATTCGAGAATCGGCCATGTCAAAGCCAACAAAAGATGTTAACCGCGCCATCTGTCTTGCCGCATTACAAGCATGGGAGGAAAAATGATACCAATTGTATGTCCAAATTGTAATTCTCAAATAGGTGTTACTCTTCTATGTGGTTCAACTGGTAGTAATAAACATCAATATGTTTGTAGAAAATGTGGGCATGTTTGGTCGGTTGAATTTACAAAATCGGATAAATATGGTTTTGAAAAGAATGAAAGAAATGTGCACATCTCTTTCTGGGAGGAAAAATGACATCCCCCCGCGCTAAAAAGTTGGCCAAAAAATATTTCAAGTGGTGGACAAATTGGCTTGGATTGCGATCTGGAAAGATTGATTTATGCTTTGTGGATTACATCAAAGAAAATATAGCGGGTAGTGGCGCAACTTATATCAATCCAGATGTAGTGGGTAAATGTTGGACTGATTGGCGTTATCAAGAAACGACTATCCAGTTATCAATGCATAAACTTCGTAAATTAGATAAGAAAAATATTGAAAAGTGTATTGTCCATGAACTTATGCATGTCTTCCTCAATGAAATGCGTGAACAAGGATATGACAATAAAAGTATTGACCATGAAGAACATGTGGCAACACAGTTACAAAAAGCGTTTATGTGGGTAAGGGAGGGGGCGAAGGAATAATGTCCGAAACCCAAGCCGCGTATCTTCCCGATAATTCCCTGACGATCGATCAATTAAAAATGATTGATGGATTTTTAGATATTATCAGGCAACACGGTGGATTTGGGATCATTAACATCGAGGTAAAAAGTGGTAGGGTGAAATTCATCAACCTTGAAAAGCTAAGTGTAAAAGCGACGGGAGGTGATCAAGAGAAATAAAATGATGTTATAATGAATAAACAACTGAATATTGATTTTAGCCCGCAGAGGCATGATCCCGGGGCGTTCACAAGATGAACGCTTCGGGTTTTTTGTTTAACGAAAGGAGTTTGTTTATGTGGTGGAAAGAATTTCTGAGTTTGTTTGTTGAAAAAGTTTTACTGGCATTTGCGCCGCTCCTAGCTTCCCTGGCTGTTGCTTGGCTACTGACCAAAGTGCGCCAAGCGTGGATGGAGTTCAAAAGCTTGCACGGTGGTGAGGCATGGATACTTGAAGAAATTGCCCTGGTTGCTGTGAAAGCGGCTGAACAGGCGAATCTTTCCGGTCAGATTGAAGATAAAAAAGATTATGCCGTGGCTGTGGCAATGGAATGGCTGAAAGCGCGTGGATTGAAAATTGATTTATCAGTTATCGACGCGGCTATTGAAGCAGCCGTCTTTGACGAATTCAATAAACCGGCAAAATAATTATCCCCGGGTGTGGATGGGGCGGAACTTATTAATAGGTGTGTTCGGACACCCTCCTTGTTCGAGCCGCGCCGCCCCATCCTTTGAAAGGTGAATAATGAATGATTTAACTTTTGGTATTGATATCAGTGTCTGGCAGACCAATGACGCTGCTAATCCTACCTATCTATTCGACCCTGTAGTCGCCAAAGAAAAGGGAGTGCAGTTTGCGTTTATCCGCGCATCTATTGGTAGCCTGAAGGATAATGCGGTGGATAAGTTTGCGCCGAAATTCGCAACTGCCAAATTACCGCATGGTTTTTATCATTTTCTGCGTTCGGACGTGTCGTACATTACTCAAGCCGACAGGTATCTGGAGACTATCAAGGCTTTTGATTATCAACTCCCGCCTGTTTGTGATGTCGAACAGGTTGGGCTTGGGTTGGATATAGTCAAAATGTGGTGCGGCCGCGTGGCTTCAAAATTAGGAAAAAAGCCAATTATCTATACCTCGCCTGGATTCTGGAATAATTTGATTGGCGTGGATAAGGCACTATGGGCGCTCGAATATGATTACTGGGTAGCGCACTACATGAAATTAACCTATCCGGTTTATGACATTCCTGATGCCGTTAGAAATGCGGTGGGCTATCCTATTCAACTAAAACCTTGGAACTTGAATAACAAATTGTGGAAATTCTGGCAATTCTGTGCGGCTGGGGATGGGGAATTCTACGGTGGGGACTATGCCAAGCATACCGATAAAACTTCATTGGATATGGATGTTTATAACGGTTCACTGGTGCAATTCAATAAAGAGTTTGCTATTACAGACATGCCGGATGTGCCGGTTAATCCCTCCGAACTAGATGAACCAATAATCATTGATAGTCTAACGACTAATAAAATATTGAAACTTGAGGAATGGGCGCGTGGCATTGGATATAAGGGATGAAACATTCAGTTGAGGTTTTTTCTATGAATGATAAGTTTGGTTCTGAATGGGAAGTAACTCCATGCCCATTCAAATTTATGGGGAAAAAGATTGAAATTAATGTTTTTGGTATGGAAATAGGAACGCCTTATAAAATTCATTGGAATGATGAGGATTTAATATTTATAAGACCAAACCAATCGGATGATGTAAATGTTTATAAATTGAGCCCCGGACGAGATTCAAACTCGCCTATGAACGCCTACGAAAGCATTGGATACAAGGGATGACAGACGATATTCACGTTTACCCACTGAATGATAAAAAATTTCACAAATTAGAGGGCACTAACTGTGAGTGTGAACCGCGCATTGAGATTGAGGGCGCAAGTCTAATAATTATTCACAATGCTTATGACCATAGAGAAATTATGGAAGTGATAAATGAAAAGAAAATGTCCTGAATGTGAAATGATAATCGAATTTGAAAAAGTAATTCTTCCCGAAGAATTCATTGTTAAAGATGAAAAAGTTATTTGCAACGTGGAATTACTTCGATGCCCTGCGTGTGGCACTGAATTTGAAGATATGAATTCAGAAAATGATCCATACGATCAGGCCTATAAAGAATATGATAGGCGCAAGTCGATATGACCCGTTTTGAAATTACCGTTCATGGCAATCACAAAACTTGGGGCTTTGAGTTTGATATGCCCTACATGTATTTGGATGATTGGCTTGATGATGGACTGGATGTAACGGAGATATTAGCTTCATATCCCGCAGAAAATCAAGATAATGGCAGATGTCTTTGGGATTATTCGCACCTTATTGAGAATACCGAGCCGTATTGCTTTCGCTCCGGCGAATGCGAAGAAGTAACAACCGGCGTGATTATCCCTCCGGCGTGGTGGGCTTCGGAATTGGCGAAGGATGATGTAGAGGAATTTGAATGTCAGAATTGAATGCGCTCAATCTATCGCCGCATGAAGTTGTGGCTATGGATTATGGCGCAAAACAGGATTTGCTTTTGGCAATCGCCGGACGGGTATTGGAACTGAAGCAGGAATTTATATCTGTGAGTGGCAGGTATGCGGAAATCAAGGCAGAGTTGGACGCGCTGAAGCATGTGTCCAGTGTGATTCAGTCGGAATTAAAGGCAACACAATCAATGGGATAACATGGCATTACGAAAGAAACAAAAGGCGTTTGTAGAATATTACTTGCAATCTTGGAATGCTACCCAGGCGGCTAAAGATGCGGGATATTCTGAACGTTCTGCTAAGTCAATAGGTGCAGAAAACCTCACCAAACCTGACATTCAAGCAGAAATTCAGCGCCGATTAGATGAAATCTGTATGACTTCCGATGAGGTTTTATCATCTCTTGCAGAAATCGGGCGCACTTCTATTGAAGACATTATGGATATTGATGAATCAGGACATTTATCTTTTAACTTCAAACGTGCTAAAGATGAAAGGAAACTAAGCCTTATCAAGTCAATCATTCCAACTCAATATGGCACAAAAGTCGAATTACATGACCGTATGAAAGCACTTGAATTGATTGGTAAACATCACGGATTATTTACGGACAGGATCGATTTAACAAGTGGTGGCAAGATTATCCATGCGGTAGGTTTCGATATAGATAAGGTCTAAATGTGTATGTCATTAAATCAGACCTTTCTAATTCAGAATATACACCCAGAGGCGCGGATAGCGAAATTATTTATTCACATGACCCGGAGGTTATTATTGTTGGCCCAAGCGAAACCGGCAAAACGCTTGCCGCCTGTTGGAAATTGCATACTATGATGACCAAATACGCGGGCGCACAAGCGGCTATAGTCCGCAAAACCTACAAATCGATGCCGGGATCAGTCTTGCAGACATTTGGAAAAGTTATCGAAGGTGCGCCGATTGAGATATATGGCGGTGAAAGACCAGAAAAGTATTTATATCCCAATGGCTCAATCATTTGGGTAGGCGGCATGGATAATCCCGATAAGGTTTTATCATCTGAGCGTGATGTAATTTATGTTAATCAAGCGGAAGAGTTATTAGAAGCAGAATGGGAAACGCTGACAACCCGTGTTACCGGACGCGCTGGCAATATGCCCTACTCACAATTATTTGGGGATTGTAACCCTGCTGGATCACAACACTGGATCAGACGTAGAGCGAAGGAAGGCAAACTAAAACTTCTCTATTCACGGCATCAGGACAACCCGACACTATATACAGACGACGGCGTATTAACGGTGCGGGGTGAACGTACTATGCAGACACTACAGGCATTGAGCGGCGTTAGATATAAACGATTATTCTTGGGCGAATGGGCAACCGCCGAAGGCGCGGTTTATGACATGTTCAATCATAACGATCATGTCAAAGTCCGCAACCCGCGCGAATTTAAATCTTTCGGCATGGCGATAGATGAAGGTTATACCAATCCGGCGGTTATCCTGTTCATTGGAACTGATACAGATGGGCGTTTACATGTATTCAGGGAATGGTATAAGCGCGGACAATTGCAATCGGCCGTAATTACTCAGGTGCGCCGCTGGTATGTGCGCAAGTGGGTTAATAAAATAGTGGTGGACGAAGCCGCCGCCGGATTAATAGCTGACCTCAGAAATAATAATTTGCCAGCCATTGGTCAGAAGGGGCGTGTGCTGGATGGTATCGCGCGCGTGCAGAACCTGTTGAAAATACAAGGGGATGGATTACCGCGTCTGACCGTTGACCCGTCCTGCATAAATACTATTAATGAATTTGAATCGTATGTTTGGAAACCTGAAAAAGATGAACCAATCAAAGAGAATGACCATGCTATGGATGGTGTCAGATATTATACATTTGGAATGGGTATGCCAACCGGCGTTGATTTAGTGGGATGGTAAAAAGGTGAAACTATGGGAATAATTGATAATATTGCAAATAGACTTGGCTACGCAAAATACTCCAGTAATATGCGCGCCCCTGCCATATTCGGGCGTATGGCGGAAGCGAACCAGTTTAACATTCCTTCAGGTAAACTATCCCAAACGCAGGCCGAACTCTATCAGCGTATCTCATGGGTGAATATTGCCGTATCGAATGTGGCCAAATTGGCATCCACTGTCAAGTTTGAGGTCAAATCCATTGAAGGTGAAAAACTAACACAGATTGATAATCACCCCTTTGAACAGTTATTACGTAAACCGAACCCACTCCAATCACGCTTTGAATTTCTGGAAACAACTTACGCATTCAGGAAACTGACCGGTAACGCTTATTGGTGGTTGAATAAGACCAGCGAAAAAGTAGCACCCGCTGAAATATGGACCGTATCCCCGCATCAAATAAAGCCCGTGCCGGACAAGAACCTGTTTATCAAGGGCTATTTATATGACCCGGGCGATGGTTCTGAAATGCCACTGGAGGCGTGGGAGGTTGTGCATTTCAAGGAATTTCATCCTAATAATCCATTTGTCGGTTTATCTCCTATTGAATCCATTGCGGCACAAGCGGTCGGTGATATGAAGGCAACTGAATGGAATGCTAAATTTTTTGGCGAATCTAATGCGCGCCTGCCTGGCATCTTGTCATTTGCCGATCCGATTGAAGACGGCGAATGGGAAAAGTTAAGAAATGAAGCGAAGGAAAAGTCTAAAACGCGCGACCTGATGTTTTTGAGAAATACCGGCGCTGGCGGTATTAATTTTGTCTCGACTGGCATCACCCAGAAGGATATGGAATTCTTGGCTGGCAGGGCATTTACTAAAGAGGAAATATTTGGATTATTCGCACCTGGATTGGCTTCTATATTAGCCATCAATGCAACCGAAGCCAACGCCAAAACTGGGGAGAATACACTAATCTCGAAGGCCGTATATCCAATGCAGGTATCAATGGCGGAAAAAATCACCTCTGAAATTTTGCCATTGTATGGAGAAAACCTGGTCGGTGAATTTGAAGATATTAGACCAAAAGACCGCGAATTGCAATTGCGCGAGGAAGAGGTATTCTCAAAGACCCACACGGTCAACGAAATCCGTATGAAATACTACGGGGATAATCCAATAACAGACGAGCGCGGGAATTTATTACTGGTTGAATTAAAACCCGTTGCATCTGAGATGCCAGAGCCGCTTGATGAAGAACCAGCAGATGACAACTTCCAGAAGGACATGAAAGCCTACAAGCGCAAGGCGGTCAATTGTCTCAATAAAAAACAGCCGCTTGATTTCACTTTCGAGAGTGAGACGATAGACAAAATTCAGTTAGGGCGCATCAAGAATAAATTAATTGCTTGCAAGAGTAAAGAGGATATCGCCGCCATATTTGAGAGCGAGAAGAACCAGCACGTACCCAGCGGAATGGATGATTTGATAGCCGAACTGAAAAATGTATCCGAGAAATTGACAACCGTATGAATGAATTTGTAATTACTGAAACGCAAAAATTAATCATTTCTATTTTGGATGGGATAAATGGCAACCTGCTGCCGGATGAACTAAAGACGCGCGATAAGGGCGAACCTGGGCGCGTGCGTAAAATGCTGTACGAAAAGAAACTGGCACGGATCATCAGCCAGCGCTTCAAGAAACAAAAAGAGAAAATTGCATTTTGGCTATCCATGCATTATCCAGAACGCAGTAAGGTTATAACTAAAACACCCCCGCCCCCATTGCCGGATGATTTATTTGAGGATGACGAATCAGAAGCGGAGATCCAAAAGTTGTTCACTACTGCATATCTGCATGGAATAAATTTATTTGAGGACACTACATTTTTTGGACTTGATTATTCCATATTCAATGAAAAGGCGCTTGTTTGGGCGCATAAGAATACACTGAATTTAGTCAAGGATATTGATGAAACGACACGCAAAACAATTCGCGCAGCTATTGGCAGTTTTGTAGAAACGCCAGGTATGACAATCGGAGATGTAGTAGGTCAACTGCCGATGGATTATAGCCGTGGGTTTACGGTGGCAGTAACAGAAATCACGCGCACTTATGGTCAAGCCAATCTTGAAGCTGGGCTGGAACTGAAAAAAGAATTTCCAGATATAAGAATAGTGAAACAATGGTTCACGGATAATGATGATAGGGTATGTCCTGAATGCGGCCCGTTACACGGGGTAGAAGTTGAGGTTGGCGAAGACTTCCCGGGCGGATATGACGCGCCACCCGTACACCCAAATTGCCGATGCGCGATATTTACAAGGACGCGGATATGAGCGATCCCCTTGAAATAAAAATCGAAGGCGCGGATAAAATCGTGGCCGGATTGACCAAATTTCCAGACGAGATTCAAAAGAATTTCAAACAGGCCGGACAAGAAGCCGCTGAAGAAATTTATACATCTAAAGGATTAGCCAGTTATCCCGCAAAGACAGCAGCCAATGCACCCCCCACGCCTTATTATATTCGCGGAACTGGCACACAATATAAAAGTCGCAATGCTGGCAATTCAGAAGATTATAAAAACCAGTTCTATGCGAAATCAGTTACAGGTGGAACTTTGATAGGTAACCGCGCCTCCTATGCCAAATACCTTGCGGATGAAAAACTACAGGCACGCGTGATGGATAGAATCGGCTGGCGCAAACTGATTGAAGTTGCTAAAGAGAAATTGGATATTATCACCGGTATTTTCAATCGCTGGGCACAACACACGATTGATAAATTGGGCCTATAATGAAAAATGAATTTAGTTCATTCTTGACACTTTTGTATAGCCTATGCAAGCAATTTATTTCATGGTATGAGCGAGAGATAAAAAAAGCGGTATAATTTAATTGGTAAATAAATATACATGACTAAAATCCTTGATTATATTGGATGGGCGGTATTGATAATATTTATTCTTATTATTGTGATAGTATTTATATCTGGTCTTGCACTTTGGATAGTGAAATTTGGAGTTATAAAATGAACGATATAAGAATCGAAATTGACGGCACTCCCCAAGATGATAGATGGAATCCTATTAATTATATGGGGGATCAAGAATATGCGCGAATTGACGATGAAGTAATGAAAATAGTTTCTGTAAAAGATATTCTTCACAATGGCAGACCCGCCAAAGAATTGACCTTGTCGCGTTATCCACACAAGCCAGGAACTGAATGTAAAAATATTATTCAGGCGGATGAATGAAGAAAATCATTGACGGTCGAGAGTTTGAATATTTTGACGATGTTAAATTTTATAAAGGACTTCCTATTAGATCGGTTAGTTTTATAAATAATGAAACTGATATAATTGCCGAGGTCATAACTGAAAAACCAATGGAATTCTGGACTAAGAAAATAAAACATATCCTTACATTAAATGAATATAATAATTCTGGTATTAAATTCCCCGTGGTTTAAATGATAATTCAGGCGGATAAATGATCGAATGGATTAAAGGTTTCATATTTAGAAAAAGATTTATAAAGATTATTCAGACGGGCGATTTTGACGATTTTATAAATAATTTGCCAACAGAACACATTGAGGCGATGTCTAAAATAAAACCAGACGCAACCATTGCAATTAGTATAAATGACAACCAACCGAAATAAATTAATGATATAATGTAATCACATCGCGTCACGTTTTTAGACGGGGCGCAACTTATAAAGTGGGACTAATGCCACACTTTCGGAGAAATCCGGCGGTGTGGCTTTTTGTTTAACGAGGTGAACATGCCATACATTAAAGTTCCAAAAGACGGCAAGATTTGTGTCTATAAAAAAGATGAGGAAGGTCAGGCAGTGGGAGATACACTTGGCTGCCATGACAGCATACGGGAAGCGGATGATCAGATAGCCGCGTTGTATGCAAGTGAAAATAAAAAATCCATGAGTCTTGATGAACAGACACGATTAATTCGAGATCTGGTCAATGATAAATTGGTTCCTAAAAAACCAATGGCGATTGAGTCGGATTTTTGGGTACAAGAAATTTATGTCGATTATGTGATTGTTTGTGAAGAGGGAAGATATTACAAAATTCCTTATTCTATTGTTGACGAACAAATTAATTTGGGTGAATGGACAGAGGTTGAAAAGGATTGGAAGCCAAAAACAAAAAGTCTTTGGAAATTAGAGCGCTCGGAATCCATTAAGGCCGTTGGCGATTGCGAACTTGAAATATTGGGCGTTCCTTATGGCAGTCTAACCAATAAGGATTCAGATGATGAATTTTTTACGTCCAACACGAGGCTATGGCAGGAGAAATTTCCTACCCCATTAATTGTTTATCAGCACGGATACCAGAAGGATGAAGTAACTGGCAAACCGCAGCCCATCAAAGACCCGCCAGTCGTTGGCGAAGTTAAAAGTTACAGGACTGATGACAAAGGCGTATGGTGGCGAGTTGTTCTGGATAAGACCAGTGAATATTTTAGTCAGTTATGGGAATCCGCCAAGTCTGGATTATTAAGAGCATCCAGCCAGGCAATTACTTCACTGGTGCGCACTAAACCGGACGGAGAAATTACTAATTGGCCAGTAGTTGAGATTAGTTTACTGGATCGGCTGATGCCCGCGAATAAAGACGCCGTGGCACTACCGGTTATGAAATTGCGTTATGAACAGGCTGGCAAGAAATGGCCTGTTGAAATTGAAAATGCGAATGAAGACCCAATAGTTGACGAGGCCGGTGAGGATAAGTCAAAGGGCGGAATAAGCATTACACAAGAAAAGGAAAAAATAAAAATGGAACCAAAAGAAGTTACTGATATTGTTCAAAGTGCCCTTAAAGCACATGATGAACAGTTGGCTGATGAAGCCAAAAAGAAAGCTGATGCCGAAGCTGCGATTAAAGCTGCTTCTGATAAGGCTATTGAAGTTGCCAAAGCCGAATGGGAAAAAGAAGCCGCGAAATCTCGCAGGCTGCCAGTCAGTGCGCCGGAAGTTATGAAATTTAACAAGATCGGCAAGTACGATCACATCCCGCCCGAAGATTTGGCACTGGGCATTGCGGTCCTGAAATCACAGGGTAAACATGTGGCAAATGAAGCCCTGCAATCTTGCGCAGTGCGCTTTACGGATGCCGATAAACCCAAAAATTTTGAAGAAGCCAAAACCATCAATGATATTAAGATGGCGATGGGCGAAGCCGGTATTGCCATGAAGACTGATGAGATCATGCAGCAAGACCTCGGCTCTTATGGCGATGACTGGGTGGCTGCTGGATACTCTCCCGCGTTATGGGAAAAAATCCGCGCTGAAACACCGGTACTGAGCATGATCCCGCAGGAAGAAATTCCACGAGGTTATGAGAGCATGAAGTACCTGCTCGAATCAACCGATCCCGTCTTCTATAAAGTGGCAGAAGTAACCGATGAGGATACAACCTATAAAATCCCCATCCCGACTGTAACAAGCTCGAAAGTTGGCACAACCAGCCAGAGTTTGACACTGGCAAAAATGGGTGCACGAGTAAGCTATACCGGAGAACTGAATGAGGATTCCCTCATTCCGATTGCCTCGCAAATCCCCGCGCAAATTGTCGCGGCTGGAAAAGAATACTTGGAACATGTGATTGTTGACGGTGATACCACAGCCACGCAATATTTGAATATCAATGATCTTGGTGGAACTCCCGCTGGAACTGAAGCCTTCCTATTGATTGATGGCTTGCGCCACTTGGCACTATATACCAATACCGCCAACAAACGCGCCGGTGGTGCATTGTCTGATGAAGATTACCTCGAAACAGCCAAAATGCTGGGCGTTGCCGGAATCAATGCGGACATTACTAAGTGCGGTTTTATCATTGACAAGAGCGTATATTGGAAGTCTCTTGCATTAGCCACTGTCAAAACCAAAGATGTTTGGGAAGGTGCAACCCTTGCTGGTGGGCAATTAACTGGAATGTGGGGATTCCCCTTGATCGTATCAAACCAGATGTGCTTCGTGTCAGCAGCCAGACTGTCTAACTCGGACGGCTGGGTAAATCAGGATACCACAACCGTTAACCTGTACGGTTCAATTCTGGCTGTGCGTTGGGACCAGTGGAAATTTGGCTGGAAGCGGCGCATGACATTAGAAACAACCCGTGTCCCACGCGCTGACTATACCGAAATCGTCGCTCTGATGCGCTTTGGTCTGGTCTATCGAGATACCGAAGCTGCTGCGCTGTCCTATGGAATCACGGTCTAAGAGGTGATGATATGTATAACCTTAAAAAAGGCGTGGCAAAGTTGACAGACCTGAGAGATGGTATGTCAGCAGTCGGTTTGGGCGTGGGTAATGTTTACTACGTCATCAAAACAACGGAAGCGTTTTATCCAACATTCGTTGAAGACCACGAAGTGCAATATCGGGATGGGAGTTCATCCATCCACAATACGATACAGTCGGGATTGGATGCCTGTGTGGCAAACAGAAATGATTATGTGATAATCAATCCAAGTCAGACGGATTATGATATTACGGCCGCTCTTACCTTGTCTAAAAAGGCAGTTCATTTGATTTGCCCTGCTGGATTAGGTAATAGAGTTGGCTCAACCGCTGCTTGCCGAATCCACTGCCATTCATTCGATGGGGCTGTTTTAGAAATAAGCGATTCGAGCATTGAGGTTGCAGGTCTATATTTAAAAAGTTATGCAAAACAAACAATCCTGAAACTAAAAACCAATGCGTATGCCCCGAACATTCACAACAACAACTTTATATTTGCCCCTGCAAGCACAGACTCACTACCTGTTATTACTAATGTTTGTGCTGGCGACACACTGTATGATGGGGGTTCATGGGGTTCAATAGAAAGCAACTGGTTCGTTAATAGTGCAGGTGCCGCCACTATCCCCATTCTGATTAATATTCATGGGAATGCAAAAGACTGCCGATTTAAATACAATGAATTCACTATTAGTGATACCACCACTGTAACCGTCGGTATTTACAATAACGGTATTGCAGGTACGGCAGATTTCAATACATTCCGCTCTGGAGTGGGGTGTGATTGGACTCACTGTATTTCCCTTCATGCTTCAGGTTCAGCTATTGGCAATAGGGCAACCTGTGCCGATAGTCAAATTGTTACTGGAGGAACTGCAACTCTTAGTTTCTCAGATAATATGAATGGAGCAAGCGGGGGAGCAGTTGATGACGAGACTTAAATAAATTTAGACTTATGAGAGCGGGTAATTCAACCCGCTCTCAAAAGGTATCTATGAAAATAAAAGAATACCGTTTATATGGCGCTGTAAATGCTTCGGGGGATGGAACTTTCAAAAGTGAAACGTCGGTCTTTGGATTGCTCTATGCCGTCCAGTGGATTGACGGGACTTTAGCGGATAACAATACCGCTGTACTATCAAGCATTAACTCTGAAGGCGCTGAAACCCTGTTGACTTTGGGCGCGGGTGAAGGGGATGCGGACGTTAAATATTATCCACGCGCTTTGGCTTGTGATAATGCCGCGACCGCCTTAACTGGCTTAGCTGGCGGAGATCGTGTTTGCCCTGTTGTGTTTGGGAAACTACAACTGGTAATAGCAGCGGGCGGAGTATCAACATCCGGCGGATGTATCTGCTACGTTTTGGAGTAAAGGAGTAATACATGGCTAAATTTTTAAGTGATGCGGCAATTGACGGTGGCTTGAACTATCTTGCCACTGCTACGGAAATAACGATATGTAACGCAGAACCAACCGACTATACCAAAGCTCACACAACCTATATGCTGGTTGCTCACGTTGTGGCTGGTGGCGACTTTGCGATTGCGAACGATTCGAATGGCAGGAAGGTAACTTCGGCTGAACATTTGGCAGTTGCAGTGACTAACCCGGGTACGGCTATATATGTAGCCCTGACCATTACCGGTACAACTACGTTGGTTGGTTACACAACCTGCACTTCCAAAATTTTAGGCGCTGGCGATTCGGTCAATATTCCCGCTTTCAAATTAAATGTTCAAGACCCAACCTAAATGACCCAATACGGCGTGCCTTCGGCTGATGCCTCTAATACAGGCTGGACTACTGCTGATTTATTCAGCAAGGTTGATGATATTCCGGTAGTTGATACGGATTATATTATCTCGACTGGCTCTGGTTCATCCTGTAAATTAGGGACGCTAAAAACAACTGCTGGTGGCGCTTTAGTAGACCCCGTGGCAAGCGGCAACCATGTTATTCATGTCAGGGCAAAACGGGTCAGCACTGCTGGAACATTAGTGGTAGCCCTTCTTGAAGGTGCAACGCAAAGATGCACCACTACTTTAACTCTAACGACAAGTCTTGCAAATTATACCTATACCTTGTCAGCTGAAGAGGCAAACGCCATTACTGATTACACCAATCTTTATATAACCCTGACGGGCGGTGTCAGTGGCACGAAATATGAGTATGTAACCGACATCTCGCTTTATATCCCTGAAACTGCTACTCTGGTTATTGCCGATTTGGCGCAAGCACAACCACTGGACGCGATAAGTACCATGACCCAAATTCATGCGTTGGCAGTAGCGGACATGGCACAAATAAGTCCACTGGATGAAATTACAACCATGACCCAGCTTCACGCGCTCGCGGTAGCAGACTTTGCACAAGCGCAAGTTTTGGATGAACCAGTATTGACTTATCTTGCGCTATTGGAAATACAAGACATAACTCAGGCTCAAGTTTTGGATGAACCCATATTGACCTATCTGACCAATCTTGAGGTGCAGGATTTAGAACAGGCACAAACTCTTGATGAACTGATAATAGCGATCAGCATTACTTTGGTAATTGATGATTTGACACAGTTGCAGGCATTAGATGATGTGGGGATAACACAGATTCATGCTCTGTCAGTTCAGGATATAGCGCAAATTCAAGCGCTTGATGCACCTTCGCTCACGGGCATTATGGCGCTTGCCATAGATGATTTAACTCAGATTCAAACTATGGATGATGTGGCAATCACCAGACTTTTAACACTGGTCATTGAAGATTTACAGCAATCTCAGACGTTGGACGATATGTCGCTGACAGGTATTTTGGCTTTGACGATTGAGGACTTAGTACAGTCGCAAGCGTTAGACCATATTGTTTGGATAACGCCCTTAGACCTTATGGTACAGGATTTGACACAAGCCTCATTTATTGAGAATTTGACAATCACAACCGTTGAGGGAAATCTCTTTGATTTGGTTTTTGATGGAATAAATAACGGAATAAACGAATTGGGCTAATTAAGATGATATATAAATTCAAAGTGGTATATAAGAAACTTGGGATTGGCACTGCACCTTCATCCGCGCCGGTTTGTACGGTAGTGGATTCATCTGATAATGTGCTGATAAACGCACAAGCCGCAATTGCCTTAACAAATTTGACGGGGGTTTACCTTTATTCCTATACGGGCGCGGCGGGGCTTGACCTTGTGGGTTTATTTCACACCACGGATGCCACAATGGACTACCAGGATTTATATTCTTATACCTCTGATTTGATCACCACAAATGTCGATGCAAAAATATCTACCCGAGCAACTCTTGGGGTGGGTGCGGTTGAATGGATTTATAACGTAAAAAATAATTTGGGTGCAAATTTAGCCGATGTAACGGTTTGGGTATCAGATGGGATTGGCGGAACGAATATTCTTGCCAGCGGCCTCACCGATGCTTATGGCAATATAACATTTTATTTGGATGCGGGTACGGTTTACGTCTGGTGTCATAAATCAGGTATTAATTTCTCCAATCCTGACACGGAGGTGGTGGCATGACGAGCGGATCGGGAATCGGAACAATAGCAAGTGGCATCACAAACGGATATGCAACACTGGCGGAAGTAAAGGCCTATGTCAATACGGATGCAATTGATGCGGGTGATGATGCCGTAATTGAGGACATGATCGAAATGGCCAGTCGATTAATTGACGCTGAAACCCACCGCACATTCTACGCGCGCACGGAGACCCGCTATTTTGATTACACCTCCGAGCGCGGCTTGATGCTGGATGACGACCTGCTGACTATTTCAACGTCTGGATTAAAGAACGGAGACAGTACAGTTATCACAACTGCTGACTATAAACTTTTTCCACTCAATTTAAATCAGAAAAGCGAAATCAGACTTTTACAATCATCCTCAATTTATTGGGACACGGACGGCTACAGTAATACTGAAGGTGTTATATCCGTGGCTGGCACGTGGGGCTATTCAGCAACCGCGCCGGATAACATCAAACACGCCTGTATCTCGATTGTCATTTCTGCCTATCACCGGCGCTATGGCGAAGGCGTGGAAGGTGTTGCTACTATAACCGCTGCCGGGGTTGTCGTTACACCTAAGGATATTCCTGCCGATGCCTGGGGAATTATCAAGAGTTACAGGAAACGATTATGACTCTCGCGATCACAACGATAACCAATTCAATAGCGGCATTATCTGTATCTGGCTTGACCATCAAAGACATTGACGAAATCCCGCAGGGATTATCAGACCGAGATTGTCCGATATTAACACCCGATCCGGATAATTTCATCACTGGATTTAAAGCAAAAGCGGATAGTTTAGATAAGACCAGATGGACTGTAACTTACACGCTGAATTACATCTTGTTATATGCGGCAGTTGGCAGTGGACGCACAACGGTGATGGAAAAGTTTAGCGGCATGGTTAGCAAGGCATTTGCGTTTATTGATGCGGTGGCGGCGGCCTTGACTTTAACCGGATCGGTGGATTGGGAGCCTGGCGTTGTGGATAAGTTCGACATTGTAACCATCGGAGAGAATAGCTTTCATTCCTGCCATGTTTCTATTGAGATAACGGAGTTTATTAATTGAGGTGATTTTATGAGCACTGGACGCACATTAAAAAGATTTTCTCGTGTCTATATTAATGGATATGACCTGAGCGGATATACCCGCGAGATTGGACCGCTGGGCTGGACCTATCCAGAAGTAGAACAAGTGGCATTGATGGATAGTGTAAAGGGTGCATTAACTGATACGCCTGAAATATCCATCGGAACACTTAATGGACTATTTGATAACACAGCCACAAGTGGTATTCATGCGGTGCTGAGTGGCGCGGATGCTTCGAGGGACGTACTTATCGCGCTTGGAATTCGAGCCGCACCCGCTCAAGGCGATCCGGCTTTTATGGGTATGTTTAATCAGGCTGGCTATGGCATCGCGCCTTCGGGTGGCGATATTGCACTAACTATCCCATTTGGGAAAATCAGTCCAGCCGAGGGATTGCTATATGAGAAACCCTGGGGCGTGTTATTGCATGAGAACACGGAAGAAGATGATGCGAATTCAGCCGCTGGACTTGATGATGACAGGCGGGCGGCAGAGACTTCATTGGGCGGATTCTTGATGTATCACATCCTGGCAGTTACAGGTACAGGAACGGTAACCATTTCGATTGATGATGCCTCAACCAATAGCGGCGGTTCATTCGGTGCATTATCCGGTGCAACAACCGCAGCGATAGCGCATACTGCCGTGCCATGTGCTGGCATTATCCAACTTGGGGTAACCGCTACGGTAAAACGTTATCTGCGTTGGCAAATGGCACTGTCAACTATAACCGCGTGTACTTTTGTACTCGGATTTGTTAGGGCATAAACGAAAGGAATAAAAAATGGGTGTTCAAACTGGTCGAACTGTAAGTAGATTTACAGAATTTTGGTTTTCAGACGGGACAATGCGCGAATTGCCCGTTGATAGCATCAATGGCGTGGGTTTGACTTACGCGGAAGTCGAATTGACCGCTTTTATGGATGCGATTAAAGGCGCATTACTTGAAACGCCGGATTGTCAGATTGATATAACAGGTCCCTTTGATTCAACCGCAAATAGTGCACATGCCGTATTAAGTGCGGCATGCGGAGTAATGACCCCGCGCTCGCTGGATGTAAAAGTGGGCATTCGACAATCGTACTACGAGGGTGAACCACAATTTGGTATCACTGCATCGTCTACCAGCGGTTTTATTTGTTCGTCTTATATTGCGGATGTGGCTGCCGGTAAATACAGCGCGAAATTCCGCATGTATCCAGGTTCGTCTGCTCCCGCATGGGGAACAGGCAGTGAGGCCGCCTCGTGAGTAAATTAATTCATTCGCCAGTTGAGAAATTTCCGGGTGATGTAACCCTGTTTGATCCTGTACCTTATCCGACATTAATTGCATGGGAGAAGGCTATTGAGATTGAAGGCAGTGTTGAAGATTTAGAGAAACAACTGGCAATGTTCGGCGGTGTAAGAGCAATGGTTGAAAAATGGGATATTCCCGACTTTGATATTGACAATCCAGTCTCTACCCCTCGAACATCCGTACTGAATTTATTAGCATGGCTTGTCACCGAAATTGGCAAAGTAATTAATGGAGAACCTGACCCAAACTGATAGCCGCCCGTGTTTTCGATTATTGCGAGAATGACGGGCGGAAGCCAATCGAATTACAAACTGGTCAGTATATTGACAGATTTGGAGTGCAGGCAGTATTTGGCAGGCCTTTATTCTTGCATGAGATGAAGGAAATAATTATAGCGGAAAATATCGAAGCGGCATACAAGACGCGGGCGGCGTCTGGTAATTGGGCTGAATGGTCGAAAAAAAATCCTGGAATGGCGGAGATATTGAGCAAGGCGGCACATGGCTAATATAGAAATCAAAATTAACACTATTGTTGACAAGGCCATAGCGGATATTAAAAAGGCCGCTGGCGCTGTTGACAATCTTGGTGACTCAGCAAAAAAATCCAGTCAGGGCGCAATTGATTTCTCCAGCGCCATGATTGGTTTAAATCAGGCTTTAGAAGTTGCTAATAAAGTCATGCAAGCCGTCAAAATGGTGCATGATGAAACCGTTGGCGTATTTATCAGTTATGCCGCGCAAGTTCGGGATATGTCACGGGCTACGGGGGAGAGTGCTGAACAATCCAGCCGCATGATTCAAATAGCCGATGATGTGGGGGTCAGTTACGACAAATTAAAAGTATCCCTACAAATGGCCGCGCGTCAGGGAATAGACACATCGGTTGAATCCCTGAAAGTATTATCAGATGAATATTTAACTCTTGCGCCAGGAACAGAACGGATGCAATTCCTGTTGGAGAAATTCGGCCGTTCTGGCGCTGATATGGGTAAGCTCATGGAGATGGGCGCGAGAGGGATTGACAAATTAAATAATAGTATTGAAAGTGGATTAATTCTGACCCCAGAAATACTGAAACAAGCAAAAACGCATGAAATTCTGGTTGATGTGCTGGAAGATGAAATCGCGGCACAAAAGGTACTGGCAGGTATAACCATAGGGGGAATTGAGGATAGCGCATTATTAAATCGTGCTGTTCAAGAACGAATGCAGACCATGATGGAAGAGGAAGCCGTTACACAACAACGTAATTTAACTGACCAGGAACGAAAGACTTTTATTTTACAAAATGAAGAGGCTGTCAGGCGACAAATTCTTGCGGAAATAGATTCAAAAATAGCGACTGAAAATACCGCCGGGGCTGTTGCCGGATTAGCCGCCGCAGAACAGGCCGCTGTAGGCGCACTTGATGAACTAAGTGCCGCTCAAAAAGGATTGGAGGCTGCACAAAAAGGTTGGCTTGCAACTACTGCTAATGAGGTAGCATCCGCGCTGGGTACTCTTGGTGTTAAAGGACAGGCATACAAGGACGCACTGGTTGTAATTGATGAGGTTATGGGGACGCAGAAAGTAGCCGAGCAGGCACATAAAGACGCGATCAAAGAAATTACCGATCAGTATAAAAAGACTGGTGATATTGAAGGCTTCAGAACTGCATTGGCTGGATTAAAAGATAATGAACTTCCACAAACAACAGATGCGCTTGAGGCGGCCCGCAAAAAAGCAGCGGATTTAAACACACAATTGGAAAATTTGCGCATACAGGCTGCAAAGCCGATTGTATTAAATGTCGTATGGAATGTTACCGGAAGTGCGCCTGCCGGAACAGGCGGTTCTTTGTCTGATATACGACCCGAGGGTCAACCAGCGGGTGGACCATGAATCTAAAACTTTATACCTATAATACACACGCCATAAATGATACGACCAATTACAGCGGTTTTATTTCCGGTGATATAAAACTGCAAGGGGATAGCCGCACCCTTTTAGTTAATCGTTCTGGCCGCCGCCCTGTTCACGCCGCCAAAGTTTTATCTGGTTATGAAATGAAGATAACCATCGAAATGAAGGGAACGGTATCCTCTCAGATTGATACATTAAAAACCTGGTTTGATGTAGAGGATGAAACCCCGCGCAAATTAATTTGCAAAGACACGGCTAACTCCGATAAGCAATGGTATCGAATGGCAACCACCGCTGATATGCCGAGATTCAAATCGAAAGATTCCATCGAAATCATCCTGTCAGTTGCCGATCCAGTCTGGCAATCCGAATCAGAAAATACTGACCCGTGGACTATCACGGCTTCCGGTCAGACCAATGTTGTGGCAGTCGGTGGTAACGTCTTCGCGCGCCCGCGTTTTGTGATCACGCCAACGGCAGCGGCTGGTTCTCGCTATGCTTACCGGCAATTATGGACGTGGCGTAATCCAAACTCTGTTGCCATGCTCAATGAAGGGTTAAATATCGTTAATACCGTTTGGAATACCGCCGCACTTGTGGCATTGGCCGCTATTCATGTCACTATTAATGATGGCGATGGGATTACCGCTGGAGATGCCACTATTACTTATGATGGTGAGGTGGGTACATTTCCAACTTCCGGCATGGCCTATATGGGTACAGAACAATTTAGTTATACCGGAAAATCATCCACTGAATTAACCGGATGCACAAGGGGTATCAATGGCACGACCGCCGTCACCCATGCTAACGATGTGGTTATCTATTCCTCGAAAATACAAGCAGATGGGGATGATGTGCGCGTTTTTCTTGATGGGGTAGAAACTAATCGTTGGTTGCAGGACATGAATACTGCCAATACAAAAATATGGGTTGTACTTGATTTCCAACCAGGTATCAGCTTAACACTTAATACAGCATTAATTGACACTGGCGCTGTTGGCACGATCACAATTAAAAATACAAAATCAAACGAAACGGCAATAAAAAAATTTCCCCCCTCCGGCGTGGTGGCAATTGAAAATGAATTATTTACCTATACCGGGGTGAATATTAAGGATTTCAAACTGACTAATTGTACGCGCGCGGTTAAGGGAACTGCCGCAGCTGCACATGCCACGTTGACCGCAATTTATTGGATCGAACATGAAATATATGTTTATTACAGCAATCAGACAGCTGAAACGCCGGTTACAGATGATACGCATAAACCGATTTTTGACCTGACCAGTACCAATACAAGCCATGTTTATACCTCATTTTGGGATACGACCGGATTACGCGCCGGATCCTGGATGCCATCCCTGGTTAAAACGGCTAATACTAAGGACCCCGATAATAAATCTGATTATTACACCGGCAATAACTTGGCTTTGGCCGATCCTGCCACTGAAATGGGCGCGGTCATGTATGCATGGTTATCTGGCGCTGTCTGGAAGCCGGAAAATGCGGTCATTGAATGGAATTTGTATACACCGGCGACATTAACCGAAATTACCGCCACGGGTCAAAAATATCGGGCTGGCACAAACTGGCCGACGGGCGCAAAATTCCTTAAGTCAGTTAATGGCATAAACTGGACAACGGTCTGGACAGAAGCTACGCCCGCAGCCGCGGCTGGCTGGGAAGCGCTTACTGCTCACTCGGCTGTATCAATCGGTTCTGGTTACCCGTATGTCAAATTCTCATTCAGTGGTTCGATTGGCGCAACAGCCAGTAATTACGCGGCTTTAGAAGTTGAAGCGGCGACCATGACCCTGGCCAGTGCGACTATTCCTCAATGTATTTTTACACCCGCCGAGGAAGCCTGTTATTTCATCGATGCCAAGATCACCAATAATACTTCCGGGGAATGGATACGGGTTACCACATCCATGCTATTAAGTACCGCCCTGACCATTGACTGCGAAAATAAAAAAGTCTATACCGCCGATAATACGCCCGTGGGAAAAATCGAATGGTCGAGTAACCGCAAAGACTGGCTTAATTTGTCGCCCTTAAATAATACCCTGCAATTTGACGACACTGGTTCGGTCGGTTTAACGTGTCCTGTCTGGTGGAGAGATAGAAATTCATGAACTGGCTTGATGTTATTGCCCCGATAACGGGAGATGGAAATAATACTGGATGGGTGGGCTACACCGGACGTATCCTTGTGCCTGCTGCCGATATTTCCAATACGGGGATGGAATATTTACGGGCAACCTGGTATGCCTCAAGTTCGGCAGGATTTTATATTACGAAAGCCTATGTCGGACATGCGGCTGATTCAGGGGATGCCTATGACTTTGAAACAACTCCAATTCAAATGTTTTTTGGTGGCAATGCTTATGCCAATATAGGCGCGGCAGACAATATCGTTTCTGATGAAATTTCATTCACAATCACCGCTGGAAAAAATCTTATTTTCTCATTCTATGTTGAAGCTGGCAAAGAAGCTACTGACGATATACGCAGACAAAGCTCCAAAACTGGATGGATGGCATACTTTAAGATAGGTGACGATGCCGCCACGGTAGACGCCACGGGATATGGCACTGAATTAACAGATGTCGCTTTGGGCATATTTAAAATCGAGGCTTGTAATTATCCATCCTCAGAAGGTAGCCGCATCAGTTTATTTAATCATCATGGGCAGTGGTTGACAGAAATAAATGCCACATTCAACCGTGGTTATAAGCTCAATGAATTTGGCGTTGGCACTTTCACCATGTCCACGCAGGACCCAAAATGCCGTGAAGATTATCTCCAGTTTGGCAATTTCGTTTTGGTTGAACATGACAAACTGCCGGTATGGGGCGGAATGATTGATACACCCAGACAATGGGGGGTTGGTTCGGTTACTTCAACTGCTTATAGCGGTGAATATATCCTGACAACCATGATAACCGATAGAACCAGTACGAATAAAGGTGCATGGGGCGTGATTTATCAAAATCTGGTTGAGGAAACATTCAATAACGATATTGGCGGGATAATAAAAATTGGTTCGATATTTGGCGGTGGAAAATCAATTCAGCATGTTTATCACTTTGCAAATATTTATGAGGAAGTGGTCAAACTTTCAAAGGATAGTGGTAATGACTGGGAATTTATACCTTCGATTGATACAAATGGCAGGCTTTACTTCACAGCCAACTGGTATGAGAAACGGGGAATGCTCAAACAATATACGTTGTATGAGGACTTTAATATAAAACTATCCAGCCGATTATTACAAGAGCAGGGGCGCATTGCAAATCAATTGAGAATCTATGGGGAGGGTGCAAATTGGCAAACCCGATCAGTCGCCAAACGACATGACAAAGAAAGTATTGGAAAATATGGAGCGCGCTTTTTGGCACAAGCCAAAGAAGGGGATGACCTTAATGCCAATGCTGACCAGTTGATTAAAGATTTTGCCTATCCGCGCAAAACCTATGACATAGCCGCGATTGATATTGATGATACCTATTACCAATGTCGGATTGGGGATAAATTACCAATCTCCTGCCATAGCGTCGGATTTAGCGGGTCTGGTTTTGGTTCAACCGCAACCGTAAGAATATTACAAATGGCTTATGACGAAGAAAATAACGGCTTGAAATTGGTAGCCGACGAGGTTCGATAATGCCCGGAACAGATTTAATTGAAGGCAACTATAAACAGATAATTCTCGGTCTTCTGGCACGCGTAAAGCATTTGGAAGAAGCCGAAGTTCACGGCTCTGAAGCCGCTGATTCTTTTGACAGTCTGGGTGATATGCGGGCGGGTAGATTTCTGGCACTATCTTCCGGTCAAGAGCCGGAGGATGCCGATGCTTGCGGCGTTGTCATGGATGCTGACGGACATGTATTCGGCGATGATTCCTACAATCATTATGGGGTTAATCTCGGCATATTTCAGTTTGGATTTAGCGCAACAACGGGTAAGGGCGTTCTGTGCAACGGAAATATTACCTTAGATATTGACGGCATTACTGGCACTGACCTGCTCAAATGGATGGTCAAACAGACCGCTACTAACAGCACCAATATCCGCACGGGTAAACTGGGCATGGCACTGGCAGAGGGTGGAGCAGTCCCACAATGGGAAATGTCGCTGGAATCTCCCGCAGGTGATGCGGTTACTATTGTCAATGGCGATTTTGCCACTGGCGATTTAACGGGCTGGACTAAAACCACCGAAACCAACGGGGCGTGGGATGTTATCTCATATTTTGATAACTATGTAGGGAGGTTTTATAGGTTTAATGAAACTGGCAGTCCCATTAACTGTGTTGGTGTTTTGACAAGCGACAGAATAACTGATATTACGGCGGGTTTAAATTATCTATTCGGGTTTAGAGTTCAATGTTTTAAAGCTCTTGCAATTCCGAATGTTGCATGGGCGACCGTCAAAATTGAACTCAAATGGTATGACCATGCTTCAGCGGGCAATCTGCTTAGAACGGACGTTGTCTATACTGGACAACCAGTTTCATGGACAACACAATCACTGGCAGTTCAAGCCCCAACAGGCGCATTATCCTATACCATAGTTGCCACCCTGCCAAGTACGGCACTGCAAAGTGATTACTTTGGATTATTTTACATTGACGACTTCGCCATGTCCGAAATCACAGTCAATCAAAAGATATGGCTGGAAGACGCGGGAGTCGGACTAAAAAACTCACTCGGAGTAAGTGGACTTCTTGATTGGGGAACATACACGCCGACACTTACAAATGGCGCAAATGTGGATGCAAGTACGGCTTATCTATGCCAATACTTCCGAGTTGGCAATATGGTTACCGTAAGTGGACAAATGGATATTAATACTAACTCAACAGGCGCTTCGGCTATAAGCATGACGCCACCAATCGCCTCGGCATTTACAAATACAATTCAAGGAGGCGGAACAGGATGTACGTCATTAAAGGATAGCGGGAGACTATCGCCCAACGTAGCCAGTGGCGGAATTGAAATGTATTGGACGGCAATTACTACGTCCAATACTGTATGGCGTTTTATATATTCATACTTGATTGTGTAATGACTGGCAGAAAAATGACAAGTAAGTTTTGTGGACAATTGAAGGAAACGAGGTAACACATGGCAATAACTGCACCGCTTGTAAACGCAAAGGTTGAGGATCATTTCACAAAACACGCAGATGTTTATGACCCCCTAATTAAAAAGCATGAAATATTATTACTTGGAGAAGGTGGCGATAACGGTATTTGCAAAGATGTAAACGAAATCAAAAATGGATTTAAGACTATTAAAAGCGTGGGCGTTGGAATTATCATTGTTGTGGGGGCTGATCTCGCAACCAGATTAATGAGCATCGTAAAGTGACTGGCGCGGATTGCGGAAATGTCGTAATCTGGAATAGATGAGTAAATCGGAGGTATATGAGTAAGCGCACCTTAATTGCAATCAGCGCTGATAAACACTCCGGTTCCTCACTTGGATTAATTAATGGCACATTTGAATTGCAAGATGGCGGTTCATACACACCCAGCCCCCTGCAGAAAATTATCTGGAAACAATATGAGGAATGTTTGGACTTCATTAAATTGGAGCGCAAAAATTCCCGCCTGATTTGGATTGAGAATGGCGATCCCTGTGAGGGGATACACCATCAATCAACCCAACTTGTAAGCGCAAGGGTCGATGAACATGAGCAAATAGCAAGCGACATTCTGGATTACTCATTTCAAAAAGTCGGCATGACAAAAGGCGACCTAGCTTACATGACAGCCGGTACAGATGAACACGGCGGGAATGGATCTCAATCAGAGAACAGGTTGGCAGAAGATTTTAATTATTTTATCCCACAATATTCTAAAGAATCTAAAAAGCCGAACCGTTATACATGGGATAGATTGTTACTCAAAATAAACGGCGTTCTTCTGGATATTGCGCATCATGGCGGGTCGGTTGGCAAGCGGGCATGGACTTCTGAAAACGGAATGCGAAATCTTATCAAGTCGTTTTACTTGCAAAGTCTTGAAGACAAAACGGAATTACCGCGTTATTGGGTTCGCTCACATCTGCATCAATATGTTTATTCTGGCATCTATTCCGGCAAGCACGGCAGCATTGAAGGATTTGTAACACCCTCATTCCAATTCAAAACCGGCTATGCTTACAAGTTTGCCGGTCATCAATTATCAGATATAGGTATGCTGATTATCGGAATTGAAGAGGATGGGCATTGCTGGCATAAGTGTATCATGGCAAATTACCAGCAAGACAAAATACAGGTGATTTAATGGAAATAAACCGAAACGATTTACTTAATGATTTATTAAAGACACTTCCTCCACAATTAAAACCGGACGAGGTAACCGCGCAAATGGTCAGCAAAGCGTCCGGTTATAGCATCAATGGCGCAAGGGTATTTTTAGACCGGCAAGTAGCCAGTGGATTACTGGAAAAACATGAGGCGATGAACGGCGGACAAATGATAATGGCATATCGAAAGAAAGGATAAATAAAATGATATTCGGTAAATATTATTCAGCGGAGGGGATTTATGAGATTGGTGGCAAATTCTTAAAACCACGATGGTTTGCCAATCTCACCAAGATTGATGTAATGGAAGCCAAAACCCTAATCGAAACGGGTTATGATGCTTCACCAGCCAAGCGAAGCAAAACTATCTTATTGGCTGGCATTGCACAGTGGGAGCGAGTATTACATGGCGGTTTTGGGGATTGGTATGCTATGGCTGCATTACATTGTTATGATAGTACCGTGAACGCAGGCACTTGCCCGGAATGGGCTGGGGCTTTCTTGTCATCAAATAACTTTGTGATTCACGAATATGCTCCCACCAAAATCGTTTACATGCGCCCTGAAGCGGACTTGTATATGTACTTCAAGGATTCACCAGAGCCGGTTGTAGTTCCTCCAGTGGTAGTTCCTCCAGTTGTTACGCCCCCGATTGAAGAACCAGGCGGCACTACTGGTGGTACTACTGGTGGTATCACAATTCCTGCCAGCATTGACATCCATATTTACGATCACAGTAAACCGAAGGTGTGGTAAAATAATATCAGAGTAACGACAGATTTGAACAATAGAAGGCGGACTTTCGGGTCAGCAACAGATTAGAGTCTGCGGGATCCTTCGTTCAGAATGTCGTAATTTTATCATTATAAGAGGGCATACATAGGGTTAATCCGATTGTTACTCCCTCTTATCTGACCGCTCCTGTAAAGTGTACTCGGGTTCATACTCGACAGCGATACAGGGGCGGTCTTGATTTATGATATAATAAATAATATCATGGAGAAGAATAATATTCCAATTAATTCTAAATATAGTTTATTGGTTGAATCATTACCAATTGAAGTATTTTTAACGGATGAAGGGTATTGTGCAGTTTATGAACCATTAG
>Ga0315291_10000989_pt1 | contig 38291 bp, 29 predicted proteins | sample YL17G12_20_MG_FD_203070 | JGI IMG/M metagenome (GOLD analysis project Ga0315291, IMG submission 203070) | Sediment microbial communities from Yellowstone Lake, YNP, Wyoming, USA - YL17G12_20 | ecosystem: Environmental > Aquatic > Freshwater > Lake > Sediment | place: USA: Wyoming | collected...
ACCGGTAGATTCCAGGCCAATAATCAGATATCATTTTCTCCCTAATCCTTCTCAGAATTCTAGGTGGGAGGTTTAAATGCTAGTAGATTCCGGGCGATAATCCGGGCCCTCGCACTATTTGTACCGGTGAGAAATGATCCATAATCCTCGAGGCCTCGTCCACTCGTGCCACCTTACCACTACCCCGATAGGTGTCTCCAATCAGGTTTGCAGGGAGCCGGATGTGAACTTAGACATCTGGCTAGTTCTCAATCAGGGGGGTTTTGGTACCGAGATAAAAACCTTTTCATCTCCTTTCCTCGTGATTGAGAAGGTTCGGGTTGATCGGATTTCAAATCGTACGTCCGGCAGTCTCCCGATCAGGATAGTCAGGGGGTTGAAGACACAGCCTTCTTGACAGCCATCTCAACCAGGAAATCATCTGACTTCGCACGACTATATATCGCATTTCTTCTTCCCTTCTCCATTCTCCTTATTCCATAGATGACCGTAGCTTTTGACAAAGGGTCATTTGAATTTCTGTACAAGTGCGATAATTGCTCAATATCAGTACTATCTCCGTAGTCGCCAAGATACGCAATACAATAATCCAGCATATAGGTCGGAATCCCAGGGTTCCGAACCACCTGCCTTACTTGATTAAGGACTCTTTTCGTATAGATTCTCTGATCATATAACCATTCAAGTATCTGATATATCTGATATTCTGGGATTATTAGGTCTTTGGCGATGATCGTGACAATCCTATTGGCAATTCGGTTCTTCATATGAGGGAGATTAGAGAAGTATCTGAGGATATCACGCGTTTCCTCTGGGATAATGAGCAATCCTTTCAGGCAATAGTCAACCGCACGTGGATTTCCCGCTGCTCCCAGGCGATTGAGAACGAAATGGAACAGCCTCTTGTTGAATCGCGATTCCTTCTGCACAAAGTGTTGATCGAAAACCCCAGTTATTGACTTTAGTGGAATTTCGTGCTTCTTTGAAGCCATCAATGCTCTAATCTCAGAAGGTGCGCAATATGGATATTCCAGTATGAGGTCGTTCTTGAGTTCTTTTGCACATGCTTTCACCGCTTTCCCGATGATTCCATTGACGTACTGAAACTCCTCGATTGCCTGTTTCCTCTTCACGATTTTCGATTTCGCGGTCTGTAGGTTCAGACCTTTGTCCCTCAATAATCGCGTAATCGAATGGAGAGCCTCAATCGCTTCTCGTTCTGTTTTGCAGAACACTCGGACATCATCAGAGTACCGAAGATGGGAGAATCCCTCTCTCGCCATCTGTCTGTCTATCAGATCCAGGTAGACTTCCGAGAGAATGTTGGAGGGCACATATCCCTGTGGAAGCCCCCTTGCGCGTGAGTTTGCCCATCTGTTGAGGCAAGAGCTGAGAAGGTCTCTTGCGTCTTTGGAGATTCCAATCGCCGCCAGATCTGAAATCAGTCTTCCAATGTCAACGTTTTCGAAATAGGCAGATATGTCAGATATCATCACGAAGTTGTTGCCCTTCTTTGTAAGGGCAACCGACTGCTCCTCGAAACCAATCCACCATTTCACACCGTATTCAAACCACCTATTCCCTCTCTGGTTCCTCATAAGGACATTGCTAAACCTCACTCGTTTGTCAATCGACCATTGCGTTTGCCTCTTGATTTTTCCCAGCATATCGATGATGAGTGCATTGTAGACCACATGGTCTCGCATTGACAAAACCGCTCCTGGTCGGAGGTGCCAGTCTGATTTCGGGCAGTCAATCACATTCGCGAGCCCAGGGCGGTATCCTTGGCGGATTTCATCTCGCAGATTCTTGATCCAGTCCTTCAGGTTCATCTCAACAAACGGTACTTCGTAGGGGTGTGTCACAAAACACGTGTCATCTAGGCATTCAACCGCCTTTCTCCAAGCCAAGTCAAGATTAAGCCTGCCCGCTAAAGTCGACAATCGACCACCTTCGACCGCCCCCCAAAAGCGCGTCGATGCTCTGGGATAGTAACTTCATTATTTGAGCCTTGTGTGGGATGATGCGCCTGGCCAGTCCTTACTTAGGGGGTTTCTGTGCCGAAACGGCATCCATCTCGAAGAACCAGCTGTTACCCATGACATCAATTGAAGGTGGGCACTTGATTGAAACCACTGGTCCGAAACTCTCTGGCTTCAATAGCATACGGGGTTCTTCTTCCTGACGGTGAAACAAGAGCAGGACATTCCGCAAGTCCTTCTTGGCGTAGTCATCTAATCCTTTGGCGGTTCTGGATAGCACGAACTCCAAGTGTTTCGCTAGCTCACCCTTCTCTGAGACTACTTTCTTGTCGTTGACACTTGTGAGGAATCCTGAAGCGCTTGCTGTGAGCGATGGGATTCCGACTGAGCGGTCCCATTTGTCGAAATACTCCTTGAATATTGCATGCCTGTTCAACTGGGCTTCGGAAAGCCTGATTTCCTTGGAGGATTGGGCGGCCCCCTCCCATTTGCTTTCGATGAGATAGATGCATGTCTTAGTCGAGACGATGGCATCGAACTCGCCGAAATTCGCTGTGTTCCTGCCGCCTCGTCCAAAACTAGGTCTGTAGAAGACGGTGCAGTCGGATAGCTTTGCCCCGTCGTCCAATTTCTCTAGGATTTCCTTCAACCGGTTCTTCAGAACCCAGAATGTCAGAGCATCTTCACCGTATCCAATGATTCCAGCCGTGAATTCACCACCCTCGTCATGAGACAGTGTTAGCTTGGCTTAAGCATGGTGGATCTCAAGAGTCTGCGTATGATGGCCACCTGTAAAGCTTAATCTGGCGCAAGGTGATTCCGCACCTGACGAGACCTGTCGGAGGCCATTGATTTGGAGAAGAAGCTCAGCGTCGCGGAATTCCAGCGACTTGTCGACAACTATGTCACAGAGAGAGACTGGAAGAAGTATCACAAGCCAAAGGACATCGCGATCTCGATTGCGATTGAATCATCCGAGCTCCTAGAACTCTTCCAATGGAAACCTGACCCACTGGACACAGGGAAGTTGGACAAAGAGCTTAAGGCGCGCATCGGCGAAGAGCTCGCGGACATCATCATTTACAGCGCGTGCATGGCCAATGCTCTCGACATCGATTTGTCTGAAGTGCTCCTCAACAAGATCAAGAAGAATAGGAGGAAGTACCCAGCCGAGAAGGTAGCCAAGGCTAAGGATTGGGATGAGGTACGCTCTATTCGCTCGAAACCGTTTGAGAAGAACGGAGACGATTAGATTGAGGCTCTACTCCGGCTCGTCCATACAGTTCATCGAGGACACTTACCAGAACCAGATCGCCGAGAAGCTTAGACTGTCTTTCTTCGAGCAATACGGTTTCAATCCTTCTAGCGGAGAGATCAACTCATGGAGGAATTCCCTAAGGGCTGCATCCATGATCCTCCAACATGCCAATCTAGTGGATCACGGCGTCATGGTAGAATACCAGCTCCCGCTCACATCCAAGAGGCTTGACTGCCTCGTATGTGGTCGCGACGGGTCAAGAAAGGACAACGCGGTCATAATCGAGCTCAAGCAATGGGACAAGTGCTCTCCCGCCGAGGGTGAGAATGAGGTCCTCACATGGGTAGGGGGTTCTGAAAGAGAAGTACTGCATCCTTCCGTGCAAGTTGGTCAGTACAGAAGCTATCTCGAAGACACCCACACGGCCTTCTACGAAGGCTCAGACCCTGTTGTGCTCAATGCTTGCACGTACCTCCACAACTACAGTCCCATTACGGACGACCCTATCTTCTCGGAGAAATTCAAGACTGTGATTGAAAGGAACCCCCTCTACACCATGAACGATGTGCATCCCCTCGAGAGCTACCTAACCTCATGGCTAAGTGGTGGGCAGGGACTCGAAACCCTCCAGAGGATCGAAGAGAGCAAGTATCGCCCGAGCAAGAAGCTGATGGACCACGTCGGCAACGTGATCAAGGGCAAGCCCGAGTACATACTCCTAGACGACCAGCTAGTGGTTTACGACAAGGTCTTCGCCTGCGCCAAGGGCGGTTTCCACAACAGGAAGAAGGCGGTCATGATCGTGAAGGGCGGGCCGGGCACGGGAAAGTCCGTGATCGCCATCAACCTGATGGCCGATCTTCTGCTCAAGGAATACAACGCGCAGTACGCCACTGGTTCAAGGGCATTCACAGAGACCCTCAGGAAGGTCATTGGGACGAGGGGTGGCGTCCAGTTCAAGTACTTCAACAGCTACACGGAGGCGGACTACAACTCGATCGACGTGCTCCTGGCTGACGAGGCGCACAGAATCCGGGAGAACAGCAGCAGCAGGTTCACGGCAAAGGAGAAGAAATCTCCGGTCCCCCAGATAGACGAGCTGATTCGTGCTGCGAAAGTGAGCGTGTTCTTCATAGACGACCATCAGGTGGTGAGGCCGGGGGAGATTGGGTCGGTGAAGTACATCAAGGAATGCGCAAGTAGACTCGAGTGTAGTGTCTATGAATACGAGCTTGAGACACAGTTTAGGTGCGCTGGGTCAGACGCGTTCGTCAACTGGGTCAATAACACCCTTGGTATAGAGAGGACGGCGAACGCACTCTGGAGCCAGAAGGAAGCGTTCGATTTCAGAATACTGAAGAGCCCTGAGGAGGTCGAGAAGACGATCCTAGAGAGGGTGGCCGAGGGTTACACAGGCAGGATGACGGCAGGCTTCTGTTGGCCGTGGTCGGATCCAAGGTCGGATGGAACGCTCGTGGAGGACGTGGTCATAGGCGAGTACAAGCGACCGTGGAACGCCCGACCGGAAGCGAGGAAGCTCGCGAAGGACATCCCGAAGGCGGTGACCTGGGCCTATGATCCGAATGGTATTCATCAGGTGGGATGCATCTACACTGCACAGGGGTTTGAGTTTGATTACGCTGGAGTCATTTTTGGCAACGATCTAGTCTACGACCTTGATGCACAGAATTGGCGGGGCCAGCATGAGCACAGTCACGACTCCGTGGTTAAGAGGTCGAAGGGCAGATTCACTGACCTCGTCAAGAACACGTATCGCGTGCTTCTGACTAGAGGGATGAAGGGTTGCTACGTTCACTTCGTGGATAAGGATACTGAACGATTTGTGAAATCAAGAATCGAGAGATATCATCAAGCCTAGGTTGAGCCCTGTGCAAACTTTCGATACTGACCAAATTTCATTTTCGCGACCTTAGCACCGAGCCAGACTCTTTCCTCTTATTTGTCTGGAACTCAGAGAGGAAGCTGCTTCTTTGTATCCCAGGTCAAGGAACCCAAGGTCTCCTCCATGCCAAACTCTCGTCTTCGTCCGGCGATCCAGGCGGTAGCATCCGTCTCTCTTTCGAAGATCAGGACTTCTTCAACCAGGCCTTGATACACGGCGATTCCCACATATCTGCACATTGGACCACTCTGATCGACACTCGAGTCTTTATGCAAATGAGTTGTGGATGCATGTAGCGTACTATTGCTAGAAGTGGTAGTGTGCAGGGAGCCAGATTTGGGTTTTTTGACACTGGCCGAACTTCAATTCTCCGGTATTACCACCAGGCTGAAGTCATTTCTCCTCCTTCTATTCAGACGATCATAATGAAATCCATGAAGTTGCATGCGCAGGTCGAGGGTGGTGACCCCGTCCCGGACGTTGACTGACCTCGGATTGTGAACCAGCTTCTCTGGAGTCATCTCTTGCGCAGAGAAAGATCTTTCTTGTTGTGGGCTTATGCGGCTCTGGTGGGGAAGTATGCCATTGAGGAACTGGCTGCGGTCATTCACTTCTGAGAACTGGGAGTCTGTCAAGCATGCATTTGACGGGGGGATGCTAGACTATGCAGCCCGCCTCATGGACACCACTCAGCTCCTCAATATGACAGGCCAGCCTATGAAGGATGATGTCGATGACTCCAGTCGTTAGAAAGGTCATAAACCTTGCAGGTGAACCGACTCCCGTTAGAGAGATGCCCATCGAGATTAGCAGGATCGACCTTGATCCTGAGAATCCGCGAATCGGCTTGACTGCAGATACCGCTCCCATCCAATTGACTGAACAAAGGATACAACACACTCTCAGAAGTAGAAACGCTGATGCATATAGGAAACTGAGCGAATCAATTGAGATCAATCATGGTGCCATACATCCTATCTGGGTCAAGGCCATTGCCGAGAAGGGTCGCTTTGTGGCCATAGAAGGGAATACGAGGCTCGTCATATACCGAGAGCTCTCTGAGAAGTATTCTGGACAAGATACCTATAGGTCCATTAATTGCATGGTCTTGCCTGCTAATGTGGGCCTTGAGAAGATCAACTTCATTCGTTTGGAGGCTCATCTGAGGGGCACTACTGACTGGGACGCTTACGAAAAGGCGCGATATCTCTACAAGTTGTACAGAGACCAGGACCTGCCAATATCCTACCTTGAGAAAATGACCAAACTGAAATACGATGAAATCGAGACTAGTATCAGGGCATTCAGGGATATGGAAGAGCAGTATCTTCCAAAGTACGGGTCTGAGGACCAGTCGAGCATTTTCAAGTTCTCCTATTTCGTAGAGTATGAAAAGGATGAAAAGCTGAAGGACTTAATGGAGCACAAGGGCATGTCAATTGGAGACTTCTGCAAGTGGGTGGGCGAAGGTAGGATTACCAGAGCGCAGGATGTTCGTGAACTCCGTTCCATTCTAATTCATGACGCATCAAGCAGTGCTCTTCAGACGGATGGCTTCGATAGGGCAATGGAGAAGCTCGAAGTAATCAAGCCTGAGAAGGCTTCCCCCGTCTTTCAATTGGTTGAACGAGTTACTCAGGAGTTGAAGAGGATATCCGCGTATGAAGTGACAGAGATGAGAGAAGGATCTCAGCCTCAGAAAAAGAGGTTGCTAGAGGACCTTTCTGAGGCTGTTAGTCTCGTTCTGAAGATGATTGAATGACTTGGTCGTGGGTGGTAAGCTGAGGTCACGAGCACATGACATAATTGCAGCCCTTGTCGTAAGAAAAATGGGAGATTGTGGATTCCTCCCGGTGTCAGCGGATGTTGAGGAGGTCCTATTCGGAGAGAATCGACTGCCAACGACAATGAGACTGGGCCGACATAGACCTGACATCATCGGCTATCGAAAGGAAGATGATGGTGTCTGTATAGGCGAGGCAAAAACGACTTCAGATTTGAGGATGAAACGCACAAGGGAACAGTTGGAGGATTACTCTAGACTAGATTCAGTGGAAGTGTTTATCGGGATTCCTGACGATGGTCATCAAATTCTATCGAAAATGATGGTTTCGTTAGGAGCAGAAATGAGCAGAAGGTTCCACGTAATTAGAGTCCCAACGGGGTTGCTTCAAAATGAATTCCTCGGCTAGGTCACCGCCCAACTTCACTCCGAAGACGACACCGATGCCGCACCAGGTCGACGCGGTCGAATTCGTCCGTCTTAGAAATGAGATTCCACTTTTCGACGAGCAAGGTTTGGGTAAGACAAAGATTGTCATCGATGCAATTGCGGCAAACATCCGTGACAACTTGATTGATGGTGCAATTGTAGTCTGCAAGAAGTCACTGATTGACACCTGGGCAACGGAGATTTCCAAGCATTCCCACCTAAGCTTTGCCATACTCCATGGGACGATGAGAGAGAGGGGAATGGCTGTCACGGCTTGGGCGCATTTCTACGTGACAAGCTACGAGACCCTGACATCTGAGAAGGAACGCGTAAAATCGTTGCTTCGCTCAGCAAGGTTGGCCTTGGTACTGGATGAATCTCACCGGATCAAGAATCCAAATGGCGTTGCATCTCGCACCCTGTTCGAGCTTGGCAGGTACTCCCCTAAGAAAATAATCCTCTCTGGGACGCCGATTGCGAATTCTCCTCAGGATGTATGGTCTCAGTTCTATTTCCTGGATGAGGGGAGAACCTTTGGAAAGGATTTCCCAAGTTTCAAGAGCAAGTACTGTCCCAAGCCTTACAGGATGGGGATTGATAGTAACGATCTGAGGAAACTAGAGGCGTTGAAAGAGAGAATAATGTCAGTGTCAATGAGGAGGCTGAAGAACAACGTACTAGAGCTCCCTGAGAAGGTTCTTGAGGTCGTTCCAGTCGAGTTGACAAGCGAGCAGTTCGATATCTATGACAGGTTGCGAAAGGAATTCACATTGGAGTTCGGACAGATGGACGGGTCTGTAGTGCTGAGAGAGATTGACAACATACTGGAAAAGATGCTGAGGTTGGTTCAGGTCGCCAGCAACCCTGCCTTGGTCAATCCTGCAAGCAGGATACAACCGTCTAAAATACCCGTCACAGTCGGTCTCGTGGACAGTATCATTGGGCGGGGAGAGAAGGCGATAATTTGGACGAGCTTTGTGGAGAACATAGCCAAACTGAAGTCCATCTTTGAGCATCTAGCTCCGATAGCAATCCATGGGGGGGTCCCCATCGAGAAGCGTAACGAGGGTGTTAAGCGGTTCCAGACAAGAAATGATGTCAAGCTTCTAATCGCGAATCCCGCTGCTGCCAGAGAGGGGTTGACGCTCACTTCCGCAAATCATGCGATATACTATGATCGCAATTTCAATCTTGTAGACTATCTTCAGTCGCAGGATAGAATTCACAGGATTTCACAGGCAAGAACCTGTTACATACGCAAGCTCGTGGCCACAAATACGATTGACGAATACATCGATGAGATCATCGAGAGAAAAGCAAGCGTGGCCTCATATGTTCAGGGTGATGTGAAGAACAGGAACATCATCGAATCATTCTCAAAGGATGACATCATGAGGTACATCGGAGGATAGTTGGGATTGGAGGATTGGTTCTGTGATACAGGAACGTGCGGACTTAATCATTGTGAAGGAGAGAGAAATTCCCGTTGTTGCTGGTAAGGTAGACATTTTCGAACTGAAGTACTTCGATGACAACCCAAGGATACTCTCGATAGTTTCCTCATTGCCGAAACCGGTTACCCAGAGTATGGTTGAGGAAAAGTTATGGGAAGTCGACTACGTCCGCGAGCTTTTTCAAATAATCAAGAAGGACGGAGGCTTGGTCGAGCCTGTCTTGCTGAGAGGTAATGAAGTCATCGAGGGTAATTGCAGGCTTCGCTGCTATCGCCAACTCTATCAAAGGGCTGCTGAGAACGAGAAGGGGAAATGGCGAGAGATTCCTTCAAGAGCCTTGCCTAAGGATACTACGGATGAAGAGGTAGCTTCGATTCTGGGAACTTTGCACATTCATGGAAAACAACGGTGGGACCCGTTTGAGACCGCAGGGTATATTTGGTCTCAGACTTACAAGCTGAACAAGACTCCGGAGGAACTTGCCGAATTATTCACAATGACGAAAGCCGAAGTGGAAAGATCCATAAATGTCTATCAACTGATGAAGGACTACAAGGTCACCGACACAAAGAAGTTTAGCTACTTTGACGAGTACTTCAAGTCCGCTACCCTCGTGAAACTCGCCAAGAAGGATGACGCTCTGGAAAAGAAAGTTGTCGACTGGGTGATGGAGGGGCGAATTCCACGAGCCGAGGACATACGGGAATTGGGCCACATTCTGGAAGATACGAAGATTGCGCCCAAGTTCAGGAGTGGTCAGCTAGACTTTGAGGAAGCGTTGCAGGCAACTTATGACAGGCATCCAGAACATGAATCCACCTTCTACAGTAGGTTAGAGAAGGCAAAGAAGTGGCTGGACAAAGCACCAATCGCAGAGATTAAGCAGGAGATTGTAGCTGATCCCCACAAGCGCACAAAGATCAAGTATTTCTTGAAGTCAGTGAGAGACTTTGCTAAGACCCTCGATCTAGAGCAGAAGGACTAGAGGATTGGTTGTCAAGATGCGTCGTTCCGCGAAGTCAGCCTCAAGAAGAAAAAAGAGAGTCCTTTTAGTTGTTCCAGACTTCCCAATCCCTGCCAAGCGGAGAATCATGCATAATTTTGCACCTATCGGGTTGCTGAAAATTGGCACATATCTTCGGGATGCGCGAGGATGTGAAGTTGAACTTGTCTTTGGAGAAAAGAATCCTTCAATCAATCCGGATGAAGTGTGGATTACTTCTCTCTTCACCTACTGGTCGGAGTATGTCCACCGAAGCGCGCGATACTATGGTGCTCTTTTCCCAAATGCAAGGATTCGAATCGGCGGGATATATGCCTCGTTGATGCCTGACTCGGTGCGAAAGGAGACAGGAGGCGACGTGCACGTAGGTGTCTACAGCGCAGCGGAAAGGTGGTGCGGGAGGTACGGTGTTGATTATTCGTTATTGAAGGAACATGTCGATTTTCAGATACTGCATGGTATGCGTGGATGCTTTAGGAGGTGCGAATTCTGCGGCACCTGGAAAATCGAACCTCGGGAGACATTCGATTCAAACATACCAGGAAAGGTGTCGATGAACCATGTCGTATTCTATGATAACAATTTCCTCAGGAACCCACACATTAGAGAAATGCTCAAAGACCTTTCAAACATCAAAGTGAACGACAGGCATGTGGTATATGAATCGCAGAGTGGCTTTGATGGAAGGATATTGGATCAAGAGTTAGCTTTTCTTCTAAAGAGAGCTAGGTTTGTGAATCCAAGAATCGCTTGGGACAACTCATATTCTGATGCCTACAAGATCGAGAAACAGATACGATTCCTGACGACCGCCGGTTACAAACCAAGAGATATCTACGTTTTCGTGTTGTACAACTGGGATTACGATTTCAATACTCTTGAGAACAAGCGGTTGAAATGCTGGGAATGGGGTGTCCAGATCTCTGATTGTAGATTTCGTCCATTAAATCAATTGTATGATAGCTTCAATTCTAGAAGACGGCAGACTTCGGCAAATTACTACATTCATTCGAACTGGAAAGATGAGGAAGTCAAGCAATTCCGAGCGAACGTAAGAAAACACAACATATGTGCTAGGCACAAGTTCAGATTTCATTCGACCATATTGGAGCAAATGAGACTGTCAAAACGGAGAGCGAAAGAGTTTAGGGTAATGCCAAGAAGCGAGGTCAGGCGAATATTGTCTGATGCATGGTTCCCAGATGAGTTCCATGGACCTAGCACTCCTGGATCGAAATTCGGAAACCTCAGCAGTGAGAACCATCCGAAGTCTTCGATTCCTCAGTGTTCGATTGCATAGAACAGGATATGAACCGCCACTCGGAATTGACTATGGGCGAGGAATGGCGGTTTCGAGGACGTGAAATCCTTCAGTGAGGTTGCAGCGATTCACTGCCGCAAGCGCTGGACGACCATTTCCTTATATAACGGTCAGATAATCGGTAGGCTGGATAGACCTCGACACATGGAGATGGTGAGTGTCCCGTATGCCTTTATTCTCACAGAGAAAGGGATTGAAGCCGCTTAGGAAGCCAATGCAATTGGAGAGCATTGACCAAGAGCTCAAAAATAAACTTTGGAATCTCTTTGATTTGTACTATCTGACGGAGCAGAAGCACGCCTCAGATTACAGAGGATCCTCTGATGAGGAGTTCGGGAGATTGCTGATTGCGGTTTGGAATGATTTCTACAAATTGCCTATCGACTCCATCTCGAGTGTTGACCACTACAACTTCGAATTCATGCGAAAATGGTTCTTCGCCGCAAAATGGAATGAGCTTTTCGATTTTATTGAGTTTGTCGCAGAGACCCACAGGAACAAACCCAGGAACAATGAATTCAAAGCTGGTTGCAACAGAGTCCTTGAGGAGGAATCCTCCGGGTATAGATTTGTTAGCGGACAGATCACAGAAATCACCTCCAAGACTGAGATTGAAGAGATTGAGAAGGCGCAAGAATCGCCTTTGTCGCCGATGAACAATCATTTCGAAAGATCTCTGGCATTACTAACTGACAAGAAGAACCCTGACTACAGGAATTCCATCAAGGAGTCAGTTCTGGGTCTTGAAACCCTATTCAAGGTCATCACTGGAAGACCGGACTCAACGTTGGGAGACGCGCTCAAGAGCGCTGACCCAGGGTGGGACGTTCACCCAGCCCTATTGAAGGCTTATTCATCTCTGTATGGCTATTCAAGCACATCAGAAGGAATCCGTCACGCTCTGCTCGACAAAGACAAAGTGACCCGGGAAGATGCTCAGTACTTCCTGGTAGTCTGTTCTGCATTTGCGAACTATGTGCTCTCTAAAGCGGCAAGAGCGGGAGTCAAGTTTGAGGAGCAATAGGAGCTTGGAGGCACGCATCATCGCAGATGAGCGCAAAGTGGAATCCTCCGCCTAGTGATGTTCTTGCGCTTAGGACTATGGAGGTTCGAGAACCTGACGTCCCAGCCTCAAGCTGCACAGAGACTGCATCCATCAGGATATGAACCACCCCCTCGGAAAAGACCATAGGGGAGTAAAGGCGATGCGCCATGGAGGCGATTGGCGTGGCGGACTTACTACAGGTTCTGGAAGGGGGAGCGTATGTTGGATTCATCGCGGGCGCGATCTTCGCGGTCATCGCTGCGGCTGCTTGTGTCATCCCCCGGCAATCTTCACAAGGGCGTATGTAATCGAAGTCAACACAATCGCTACTATGGCAGCAGAAAGACGCGAAGTGCGGACAAATGTAAGCAGAGCGAGCACGGAGAAAATCGCGAAGACGAACGCCACTGGCCATAGATACTCCTTCGACGACACCGCGGTTGAACTCTGAGTAGCTGCGAATGATGTGGTCGATAAGGTCGAGAGATTGATTGTCGGGACCGCGAAGAATCCGATCAGTGGCGAGACAAGTAGAAGCATCGTCACACTCAATAAGAACATCCGATGGAGCATGTGGTTCGGGGGGCTGCTGACTCCCGTCATTGTTCACCAGAACGACCGTTAACGGTCAACTATTATCGATGCCCTGCCCTGTATTAATATTGCCACACTGAATCCATCGGATGAGATGCACTTCTCATGGCGATTCTTGGTCTGCACTACACGCTGAAGCTGTCTTCAGCAAAGCCCATAGGGGAGGAAAGGCGGCAAGAAACGGGATCTTTACCAGCAAAGAATGATCTAGCTCTCCGAGCCGACTCACACTCTGGCCGCCTTCTCTTTGGATTTGCTCCGTCATGTTCAAAACAAGATCCATGTTTCTGTGACAAACGGACAGCATCAGTCCTCGACCAAAAGGAATGAGTCCACCAGGGCCCCCGCGGACTGGAGGGCCTGCGTCCAGAACGACTTGTTCTCCGGATCCCCGGGCCGGAACAGGCTGTCGTACTTGAGCCGGTCATCACTGGGGAGCACTCTCTCCGCACACCGCACGGCGAACTCGCGAAGTTGACGAGCATTTGACAGGCGGGGGTTGAGGGCAACGTAGTAAAGGCCGAGCTTCTCCACCTCCCTGACATCGTGCCCCATCTGTTTCCCGGCCTGTCGGAACTGGCTCAACACGACCAACAATCGATCGCCGACACCCATCGACGGGATCGAATACTCGTTGTCGGATGGGACGCGGCTGAGGATGTCGGAACCCTTCGGTCGCGAGGCGATAGCCTTCTTCATCTCTTCCAGGCTGGAGCCCGAGCTTCCCGTTAATACGAAGACAAATCGCGCTCCTTCGGTGGCCGATGCGTCCAGGAACGGCATCAGTGCCTCGTAAGGCCACGGCTCGTCGGGCTTTGCATCCACCTCGTCAACGAGGCATAGACAGGGCCCCTGAACGGTTCGAAGCTCCGCAAGCCCCGACCGGAATCCCGCCTCATCGAGTTTGGCTAGATTGAGCTCGCGGTAGTGCACGGAATCTCCGACCAAGGCCGCAATCTCCTGCACGAAGTAAGTCTTACCGCTACCTGGTGGCGCCCAGATGATGTAGTTCTCCCTCTTCGGGGACGAGCTACGACACGCTGCTACTATCTTCTGTCGAGCATCTTTAAGAGCGTTGCACACTGCCCCGCCGTAGCGCACATAGTTACCGACGATGCGATAGTGAGACAGAGTCACAACATTGAGCCCAGCGAGCAACGAACGCGCTTCCTCCGCCTCGCGTGTGTCCACGTGCACAGCCTTGATCGTGGGGGCCATCGCTTTGGCACCGACCAATACACTCATCGATTCAGGCTCATAGGACTTGTACTTGCCACTGTCGTCCAGGTAAAGGATCCGGGGTTTCAAGATGAATTGGCCGCTTTGGGCAGGCCTGAGGACGAGCCTGATCTCGTCGGTCTTCAGCGGATCGAGGCGCTTTCCTCTCAAATTCAGGTAGCTGTCCTCCATCCGGTAGCCTCCGGCCTCCTCCTGCAACGTAAAACCTTCTGGAAGGGGATCCTGTAGCTTGATGAGCTGAGCAGGAGCTCTGCCGGCATTGACCAGCTCGATTTCGAGATGGAGATCCTCACCGACTTTGAGCTCCTTCGGTTTTGCCGTCAGAGTCGCCTGGATAGACGCATGCTGGAACTTCTCGATGCCGACTGCTGTTTCCTTTGTTTGCGAGGGAGCATCAAAGGATAGGGTGCTTGATATTACATCGGGCGCATGGAAGACCTCCATGAGGGAGACTGCCAGTTCTCGATCCCCTTTTACCTTCTGAAGCAGTTTCTTGACCTGCTCCTTCTTCTTGACGTAATTGGATTTGCCGAATGAATCGGCAGAGGCCTCGAGTACCTTCTCCGTCATTGCATATAGCTTGGCTTTCTTCGTTGTGTCCTCCTCTTTGTTCGCCTTGTCCATGTACACATATGCATCGAATAACAGCTTGCTGCCTTTGGCATATTCAGCATCACTCTCGAGCCCGGCTTTGAGATAACTCTTTGCCGCACTCTCGAGGTTCTGGCTCGCAATTGCGTGCAGAGCCGCGTCTCCGGTATCCCCGAATCTCGTGCCTGCTTCGAGCGCTTTACAGAAGCGGCTATGGCCGAGAGCCAGCAGCTTGGCCTTCTCTCCAATGCTGAGCTCTTTCGCCTCCTCGAACAACCTAGATGCCCCTTCATAGAATTCTGGGGAGGCCTCCGCTTCCGCCTTGGCCATCATCTGCCAGGCTTTGGAAAGAACCGTGATCAGGTGGATCTCCCGCTTGTCCTCGTCAGACTCGAGGCTAGTCTGAATCTTCCTGAAGGCCGCCTCGGCACAGCCGAACTTCTCGCAGCTGGCAAACTCATCTCCTTGTCTGTCAAGCAACTTCGCTTCTTCAAGCGCAACCCGGCCAAGGCAATACTCTCGCCTCAAATCTGCAGCCTGGGCTAGCTTTTCAAGGCTCTCGAGCTCTTCTTGGTCCATGAGCCTGTTCTTGTGCGTTTTGAGTGAATCCTTAGTGCGATTAAAGAGATCAGCGGATTTTCCGAAAGCCTCAATCGCCTCCTTGCTCATCTCTCGTCTGCTGAGATCCTCTCCGTTCTCAATCTCCGCCCACGCCAGGTAGTTGGGGGCTAGGTGTTTCCATCTGCTCGTCGACTCATGGGATTTGGAGGCGCTCTCGTAATGCTTCTTGGACTCCCCGTACTCCTGCCTCGCATGATGGTACCTCGCCCGCTCGATCTCACTCCATGCGTTCATATAGTCTGAATGATCTGAATAGATTTCTTTCAGCTGCGGGATCTTCTCAACCGCCTTGGTGAATTCCTTGGAGGCGAGCATGAATTGCTCTGAAGATTTCGAATGGTCCCCCATCGAGTCGCGTACTTTTGCTGCCTCCCACATACTCTCAGCGGCTCTTGCTGACCGGCCGGCTTTCAAGTATGCATCGGCTGAACTCTCAAAGCATTCGGCCGATCGGCTCAAAGGCTTGCTGTCACGAACAATTCTGCTCAGAGCTGAATACCTCTTTCCGAGTCGGGTCCAGGCCCAACCGAGATTGCTGTAGGAAGCGGCGTCCTCGGTCATAGATATAGCCGCCATTCCCGAGACAAACTCAACTATTGCCTTTTCGCCCAGTTCTATGGCCTCTCTAAGTGCACGAGCCTTGTTGTCGCAATCGGCCATCGTTTCCGCGAACTCAGCCAGGACGTCTGCCAGCCATTGGTGATTTGCGCCCAGATTGTACTGCGTTCCAGCGTCCCAAATCTCAAGGATGTCCATGCCCTTCTTCGAGTAGTGGACTGCCTTCTCGAGCAGAGTTCGCTTCCGATCGATATCCGCCTCAGTCCTCGCCAATTCGCAGTAGGCCATCCCAATCACCAGATTAGTAGTAGTCGTATGCCAAGTATAGCCTGAGAGCTTCGCTAGTCTATCCATCTCCGGCCACGCTTCCAGGGCCTTTTGCGCAAGCTCGCGTTTCTTCTTTGGATCCTTTTCAAAGAAGGCAGAATATGAATAATAACCTGCGAAAGGGGACATTACCCAGACCTGCGCATTGGTCACGGCCATGAAACCGATCTTGGAGAATTCATTGCCCGCTTCGATAGCATAATCAAGCCCCTGCCGTAACAAAGACTCCGAATGCTCCTTTTCATCCGGCATATCGCAGATCCAAATCGAGCCGAATGATAATCCTGACAGGGCATGTCCGATCAGCAACCTGTCACCAGACTTCTTGACGACCTCAATTGACTTCTCGAATGTACGCAATTCGTTGTTCGGATCGCGATTCGGATCGAATGGTGCGTCGCCGATGATCCACGCAAGCGGTATTGCTTCCAGAACCGCCTCCTTGGACAAAGATTCCGCCTTCTGCCAGCAGTCCACCGCTCTCTTGTGACCGGTGTACGAATCCTCTCCGCCCATCCCACAAAAAGTGACCCTCTCCAAGAAGCTCGATGCCAAAACCAGAGTTCTGACGGCGACACTAGGGTCGCTGAAGCCGACAGTGAACGCCACCGCCTTCTCTGCGTACCTCAGTCCCTCCGTCATCCGCTTCTTTCTTGATTCGAAATCGGGAACGAAGTGAGAGGCGAAGACCGCGCTCAGGAACAACTCATTGAGGGTCTTGCAGAACTCAAGGCCGTTGCCAGCTGCAGCAAACCCATCGAGCGATTCCATGCCGCGCTCCCACGAGTCGTTTGTTTGCCTCTTCCGCTCGATTGCATCTTTCGCCCTTATGAATCCAAGGAATGCGAGCATGCCATCGCAGCGATTCATCCTGGCTTTCGATTCTGGTCCGCCTGCCTTTTCGTATGCTTTTTTCGCTTTCGCATATTGCTCCGTCGTTGTGTCGGCCCTGCGGTTGAACTCGTCGATGCCGGCGGCCTGCATGGCTGCTTTGTAGTTGGCATAGGCCTTTCTCTCGAGGATTTCGCCGATTCTCTGAGGGACACTCTCAGGAATCATGCTCACAGCCTTCTGATAGGTCTCTGCTGCGCCGGACCAATCGTAGAGAATCTCCTGATCCTTCGCACGAGCGAGAAGTAACTCCAGATCGATCTTCTCTTCAGCCATAACCCCAGACAAGGGGCGAATCGCCCTTCCTTCCCTAAGGTCTTTTCCCAAGATGAGCCGCTTGCATGCAATGGGATGCATACGTCAGTCTGGTATCCAATCGCCTAATCCACGAGTGTATGCTGAGATTCAATTGGATGTGCACAGCGGAATGCATGCCAGACTGGTATTCTAGTGCTCCCCGCAACGTCTCCGGAGGATGATTGCCATTGAACACTACAATCGGCTTCTTTTCTGCCGATTTAATCGGCAAAAGTTTAAATAGAATCGCCTGTCTTGAACGCTAGCCAGTGATGAAAATAGACGGGCGGCAGGCGAAGTGCCTTGTTTCGACAATTACACGCGCGCGAGAGGCCGTTACACCGCTAGTCCACACCCTTATTCGGCTAGGGTCGGGATCAGACAGGGCTCGGCGCCGGCGCTCTCGAGCCGAACACCGAGTTATCTCCGTATTTGACCTCGGGGTGGTCGCAAATCCTCCTCGTAAGCCTGCAGACCGGTCCATTCTTGTAATGCGCGATAATCGTCAATCCTGTGCCTATGGGGCCCATCAGGGCAGGCTCGTGGTTGATTACTATCAAAAGGCGATGCTCCAGACGGCGTGGAGAATGGGCGCTAAATCCGCAGTTCTTTGATGGTGAAGAATGTTTTGTTGTCCTTGGCAGCTGGATGATCTGGCAGCCTTTTTACGGCTCCCGCTCTGTGATGTTCAAAACAAGACCTGGACTCTTCCCGAAGAAAAGTCCATAGGGGAGGAAAGGTGATTCAGAAGGGGTGGTCCGAAGATGGCTAGACGAAAGGCAAGCCCGAAGAGATTTCAACCAGTCGGCGTCTCTCCAGAGACCAGAGCTCTAGTTCGCTTCTTCCCTGAGGGAAGAGGCAAGTTCGTTGGATGGATCGATTCCGAGCTGTTCGGGTTGAATGTACCCGAAGCAAGGGAAGATGGCAATATCGAGTGCAAATGGATTATGGGCGGTCTGTACTGCGATCTAACCACAGACGAGAACATATACGCTGGTGACAAGAAGGTCTATCGAATTCTGACTCGTTACACTCTCGGATGGGACTCCGAGGCCAGAGAGTACAGGATGTTCGGAGTCGAGAATGTTGGCGTAATGCATCGATTTGAAGGGAGGCTCAAGGGCAACAAACTGGTGTTCCTGGACGAGACTATGATCAAGGGCAAGCTCACAAGAGTAAGGTACACATTCGTTCGGAAAGGACTGAAGACTGTCGTCTGGATTGTTCACATGTCAGTAAAAGGCGGCCCCTGGAAGCTGACTGCCGAATCCGTTGTCACCTACTCTTAGAATGGTCATTCCAGTACTCACACGGCTCAGAGGAAAAGCCCATAGGGGAGGAAAGGCGAGACAGTGAGGGTCACGAACGAATCGGCAGCTGAAGGAAGCTCTGACGGCTACTGTCATGGTACAGTCTGATGTGTGCCGTACGAGCATCTTTTCCGGCTTCCCTTGCGACAGCTCCTCCGGAGTTGTAGTTCTTTTGATAGTGAATCGAGTTCAAGCATCCCATCATGAGTCGGATTCTGCTTCCTTTCGCAATCCTTCGTGCAAAGAACTGGAATCCGTCGAATTCGTAGCGATTGACGTCATTCGGCCTGATCAGCTCTTGGCTCCTGAGTGACTTCCGATATCGCGCTCGAATGACATCATCCGCAAGTGCGATGCTGCTGCCATCAAGTCCTATCTCAAACAAGCGGACGATAAAGTCAGTATCAGGAACATCCATCTTAATCCAGGCCACAAATCTTGGGAATCCCACTACATCCGTATCTTGAACAAACGGATCCGAGTGATACACAACACCATTCCCGTAGAGATTGAGACAATACCTCTGGTCGACATTGTAGTTCTTGATTTCCTCACGTTCGAGGTCCGCAGGACGTGTGTCGAGCGGGTCGTATGTGAAAAAGTCCGTCTTAGACCTTCTGGGCTTACTCCTGCGCAAGAATCCCGAATGAAATGCGTCGTTGGCAGCACTATCTTTCGAGTCAAGGTAAAGGGTGAGCTTCCTTCTCGAAATTGCGTCCAGGCTGTCAGCATACTGCCACTTCTCGGCGCCTTCCATGTAGTAAGCGACTCGTTTCTTCAGGAAAGAAGGCTTCTTTCCTCCCTTCAGGGTCCAGTCATACCACTCTCTGAGGAGCTCGTTCACGTCAATGACGCTGGCTTCACCGAATTTCAGACCACCGATTTCTCTGGAAGGCTTTCGAGTACCTTCGTGATCCCAAGGGCCGATGACGAGGTAGTGACAGACTCTGGCGCTGGGAGAAGCGTTAAGCATGTGCTGCCTGTAGTGCTGCAGGGCGCCTGTGTTTTCTGAATCATAGTGACCCGTTATTGTGAGGATCGGTATCTCTATTGCTCGGTACTGGGTCTTTGATGGAACTAGTGAGTCCCAGTAGTCGTCCGGGGTAGGATGTTCGATCCATAGCTGGAATTGAGGAGATGGGTTCCCTACAAGCCTGTCGAGTCTCCCGAAGGGAAGGTGTCTGGTTTGTAGTTCGCGGAACTTCTCTATCCAGAAGCGCTGGTCCTTCCATATGTTGGAGTTGTCTGTCAGTCCGCTCACTACTGTCAGCCACTGGATGTCGTACGAAGATCCGATGTTCTTGCGGGGAAAGTCAATCGTCGGGTATGCAGAGGCGATTGGAACTATTGTCTCAAGATTCGGAGGCGCCCTTCCAGCAACGGACCACTGGTTGGTACCAGCGTATGATCCTCCCCACATGCCAATCTTGCCGTTGCACCACGTCTGCTTTGACAGCCATTCCGCTATCTCGTAACCATCCGGTGCATCGCGGTCCCAAACCGAGAATGTCCCTTCCGAGTTTCCCCGGCCTCGAACATCAAACAACAGGAAGGCATAGCCTCGTCGAGCGAAATAGACAGCATCTGGATGCCAAGCGTCGCTCACATACGGAGTCATCGTGAAGATCGAAGGGACCCTTCTTCTAAGTCCTTTAGGTTTGAACAGTGTGGCATTGAGCCTCACGCCATCACTCATCGGTACCTTCAAGCCCCAGACCATGTCGATTTCTGTTTCATCATCCTTGGAAACCCTTTTCATTGAACCGCTAGCATTTGCCGGAGACAAGTTCTCCATTTCCCCCGGACCCGAAAGTATGTGCAGAGCAATGGCTTTTTCTATCTCGAACACAGGTGATTCCAGAAGAGAAGAAGGAATCTAGATGGGTGCTAGAATAGCGAAATTGAAACCTGGCAAGCATCGAAAGTCTTGATCCGGCTCCGTATGCGATCGCAATGAATTCTTCACAGGTATGAAATGTGCCCCTCCTTGCGGGAGGATAGGCAATCTGGCAGCGGTCTGACGGCAACTCGTCTCCAATGTTCAAATAAGAACGAAAGAAAAGCCCATCGGGGAGGAAAGACGACCGATGGTCAAATCACAAGTGCCGAAATCAACCGGGCCTAACTACTTCTCATCACGTCCAACATCCTCAGGTAGCCCATGTAACTTTTGACCGCGACGTACCTCAGGGGTTCCGGGGGAAGATACGGAGGGAGTCTGTTCTGGTAGAATGGCATCCTTTTCCATTCGTTGTCTCTGCCTACGTAGATGTCAGCGATTACTTTGCCAAAAAGAAAAGCGAGCGAGACTCCGTGTCCAGCGTATCCTATTCCGTAGAATATGTTCCTGTTCTTGCCCATCACTCCAACTGATTGAGCCATGTCCAGAGAGAACGTCATCACCCCACTCCACACAAACTCGAACTCGACGCCCTTCAATGCCGGATATATCCTGACCAGCTCTCTTTGCAGGGCTTTCCTTCTCTTGCTCAAATCCTTTCTGTAGATCACGGAGTCGTTGAAGAAGTATTCAGCGTTCCCAGCGCCTATGGTGATTCTGTTATCCTCCGTCGTGCCCAAGTGGTACAGGTAGATGTGGTCGTCGTGGAACGGAAGCCTGCTGGCCCAACCGAGTTCTGATAGAGTATTCTTCTCAAGCACCTCAGTCGCGGCCATCTCGGTGTGCGACACGATTACTCTGCTCTTGAAGAAGCCCAACTTCGACGAGTAGCCATCAGTGCCAAGAATCACAGTTCCAGCAGTCACCGTGTGATGCTCTCCATCAGCACCCTGCACTAGCAGCACCATAGGTCTGCCTTCATCGACTCGCATCACGGGGCTGCTCTCGTAGACGACAACTCCTATGCTTTCCGCCGCCTTCTTCAGGGCTTGCACCATCTTCATCGGTTCCACTTCGGCTGCGTTCGGATCATACAGGCCCCCAGCATACACCTTCGTTCCGATCTCCTTCGCCACTCGTCCTCGATCCCAGAACTCGACAGGGACGCCAATCGATGATGCCTCGCTCGCGTAGTCTCTGGATTTCTTGATACCCTTGTCATTGAGGTTGACCAATAGCGACCCGCTGGACCTGATGAAGGACCCGAATCCGCGTGCCTTCATCAGTTCCGAGATCTCCTTGATGCACTGGGCTGTGGCATCATACGTCAGCTTGTGGGTCTCGGGATGGATCATCGACATGTAGTCGATGCTCGCCTGGTTAAGGCACATCCCACCGTTCCTGCCCGAGGCTCCGTGTCCAGCGCATTCCGCCTCTAGGACGACCACTACTTCGTCAGGGCGGAGAATCTTCATGTGATATGCGGCCGACAGTCCAGTGTATCCTGCGCCTATGACGGCGACATCGACTTTGATGTCGTTTGCCAGCGGAGGATTTCTCGGTACGCTGTCATTCTTCCATAGGCTCAGGTTCTCGTCTTGCCCCATTCATTCAGTCCCCTGTTTCGAGGTCAATCAAGTGTGCGGTCTCTTCCTGGAAATGCCTTTCCTTCTCTTTCACCTTTTCTGAGTCAGAAACCAGACTCACATGGCTCGCCTCATGCACAGAGCCCGGCTTCAATGATCGGTAGATCCCGGGCCAATATCCGGGACATCTGTTCGTGTTCAGACTCTTTCCTCGGAAAAGCCCTTAGGGGAGGAAAGCGACGCAAAGCTCATAATTGGTTCAGAGTGATTCAGGCGAAGGATCTGGATGGCCGAGGAAAAGTTTCACTACAGCCCATTGCCGGGAAAGACCTACTCGCTATTTGGCGACGGTTCCTCCACGGATGGGTACTATGATTTGATTCAGCAACTCGCGGATGAATGTCTCCGGAAGTATCCTGATAAGGAGGCGCTTCTAGGTAAGCTCCGGAGAGCCAGTGCTAGAAAGCGACTGCTTCGCAGGGCGCGTGAAGGTCTCGGGGATTCGGATATGGTGTTCTTGCTGGGTAGGATCAGTCCTGCTTTGTCCGAGTACACTCCGTTCGTCGAGCAGCACTTGGAAGACTTGTCGATTCTCAAGTTTCGGGATCGGAGACTCTGGACCAGCGAGGGACAATACCATCTGTACATGCTGGAGATAGAGCTCGTGAATCGGATCAATCGGGAGGAGTTCATGAAATGCGAGCGCAAGATTGCCTTCCTCCCTCACTGTCTGAAGGACTTCAAACACGGCTGCAAGTCCTCAATGAGCGACATCGACTACGTCTGCCGCGGTTGCTCGAACGCCTGTTTCCTGAACAGGGTCAGCACCCTGCTGAGGCAGTACGGCATTGACGCGTACATCTGGATGGGCACGGACCTCAAGAAGTTGAAGGGCTTGTCGCATTCGGAGAGGCGAATAGGCGGTCTGGGCATCGCGTGCGTACCTGAGCTGGTGATGGGCATGCGAGAGAGCCTACGTCTCGGTCTTCCCACGGTCGGGGTCCCCTTGAGCGCGAACAGATGCGCGAGGTGGATGGGAGACTTCTATGAAAACTCGGTCAGTCTGGAGAAAATCGTGCAGTTGGTAGGTCATTGAGCTTCGCCTCGGAAAAGCCCATAGGGGAGGAAAGGCGACCGATGTTCAAACAAGAACTATCGTACCCTTTTTGCCAGTACAAGACTGCAGGCTATTCATTCGGGAGCCTTTTTGAAGATCATAGCACCCAGCTTTAATCACCGGCAAATTCCAGGCCATAATCCGGGCCCTCGCACATTTTAATACTTGAATGCGAATTAATGTTCAAACTATGGCCTGAGAAAAGACCATAGGGAGCCCCAGAGCAGACTTCGAGGACGAGTCCACCAGAATGTCTCGCATATTCGGCAAACCCGTAACGCGTGCCAAAGTAGCCACGCGAAGTGCGCCAGCCTCTTGCTTCGACGCGCTTCCGCGGTGAGTCTTTTATATCAGAAAGAACAATCCATCTCCCTGCTCTGGGGGGAGAGAATTAGGCAGGCTCTGATCATTGCTCTGGCACTCATCGTTTCTGCTGTCGCTGTACCGTTTCCCTCCAGTGCGGAGACAATTCATTCGATACACAATGCTGGCTCAGAGTCCACCGACTACCTCTACGCGATGACTACAGACAGCGAAGGAAACGTGTACCTCGGGGGCGCGCTGAGTGTAGCTGAATCTAGATATGTCGCGTACCTGGCGAAGTTCGATCGCAACGGTTCACTCGCATGGGATAGGACCCTTTCCTTAGGAGTCTCGTCAGCGGTCTTCGATATGACGGTCGCTCCTACGGGCGAGATCTATGTTCTTTGCGACTCTGATATCGAGATGTTCCTGGTCAAGCTCACGTCCACGGGCAACTCGATCTGGACGAAGGGACTAACGCTTCTTGCGGCATCATATCACGTCGAGCTGGTCTACGATGGGTTCACCGGCGGTGTGGTAGCCTTGGGCTCCGCCCTCTACGATACTTCGGTGGAGGCGTTCGATGCTGACGGGAACGTCCTCTGGGCGACCAAGCCAGATGATTACCTGCATGAGCCTTATGCGATGGTGACTGATGGCTCGGGCAACTCCTTCGTGCTCGTCCATCATTGGGATACGATGGACATCGGCATATCGAAACTGGACAAGAACGGGAGAATCGCCGATGCGATGGTATTGGAGACTCCCTCAATCGACGACTGGGGAGATGACATCGAGTTCACCTCCGACGGGGGTCTTGTCTGCACCGGCGTAGCGCTATACGCTAATTCGATGCTCGTCTCCAAAGTCGATAGTAGCTTGAATGGGGTTTGGGGTAACTATGTCGGAAGCCCTGATGGATACTTCGAAGGGTACAGGATCGCTACTTCCTCGAACGGGACGATCTATATCCTTGCGCCTGGAACCAGCTACGTGAGCGCATCCCTCAACCTCTTGTTCCAGTTCGATCTCAACGGGAACATCCTGCGACTCGCGAATTGGCCCGATCCGGGTTTCACGCCGGAGGACCTCGCTCTTTTGCCTTCCGGAGGCGTGGTAGTCGCCGGGAGCATGAAAGGGCTTCCACAAACCAGGATGACGGACTTCACGAACTACACGACCACACCTGTCCCGGCGACCAGCTGGATCAAGACTACAGACTCCTGGAGCAAGTTCACCGAGATTTCTACTGACATCGATGTCGTCGTCGCCGACCCAAATTATCCGATCGATGTGTTCGACGAGGGTCTTCAGGAGCAGCTCTTCTATTGTGTGATTGAACCCTCAAGCCCGCTCAAGATCGACATCCAAGAGGAGTTTGTCGCAAAAGGAGACACACTAGTGAACCTCACAGCCACGGTCTCGGGCGGCACGCCGCCATACAGCTACACGTGGTCGTTTGGAGACAGCTCCTACGCGTTCGACGTTGATTTCGTTGCCCACAGATACCCAAGCCCCGGAACCTACTACGCTCAAGTCTATGTCGAAGATTCTCTAGGTAACGCGAAATCTAACTCCACAATTGTGCTCGTCTACGGTCCGCCCTCGGTCAGCGAGATTGCCTACAGCCCGATTCCCGCCTACATGCCGTTGATAGAAGGGATCCCGCTGTCGCTGTCCGTTATCGCAGAAGACCCCGATGGTGGACAGCTCACATATCTGTGGGACTTCGGCGACGGCAACAGTACCCTGAACGCCACGGGAAATGTGATACACGCCTTCGAGCTGCAGGGCAACTATACGGTAAGTTTGACAGTAATCGATGAGGAGGGTGATTCGATCTCGACATCGGTCAATATCACGATAGGCGAGAACATCCCGCCTTCAACGTATGTCTACTACTGGCCAAACTATCCGCATCCAGGCGAGTCAATCCAGTTCAACGAGTATTCAAGTGACCCAGATGATTGGGTCGAGTCATACTTCTGGGACTTCGGTGACAACACCACTGGCAGCGGCTACTACACTTATCATGCCTATGCTCAGGAAGGAACATACAGAGTGACGCTGACAGTCACAGACACGGGCGGGAAGACAGGTTCGTATTCAGTGAATGTTGCTGTCATGGACAACTGGCTTCCTCTACCTGATTTCTGGATAATGCCGTGGGAGCCATCAGCTAACGCTACAACGACCTTCGACGCGCACCAGTCGCAGGATCCGGACGGAAGCATCGTGGTATTTGATTGGGACTTTGGTGACGGGACTACAGACAGCGGCTGGTATGCCTCGCACACATACAGGATGGGAGGGTTCTACAACGTTACGCTCACTGTTACTGACAACCAGGGCGCGAGCGCCGACCTTGTGATCATGATATACGTGAACTTCGACCCAGTCGCTGTTTTCACCATCGAGCCTTCGGACCCGCTACAGCATGAGACTTTAACGCTCGACGGAAGCGGTTCATATGACTTTGACGGCACAATCGCAAGCTGCATCTGGTCGTTCGGAGACGGGGGTACTTGGTATACGCCTGATTTGGTCTTGAGCTACTCATACTGGAACGGAGGGGACTTCCTCGTGAATTTTACGGTCATTGACGACAAGGGCGGGAGAAACACGACGTCCAGATGGATACATGTGAACTGGATACCGATTGCGGACGCAGGCCCTGACCAGGACGTCATCGCTGGACAAGAGGTGACCTTCAACGGCTCCGGATTAAGCGGCAACGGCGAAATAGTCAACTATAGATGGGAATTTGTCTTTGATGGGCAGCCGGTCATACTGAACGGCTCCTCGCCGAGTTTCACCTTCTTGGCTCCAGGTGCTTACGACATCACATTGACCGTGACAGACGCAAAGGGTTTTAACGCCACTGATCAAGTCACAGTAGTCGTCACGGAGGTTATACCGGAGTTCTCCCTCTCCATGATAACAATCACACTGGTCGTTCTGATCTTTGCCGAGTTGGTCTATTCGCGGAAAGGACGCCGTCGTGAAGTGTCATAGGACCCGCAGACTTAGCGGCCTTGGCTAGGAGAAGCAGGCGGTGTTGAGGAGGTCCCCCTTGCCTCGTTTAACCTCATCTTCTACAACTCACCGAGCCAGCATTCTGCCGATAGCTTGAGAGCTTCGCGATTCGGCGCCTTTCAGGAATGCACTGTTCGAGCCTCTCTAGGCAGGAAGAACTGCTGAGAGGGGGTGTAGGTAGAGTATGGCACTGTGAAGGCGCCGGCGTGCAATGTTTACGGGTAGATAATGATGAGGTGTTCACTCTGGGCGAATTTGAAGATTCTAACTCCCAGCTTTAATCACCGGTAGATTCCGGGCTATAATCCGGGCCCTCGCACATTTTAATTCATTTGTCCAGATTAATGTTCAGACTGGCATCTCAACCAACCCTGGGAAAAGACGATAGCGGAGGAAGGTTCAATGAGTGGGGCTATTCGGAAGAAATACGCACGAATTCTCTCCACAGGTTTTGCATTCCAGCTGAAGGGTCGTGTGCGATATCGCGTAGTCCTTTATGAGCATCTCCTCGCAATCGCTAATCACGCTGGAGCAGTCGCTCAGAGACCGATCCTCAACGACAATGTGCGCGCTTAGTGCATGGAGGCCAGAGGTGAGAGTCCATACATGCAAGTCGTGCACCTCGGTAACTCCTGCGACACCAAGGAGCGAGACGCGGACATCTTCCAATTTCAGGTGGCTTGGGACGGACTCGAGCAATATTGATGTCGACTGGGTCAGCAGCTTCCACGCCCCGAACAATATGACCCCTCCAATCAGAATACTTAGGATAGGGTCGGCAACCCTCAGGTCGAAGAACATTATGAGGAGAGCGCCGATGATAACTGCGATTGATGACAGGAAATCTCCCAGCATGTGAAGGAATGCGCCCCTCACATTCAGGCTGCCTTTCGATTTGTCGTGAAGCAGGTAAATGCCGCCAGCATTCGCCGCGAGGCCGAGAACGGCCACGAAGAGCATCAATGGAGCCTCGACCTCTGGCGGTTCCATGATTCTCTTGATAGCCTCATAGAATATGAGCAGAGATACGATGATAAGAGTAGCTGCGTTGACTAAGGCGGCAAGTATCTCCGCCCTAAGGAATCCGAAGGTCATTTCTTTGTCCGCCGGTCTCATCGCCACCCTCATGGCTCCGAGGCTCAAGGCCAGCGCAAGTGTGTCCGTGAACATGTGACCAGCGTCGCTCATTAGCGCCAGGCTGTCAGTCAGGATACCGCCCACGAACTCGATGACCGTGAACGAGCCCGTGATTAGCATGGCAATCAGGAGTGGCGTCGTGGCTGCAGCGACTTTGTTAGTGCCGTGATTATGGTCGTTCAACGAACGGCCATCCATTATGATGGTATTAAACAGATTGGATGATGGAGCCGCGACTGGTGTCTCCACCTCGGGAGCCTCATCTTTCTAACCAAGTCATCTGGTCTGTGCGTTGGTGGAAGATGCTGTGGACCTGCACAGATAGTGTGTGGATATAGGTTGATTCTCCTTATCGATGCTGGCTCTAATCGGAAGGCCGGACCGCGTCCTGCGGCGGTTCCTCAGAAGGAGTGTACCTTGCTGCAGGTTTCGGTCCATTCCGAGAGGAGCGCCATCGAGCCCTGCTCGACGCCCTTGACGAGCCCATCCACTGTCAGACCCCTGGCCTTCATGCAACTCCCGCAGGCTGCCACTCGGCCACTCTTCGCCAGGACCCGTCCGAGCATCTCATTTATGTTGTAGTATCCTTGCGGAGTCTCCTGCTTGGGGACGCCACAGAAGACGGCATCTGCCATCAGGAATACATTCACTTTGTTGTCTCTGGCCTGGAGGGCGATAGCGAGTCGCAACCCATTGTAAGTCTTCTCTGTTCCATACGGAGCTTCGTTCAACACAATCAGGACATCTTCTCCCATTCTCAACACCTTTGGCTTTGAATACGGTCTGGGCAACAATGTGTTTCTGGTGGACACAGAGCAGTCGGGCGTGAAGCGGAAGCCAGTTGTGTCACCTCTTTCGAGCTAGATTGGTTTCACAGGGTTTGAAAGGGTAACGCCCCAGCCTCGCGACCTCATCCCCGATGATACTCGAAGCCTGATCTATTTCTTTCTCGGTCGACCATTTTCCAAGACTCAACCTGAGAGCTCCAAGAGCCACTTCCTCGGGCACGCCCATGGCGGTTAGCACGGGGGAGGGTTCCGTTCGATCGGCGTGACATGCTGATCCTGTCGATGCGGCCAGTTCTGGGGTACCTGCGAGGAGTTCCTCGGAGTCGATTCCTGGCACTGAGACATTGAGGGTGTTCGGCAGCCGTTTCTTGGGATGTCCGTTCAGCTTGAGTTCGGCTATGTTCTTGAGGAGCAGTCCATGGAGGCGATCTCTCGTGCTCTGCATCCTGAGAGCATACTCACTCATCGTTCTCATGGCGATATCCGCCGCCTTCCCTAATCCGACAATGCCAGCAGTGTTCTCTGTCCCTGGTCTGAGTCCGTGCTCATGGGCGGCTCCTCTCGCGAACGGTTCGACATGCGTTCCGTCCCTGACAAACAGCGCGCCGATTCCTTTCGGGGCGTAGAACTTGTGCCCGGCCAATGACAGAAAGTCGGTGCTTATCCTCCTCACATCGACCTTCAGCTTGCCAATCGTCTGGGCAGCATCTGTGTGAAAGAGCGCCCCTCGCCGATGAGAAATCTCGGCGATTTCTCGGATCGGCTGGATGGTGCCAGTTTCGTTGTTGGCGTGCATTACGGAGACCAGGATCGTGGAATTGTTCACTAGCCTCTCGAGCTGCTCCACGTTGACTACGCCGAATTGGTCAACGCCGACGTACTTGACATCAAAGCCCTGTGTCTGCAGCCATCGGCATGGGTTCAGAACCGCGGGATGCTCCGTGACGCTTGTCACGATTCTTCTGCCCTTCGTGCGGTTCGCGAATGCGGCGCCGCACAGAGCGATATTGTTTGATTCCGTCCCTCCGCTCGTGAACACGATTTCACTGGCCTTGGCATTGATCAGCTTGGCGATCCGCCTTCTTGCCTCTTCAATGCCCTCCTTCGCCTGGCGGCCGTAGATGTGACTGCTCGAGGGATTGCCGAATCGGTCCTGAAGGTAGGGCAACATCTCCTCGACCACATCAGGGTCTATCGGAGTGCTTGCGTTGTAGTCCAGGTAGATCGGTTTCATCCGCAATCAACTCAATGAATCACGAGACTTCCGTACATCCCCTCTTCCGCATGACCTCGGTACTCGCACAGATACCAGAATTGGCCAGAAGAACTCGCTTCAATGCGCATGTCCTGAACCCAGTAGGAGCCGACTTCGGAAGGCGACAAAATGCTTGTTCTGGAGCCGCCCATATGACCCATCATCGGCATCGAGGAGTATGGCGGTTCCCTCGTGGTCAGAGCGAGATTGTGGTACATGCCAGGGTCCGCGTTCGCAATTGTAACGGTCAGTTGCGAACCTATGGAGAGGTGTATCGTAGGATTGAGCAGGCCGTTGATCACGAAGATCTCATCACGCCCGGGTGGGGCAGCCACGAATACCAGCCTGGATACGTCAGAGCCGACCCAGATAGTATTGTTGGTGGCGTATGTCCTCGTATTGACTCCCGATATCATGTGATCAAGATCTGTCTGAGAAATCCTCTGTGGCGAGGACAATGAGACTGAGAGGGAGGGCGATGGATAAACAACAAAGAGAAAGCCGGCTACGACTACTATCACGACCAGCGCAACCGCGATGATCTGGAGCAGCCTCACGGGACTGACTCTCTCCTTGGAGGGAGGTCTTCCCTTTTGCCGAAGCTGGGAAGCAGCCGAATCGCGCTGGCGCCTATACTCTTCAAGATCAATCTGGCCCAACGCGAATTGCATGTCTAGGTCTTCTTGAGATCTCCCCGGAAAGTTACCACCGGGATTGATTATCGGCAATGCATTGATGTTCACGTTCTCACTTCTCGATTCGTCTGAGCTGGATGTCTAACTTGAGTGCGTGAGTCAGACAGTACACGCCCGGACATCGCTCATCCGCCAGCTTCTTGACCTTCAGCAGCTCCTCGAATGTGGCGTCGGAATCGACCATCACTTCAAACTCTATCGCCTCGACCGGAGGATTCTCGGACACTCCAAGGCTCTTGCTCATGTCGAGGTTCGCGGCGGCGTTGATCACCAGCTTGCGGATGCCGACTCCGCTCATGGCGGCCCATTTCGAGATGCTTGAAGCGTAGCAGGCTATCGCTCCCGCAATGCAGTACTGGTTAGGGTTGGGCGCCGTGAATCCTCCACCGAGGAACTGGGGCTCATCGAACTCCACCCTTACCTTTCCGCTCTCAGCATCAAGGAAAGCAGCGAAATGAGGAGCGGGCCCGTCAGAATTCCACTCCCCCTCAACTTGCAGTCTCTTGATGCCTAGGGCTGGTTCTTGCTTGACATTCTCGATGAATTCGCGGTATTTGGTGAGATTCACACCGTTCTTGATTTCGTCTGTCATCGAACTCCTCCTCATCTCTCAGTTTCCTTCCTTTTCTTCTTGGCCAGTTTGGCCAACTTGGTTGCCTTCTCAAGCTCTTCAATCATCACTTCTCTCATCAGGTCGCACGCTTTGATGATTTTCGGATTTGAGATCTCATAGATTGTGCTGGCCCCTTGAGAATGAGGTATGACCACTCCCTTCTGTCTAAGCGTTGTCAGATGCTGAGAAACAAGCGGTTGAGGAAGATCGAGATTCTTCGCCAGCGTGCCGACACTCAAGCCACCGTGTCGCAGCTGATTTAGGATTTGAATTCGGTACTGGTTTGAGAATACCTTACACATCTCTGCATGCATCTTGGAAATGACGTCGTTCATCCTGCCATCACCTTGTCGAATCGTGCGGACATTCGAATAATCGCATATTCGACTCGATATATAAGGCTGACACCAAACGATTGTGTCTCGTCCGAGGACTGACAGGTAGTCCGTGGCTCACGTGATGTCATGTGCGACATCCCTGTGAACCCAATCTACTGAGGCTGGCTGCACCCAGGCTAGGATAGTTCTGGTCCATTGGACTCGCAGGACATGATGAATTCCAAGTCTCACAGGCGTTAGGGACATCTTATATAGCAGTGTTAAGAGGATGGAGATGCTAGAATCGGTTGCCGGATGCAGCTCCGGCGTAAGTCCGAAGAAGTAGCGATGAGTGAACGTAGCTTCACTCGGGCAAGTTTCGCGACACATAGGAGGCACGCGTGAGTAAGCAGACTCAAGAGGTGACACAATGACTGGCGGAAAGACAAGTGCACTAGTATGGCTGGTAGTCGGACTCGTGATATCGGTGGTGCTGATTGGCATCGCAGCGGCAAGCAGCTTTTCGCGAACGGGTGGTGACTACGGAATGATGGGCGGTTGGGGCGTGGGCATGGCTTCTATGGCCGTCCCAGTAATCATATTGATTCTGATCGTGTTGATCGCGATTGGCGAATTCGGAGAGAGGCCTGGCTACAATACCTATCCGGTCTATGTCCCGCCGCAGCCTAGCCCTCTCGACATCCTTGACCAGCGCTACGCGCGAGGCGAAATCGGCCGCGATGAGTACTCCAGAATGAGAGCCGAGTTCGGAAAGAGATGAGCTAGCGAGTGCGGGGAGCTGTGCGTACATCGCCACGTAAGCCCGTCTCTGAATTGGGAATTTGCCGAATCCGGTCAAGTCTCTTCGCAATCCTCGCGTGAATTCCTTACCGGCAAAGAAGTCTCACTTGGCTTGTATAGCTGCCAGCATTAATCACCGGTAAATTCCGGGCGATAATCCGGGCCCTCGCACTATTTGTACCGGTGAGAAATGATCCATGATTGTCGAGGCCTCGCCCACTCGTGCCAACTTACCACTATCCCGATAGGTGTCTCCAATCAGGTTTGCAGGGAGCCGTGTGCATACTCGAGAGTCTGGCTGTGTTCCAATCAGAGAAGGTTATTGCACCGAGCTAAACTCATCTATTCCTATTGTCGGCACGTGCGAGGAAGTCCCTTACCACTCGCATGTACTCTTTTCTCTTCTCGACGTGATGACAATGCGACGCTCCCTTGAACACATGGATCTCGGAGCCCGGGAGTAGACTGTGATAGTACCTCGTGGTCTTGGGACTCGCTTCGTCATACTGACCCGCGGTGAAAAGGACAGGAACGCCTATTTCTCTCAGCACTCCGGTTCGTTCGAAGTCCTTCAGAGTCCCGATGAAGGTGAATTCACTCGGTCCCCCCATGTAGACGTACACGTTCTGGGCGAGTTTCTCGAAGCCCCTGTTAATGCAATCTGGCCATGGGTCCATGCGGCAGACATGTTTCTTGTAGAAAGTCAACATCGCAGCTTGAAATTCAGGGCTGTCAAACACGCCAGCAGCCTCGCTATCAAGAATGACCTTCTGGGTCTTCTTCGGCAGCTTCGCAAGAAGGGCTCTGGTATCCGAGATCCAGCGCGATCCGCTCAGAAAAGGCCCTGTAAGAACCATGCTGCAGATCCCTCGAGGCTTCCTCGTAGCAACGTACTCTACAGCGAGCGCTGTCCCCCAAGAATGGCCCAGCAAATGAACCTTGTCCAGCTCGAGGTGCTCGCGCAAGATAGCGAGTTCCTCCACAAAACGATCGACAGTCCACAGCGAATTGTCGTTTGGCTTGTCCGAATTGCCACACCCCAGCTGATCGTAGAAGACTATTGGTCGATCATTGCTGAGATCTTCCAGCGGCTCAAGATAGTCGTGAGGTACTCCTGGTCCTCCGTGCAGTGTGAGGACTGGATTTCCCTTCGCTCCTGCACCTACGATCTTGTACCATACCTTGCCACCAGGCACATCGACCATTCCTTCTCTGGTTCGCGATCTTTTGGCAGTAGAACTCATTCGACCACCCGACCCCGGATTGTTTTTCCTTCCCTATGGGCTTTTCCCAGTAGCCATGATATCCCCTCGTTCTTCCTGCAATTGAGCGAGCGCCTCCCATTGAGAATACAATCTTGGCATACCGGTTGCAGCTCTCTCAGCAATGACCCACGGTTTCATCTTGTTCCACACATAACTGAACGGGAAGAACCTTGTTAGTGTTCTTTCATCTACAAGACCTTCTTCGCCGAGGTGGGCCGCTGCTAGGAGAAAGTCGGATACCATGTACAGGTCTGTGGACCCCACCTGCGTCTCCAGTCCTTTGGCGTCACTAGCATCGGCTCGCCAGACCTTACCGAGCGCATCCTCAAACTCTCTAGTCGTCAAATGCATGGTGAATTGCAGCAAGAGCCCAAGCCGTCTATCCTTTTTCATGTCTCGTAGTTCCATGATCGCGAATAATGCGCCTGCAGCTATGCTCACCGCCACTATCGCATCAAGTATCAATGAAGCGTCTACCATCGCCATTCCTCTGGAGGCAGAATCGCCATTCCTCCCCTATGGTCTTTTCCGAGGCGAGGCGCAAACACATCTTCTTTTCTCTATTCCTTTCTGGTCTTGGTTGGTGTTCGCCGTAGAGCGACGAGCATGCATACGGTCGCCATTGTGACAATGACCGCGCCAACCATTCCGAACTCAGGAATCACCTCAGAATCGTAGGCGTACTTGAGATTGGTGTTCGTTTGATCGAAGTAGCTTATGTGGACGTGGTTGCTCGAATCTACCGCGATGGAAGTGTCCGAGCCAACATCCCCCGTGCTGTCCAGAGTGTCGTAGGCCCACAGTCCACCTGCATTTGTAGCGTATTTGAGGTGGCCGTTCGAGCCATCGAAGTAGCAAATATGGGCATTGTTGTTCGAATCCACCGCGATGGAATTGGCGTTACCGACGCTCCCCGTGCTGTCTAGAGTTTCGTTTGCCCACGACCCGCCCGCGTTCGTGGCGTACTTGAGGTTGCTGTTCCCCATATCCTGGTAGCTTATGTAGACCTTGTTGTTCGAGCCCACCGCGATGGAAGTGATCTCGGCAACTTCCGCTGCGCTGTCCAGAATGTAGTTTGCCCATGATCCGCCTTCATTCGTGGCGTACTTGAGGTCCCAGTTCGTTTGATCGAAGTAGCTTATGTGGACATTGTTGTCCGAATCCAACGCGATGGAAGTCCAGGTGCCGACATCCCCCGTGCTGTCCAGCGTGTAGTATGCCCACGACCCGCCTGCGTTCGTGGCGTATTTGAGATCGTAGCTCGTGTAATTCATGTAGCTTATGTGGACCTTGTCATTGGAATCCAAAGCGATGGAAGTGTACTGGCCAACATTCCCCGTGCTGTCCAACGTTGCACACACCCAACTAGCGGCATCCGATGTCGTTGCGTGCCTGGACGGGCTGTTCGGAGCAATATTAGGGATCCCCAGCGCAAGCACGAGTGCCCCTACCAGTGTCAGCGCGACCAAAGAAACTACAACTCGTCGATTTCTGCTTCGACCTTTCGTCGCCCTTGCCACGCGTGGACGAGCACCTGGATAGAAGCCGACTTCCGTCTGTCTGTTTGACGCCGTCGCCATTTCCCCGAACCCGTATCGCCTTTCCTCCCCTATGGTCTTTTCCCGGTTCAGACGGCTGCTCCATACTTCTCGTTCACGTACGCCTGGCATTTCCCTGCCGCCCACTCGAAGTGGACGTACATGTCTGGACCGAGAGTTCTTCTGATTTCCAGGCACCACGGCTTCATTCGAGTCCACATGATGTGATAAGGCAACGATTCGAAGATCAGATCAGAGTCGACAAGCCCTCGTCTGAGCATCATTGCGACCCCTTCGAAGTACCTCGCAACCATGCTGAGTGCGACGACGGAACACTTCTCTTCGGCCTCCTTGGCATCCTTGAAATCCGAGCGAAGTATCTTCGCGAACTGCTCCGAGTACTCGAGTGTTCCAACATGTGCGAATATATCGAATGCAAGACGAGTTCTTCTGTCTCTTGACATGCCCCTGAGCTCAGCAACAGCAAACACCGCGCCGGCTGCTATGCTCACCGCGACTATCGTGTCCAATACTAACGAAGCATCCACCATCGCCATACCTCGAGTTGCGGCATCGTCTTTCCTCCCCTATGGTCTTTTCCGAGGTGAGGCACAGACCGACACTAGGGGACAGCTCAAGGGGGACAAATTCCAAGTACAACGTGATTCGATTCTTCCTTCGCCCCGAGGGTGGTTCGAGGAGGAGGTGAAGTCATGGCTGAGCTCTGGCTGTTGCTCGCGCTGGGGACGATGCTGATGTATGGCATCGGTCAGGTATTTCAGAAGGTCGGGACGACCGGAGGCGGTCCAACGACGATGATTCTTCTCACCGCTCTTGTCATCGGGCCGATATGGGGTGCATGGTTCTTCATATTCAGAGACGACGTCAGTCTGACGATCTACTCCATCGCCGTGCCTCTGGTCGGCGGTGTCCTCGGCATAGCGGGAAACATTCTCTTCTTCGAGGCTTTGTCGAGGGGCAACGTGAGCATCATCGGAACACTGATTGCCGCCTATCCCTGCGTGACGGTGATTGCTGCCTTCTTCCTTCTCGGGGAGCGATTGACAGCAGTGCAGTACGCCGGTGTCGGACTGATAATCCTGGGAATTGTGGGCTTGGCGACCAGCCGGTCTGATTCTGTGCCCTCGGTGTCGAAGCTTGGACTGATGCTCGCCGTTGCCAGTTTTCTGGCTTTCGGTCTCACCGGGGTCACTTTGAAGGAGGCTGTGAGAGTTGTCGGGAACGACAATGCGATGGGGTTCTACGCGCTGGTGTACGCCACAGTCGGCATCTCCTATTGGGCCGGCAAGCGCAGAGGCCACCCGGAACTATCGCTGACAAAGATACCGAGAAAGGTCATCGGAATCGGCGCTGTGGGTCTGGCGTTTAGCGCGATTGGCGGTATCATGCTGATATGGGCGATGGTAGATGGCCCCGCGTCCGTCGTGATTGCTCTCTCGGGAGCTTATCCCGTTGTCATCATCCTGCTGGCGCTCATGTTCCTGAAAGAGAGGATCGTGCCGCGTCACGTCCCGGGTCTGCTCGCTGTTTTGGCAGGATTGCCTCTCGTGTCACTCTAAGCTGGGCGCTGTCGATAAACTGCTCCATATCCCACACTTGTCCGGCATATCCCCCAACTAGAGACAAATCAGCCTTCCTGTATGGCCTTCTCTCATCGCGAGCCGTGTGCATACTTGAATGCCTGGCTCATCTTCAATCAGAAGATTATTGCACCGAGCTAGACTCCTTCCTTTCTCTCCACGACTATGCCGATGATACCCCTCCGAATCGCGAGGGATAGCCTACTGAGCTGCGCTAGGCGGTTGCCAGATATACCAGTCTATTGGACATGGTTGGTCGACGAATCCTATCTTCCGATAGACGCCCGCTCCCATTGCCTTTGCCTGCAGAAGCCCTATCTTGTATCCGTCGTCTCTGGCTTCGCGGAGAGCATTGACTATGAGCGCTGAGGCGGCGCCTCTTCGCCGCATCTTGGGAACGGTCGCAACACAGTATATGCCAGCAGAGTCAGGCGTCTTGAACAACGCCGTGCAAGAGGCAGGTTCTCCCTTCACCGTTGCCACAAAGTTGACTCTCGGAAGTTTGCCGTCGAATCCGTGAGAAGCATCCATTCTTCCCCAGCCAGTTGTGACGAAATCGGGGAACTCAAACCCTTCTCCAAATGGTTTCAGATATTGCTGCATATCGCTGTCGTTCGCAACTCTTTTGATTGCAAGATCCTCAGGGACAGGCAGGTCTTCGTTCAGGTTTTTCAGGTCGATCGTCATGCCGACCGCTTCCAGCTCACGCACGAAGCCATGCGATACCAAATGCTCTCCTAGGTTCAACGGTCGGCAGCACGGGGTGACCCACCACATCATGGGGAGATTCCGGGATTTGAAGAAACCTATCATCTCGTCGATCTTCTCCCCCGCCTCCTCCGCAGGAAAGCGTGATTTGGCCACGCAATTGCAGATTGGATGCGGAATCCCGCTTGTGAGCCTCAAGAAATCCGGCTCATCTTCCACTCTTGAGTATGGGGACGAATAAATCCAAGAGAAGTACCCCATCATGTTGCTCTCAATTGCATCAACCAGCTTCTTTGTTGGACCTTGAGCGGTAGAAAGGTTCGATGACATTGCGTCCATTTCCTCCGCGACCTGAATCGTCTGCCTAGTTCATAAGAATCACGGTGCCGGTAGCCTGTCATGAGTCAGTTGCCGTCGAGTTCAGACTCGTTCCCGAGGAGAAGTCCTTTAGGGGAGGACAAGAAAAGGGCTATCGCGACCCCAGGTCCGAGTTAACCATTAAGACTCAATAGGCAATATAGTCGACGGTGGTTCAAGTGGGGAAGCTCTCCGACGATCCAGAAGTGAAGACTGCATCAGCACTGATAAGATGTGTCGTGGAGAAACAGAGACAAGATGTCGGCATCCCAGGTCTATCGTTGGCCATCGTCTGCGATCAAGAAACAATCCTCGCGGAGGGGTTCGGTCATTCAGATCTACAGAAGAAGACCCTGACTGACTCAAAGACGGCCTACTGTGTGGCTTCTGTTACTAAACTGTTTACGGCGACGATGCTGATGCAGCTTCGGGACATGGGTAAGCTGAGTCTCGATGACCCGATAGAGAAGTTCATCCCGAATATCAAGGTGAAATCCAGATTCGGGGACTCGAGGCCAGCATCATTCAGAGAGATCGCCTCGCACACATCAGGACTGCCTCAGGAAGCACTTTCCGACCACTGGGCAAATCTGAGATTCCCTTCTATCGAGCAGATGCTTGATAGTCTCTCGCGAACGGAGAAGATTCATCCAGAGCTTGCGGAGATACACTACTCCAACCTCGGCATTGCCCTCATGGCTCACGCACTTGAGCGAGTTGCAGGACAG